>Ga0181607_10003460_pt1 | contig 13737 bp, 14 predicted proteins | sample 041ome_9_FD_132420 | JGI IMG/M metagenome (GOLD analysis project Ga0181607, IMG submission 132420) | Coastal salt marsh microbial communities from the Groves Creek Marsh, Skidaway Island, Georgia - 041413US metaG (megahit assembly) | ecosystem: Environmental > Aquatic > Marine > Intertidal zone...
AAATAATAGTTGAGGCTTTCACTTTGTTTTAAGTGCAAATCGTAACTACTTAAAATTTCTTGCAGTTTAGAATTGTCTGATTCATCCGAGCGCAATCTTATCAAGTAGTAATCTTTGTGCAGAAATGGTTCGAAGTTCATGAAATAGATTAAATATAGAATCGATATCTTTCAGTGAATTTATAATGATTTTGACGGATTCAAATTGTTCAACTATGAAATGACGAAAAGTTGAGATAAAAAACACAAAATGGTACAGTTTACGCAGATTTTGATACTCTTGCATTAACTTTTATGGGGTAATTATAATCCCCAAAAATATATCACTAAATGTAACAGCCTATCTATATTGGGTTAAATACCCGAGTTCTTGCTTTTACTCAGAAGGAAGTAACCACTAAGGGCAGCGGTAATACTTGCAATGATAATGCTAAGTTTGGCCATGTCAATTAAGGCATGATCGTTGAACGCCAAGTTTGAAACAAAAATGGACATCGTAAAGCCAATGCCACCTAATAAACCGGCTCCCAAAAGCTTGGTAAAGGTGATGCTTTGTGAAATTTTAGCAATCCCGAATTTATCCGCCATCCAACTAAATGAAACAATACCGATTGGTTTCCCTAAAAACAATCCAAAGAAAATGCCAAGTGAAAGAGGATTGATAATTTGATTCATCATGTTGATGTCGATTTTAATGGCTGTATTGGCAGCGGCAAAAAGGGGAAGAATCAAAAATGAAACGTATCCTGAAAGGGCGTGTTCCAATTGATTCGACATTTTCTTTTCTTTATGCGATTGACGTGGGAGCATTAGGGCTAATATTACCCCGGATAAGGTAGCATGAATTCCTGAGTGCATCATGGTAAACCAAAGCGCAATTCCCAAAGTGATATAAAGCCAAGAATAATCCCAGTCGAGTTTGTCAATAATATACATAACAACCACAATTAGGGCAGAAGCGCCTAACCACGCCCAATGAATACCCTGCCCATAGAATATAGCGATAATAAGAATGGCACCTAAATCATCAATTATAGCCAAAGCGGTCAGAAATACTTTCAGTGAAGCGGGTATTCGGTTTCCTAACAATCCTAATATAGCTATGGCAAAGGCAATGTCCGTAGCGGTAGGAATTCCCACTCCCGAAAGTGTTTCCGGAGAAGACATATTGAACAAGAAAAAGAATAGTGCGGGTACTAGCATTCCTCCAAGGGCCCCGAATAATGGCAACATGGCACGTTTGCGGTCGCTAAGTTCACCATCTAATAATTCACGTTTGATTTCAATTCCAACTAATAAGAAGAAAATAGACATCAAAGCATCATTGATCCAATTGGTAATACTATGATTTAGATGTAAGTGATAAGCTTCTGTTCCAAAGTGCATTTCCCAGAATGCCCGGTAATCATTTCCCCATATGCTATTTGAAATAAACAATGATGCGGCTGTAACGGCAACCAAAAGAATTCCTGACGCTTGTTGGCTACGAAAAAATGCGCGGAACGCTGCCGTAATATCAAGTTTACTCATTAGGCTCGTTTTGTTAGATGGAGTCATGCTGCAAAATTAAGGTTATTTTCGCAAGCAGAAATGAAACACATCGATTACATGAAGCGTTGTATCTATTTGGCCACTCAAGGCCGGGGATGGGTAAATCCGAACCCAATGGTAGGTGCCGTTTTAGTGCATAACGATACCATCATTTCAGAAGGGTTTCACAAGGCCTTTGGTCAACCCCATGCAGAGCCAGATGCCATATCCAAAGTCAAGAATACGCAGATTTTAAAGGAAGCCACCCTCTATGTGAGTCTAGAGCCATGTGCTCATTTCGGCAAGACACCACCCTGCGCCAATTTAATCATCGAGTCAAAAATACCCCGGGTTGTAATTGCCATGCGCGATCCAAATCCACAAGTTGCGGGTAAAGGCATTCAACTTTTAAAGGATGCTGGAGTTGAAGTGATTGAAGGTGTTTGTCAATCCGAAGCAATAGCGCTTAACCCTTTTTTTAATGAATTTCACACCCATAAAAAACCTTATATTATTCTGAAATGGGCCGAAACCTTAAATGGTTACATGGCTCCTTTACCTAAAAAAGAAGTATTCATAAGCGGCTCTGATACCCAAATTCACACACATTTACTTCGGCAAAAAGTAATGGGTGTTCTTGTGGGTGTTGGTACTTGGGAAATTGACGCACCTGAATTAAACGATAGATTCCATGGAGGACCACAACCAATCAGAATGATATTGGATCCCCATTTTAAGGGAAATTACGGCCGCGCCCTAAATAGCAGTTTACAGACATGGGTGTTGACAGAAAATCATAATGAAGTTGACCAAAATTTGAAGATTTTTGCTATTCCTGGATTAAAAAACAATCCCAAAACCCTATTGGATTTCCTATACGAAAGACAAATTAATTCAATTATGATTGAAGGCGGTGCCGCAACATTAGAATATTTCATGAATGCAGGATGTGTTAATGAAATACACCAATTTAAACATCGAACACTTACCTGGGAAAATGGACTTAAAGCGCCTGATTTGAATGGAATTCTCCCATCGGAAACACGACCATTTGAACAATCTGATCTTCTCGTTTATGCAATTTCTTGACAACCCAATATCCGCACTTGCCTTAAGTTCAGGTTTGTCGGTATTGATATTTTTAATTTTTAAATGGATTTCAAAAAAGCAGGTAGCATTGGCTCCAGCCATAGTTTGGAATTATATTACGTGTGTCGGAGCGGGTCTTTTATTTCTGTGGGGAATTCCGACATTCAATTTAGAGGCCATTCAAAGACCTGGTTTTTTCCCAATCGTTTCTTTAGGTGTTCTATTTATGGTCACCTTTTTATTGATGGGCATAGCAACGGCTAATTCGGGTGCTGCATTAAGTGCGGTTTCTTCAAAAATGAGTGTTAGCATCCCCGTTTTATTGGCGCTTCTGTTGTTTTTTGAGAAAATTTCATATTGGGGTTATGCCGGAATCTTATTGGCATTATTAGCTGTTTTTTTTATTAGTTACCAGCCTAAAACGGGCCAAGCCTTTGATCGGTCACTAATTTGGGTATTTTTGGGTAGCGGCCTAGTAGATACCGGCATGAATGTGGTTAAGCATGCGGATTATAATTATTGGAATAATCTGCAATTTGCGGTTTTAACTTTTACGGGTGCAGCCCTAACTGGCTTGGTGTATTTAATTGTGAAAAAAGAAGTCAAAACATTAATGAATAGACCTTCATTTCTTTGGGGAAGTTTTCTCGGAATCGTAAATTTATTTTCCATTTTCGCCATCTACAATGCACTCGATGTTTATGCCGATAGAACGGCTGTTTTTTTTACGCTGAATAATGTGACCGTAGTAGTTTTGAGTTTTATTTTAGGAATTACATTAGGAGAGAAATTTACAAAAAGAAGCATGCTGGGCTTGGCTTTAGCCGTATTAGCCATAATTTTGTTAGGTTGAGCTCGCTTTTTTCAGATACCTATAACCTCATTGAAAACGATTCCGAAACATCCCTTAGAGAGCGTGGATCGAAGTTTTTAGCCTACACCTATAAGGTTGGATCCGAGTTAGAGGTAAAAGAAAAGCTCCAATTGCTTAAATCCAAATTTCCAGATGCAACTCACCATTGCTATGCCTATGTTTTGGGAGAAGGGCAGGAGGCTCAGAGAGCCAACGACGATGGAGAGCCTGCCAATAGTGCAGGTCGACCCATTCTGAGAGCCATTATTAGCGCGGAGTTAACCAATGTTTTGGTAGTGGTGGTGCGTTATTTTGGTGGAACTTTATTAGGAATCCCAGGTTTGATATCCGCATACGGTGATGCCGCTAAAAGTGCGTTATTGCTTTCGGGTAAAATGCAAAAAATTCAAGAAGATTTTTTTGAAATTTCCGCAAATTTTGAGCACGAGCAACTCATACATCAACTGCTAAAACCTTATGATCATAGAATCGTTGATCGCGCGTATCTTGAAAATGTAAAATACCGAATTTCAATAAGAAGAAATCAGGCTATGCAGTTTCTGTCAAAGGCGGAAGAGGCGTACCTTCTTCAAGTGAAATCCGTTTAGTCTCATCGCTTTTTTCAGTTCCGAGAATCATACGGATGTATTTAATTTTCTTGCCTTCCTTCAGCCAAATATTTTCGTAAAACGTTTGAATATTTAAGAACTCAGGTAACGGATTTAATCGGTACACATCGTTGATATTGGCTTCAACGACCAGTTTGTCCAAAACTGCCTGCTCCAAAGCGGTTTCGTAAAATAAATCGCTATCGGTTTTGATATTCAAGCGACTATTGGGCTTCATGATTTCCCGATATATATTTAAAAATTTACCGCTACATAATCGTTTGTAACGTTTTTGAGGTTGGGGATCAGGAAAGGTAATCCACGCTTCATCAACCTCATGCGCATCGAAATATTGCGCGGCATTATCGATTTGGATTCTTAAAAAACGCACATTATTCAATCCGTTTTCAATGGCATTTTTTGCGCCTCTCCATAAACGGTTGCCTTTGATGTCTACACCAATGTAATTGATATCCGGATTTAACTTGGCTAAACCCAAACTATATTCACCCTTTCCACAAGCAAATTCAACTACAATCGGATTGGAATTGCCGAAAATTTCTGACCATTTTCCTTTGGTATCGTTAGAATAATCAAAGGTGTTTTCGAAAGAATCAAACTCGGCAAATTTTGCCAATTTGTTTTTTGGTGAGCCCATTTAATCGCAAAAAAACATGTTTTTTTGCAGTTCACCTACATTTGCACCCGTGTTATTGTCGCCACAGTTATTATTGCAAGCATATTCATCGGGATCATTTCCGATGGCCGACCCTGAGGAAGACGATCAGATTTATTGGCATACCCCTGTAATGCGAGGGATTATTCCCTTGGACGAACGCTTTCGGGTTTCAAAGAATTTAAGACGATTATACAAACAGCAACGGTTTTCCATTTATATCAACAGGAATTTTGAAACAGTGATTCGAAAATGTCAAAATCTCCGCAGTCAAGATACATGGATTTCAGATGAAATCGTGGAAGCCTACATTGGGCTGCACGAACAAGGATTTGCACATAGTTTCGAAGCTTATAAGGAAGGACAATTGGTGGGAGGGCTTTATGGTGTGAGTATTGGTAAAGCATTTTTTGGTGAAAGCATGTTTCATACCGTTACCGATGCCAGCAAGATTTGCTTGGTTTATTTGGTTGAATTCTTGCGAGATCACGACTTTAAATTATTGGATACCCAATATTTAAATCCACATATTGAACAATTTGGGGCTTATGAAATCCCGCACAAAGAATACATGAAGGTGTTGAAGGACGCCATTAGTATTTAATATTCGCAACAATCAGATTATCAAAAATCGATTTTATAAAGCGTTTGAGTTTGTTTTTTATATTGAGGGTTTTTTCTGAAATTTGATGCAATTGTGAAAATACACATTCCCTTCGATAACCATATTTATACAGCCGATTTAACCCAGCCTATTTCATTGGCTTTGGGTTTTGGTCCATCTGCTGAAAACCCCAATGCATTTCATATAAATCCGGCTCAATTTGAACCGATACGGGTGGGAGATTTTGTAGGGGCTGTTGCAGAAGGGGGAAGTGCGAATTGTGAGGTCGTAACTTATTGTGCTCATGGAAATGGAACACACACGGAATGTGTGGGACATTTAAGTTCTGAAAGAATCCATGTGGCAGAAATACATAAAACACCTAATTTGTTAGCCCAATTGATAACGGTTCCTTTGTATGAAGATGCGGATGGTCGGGCTTGCATTACGGCAAAATCTTTCCTTGGTATAGAATTTGACAAGGTACCTGCATTGATAATTCGAACTTTACCCAATGAATTGGATAAAAAATCGCGAATATGGTCGGGTAATGAACCTCCTTATTTCAGCTTGGAAGCAATGCAACATATAGTGAATGCGGGGTTCGATCATTTGTTAACAGATTTGCCTTCCGTGGATCCAGAGGAAGACGATGGAGCGCTTGCAGCGCATCGAATTTGGTGGCAATATCCTCAGAATACCCGGTTACACGCCACCATAACGGAACTAATCTTTGTATCCGAGCATGTTAGCGACGGTTTATTTTATTTGCAGCTAAATCTTCCTAAAATTCATTCCGATGCGGTGCCTTCTCAGCCATTAATATATCCATTATTGCGTGATGTCTGAAAAGTTCCTGTATGCCGCAAATATGTTGGCTTCGAAGTTTTGGAAGGACTCTGTTCCCTCGGATAAAATTAAAAATATAGTCGTCGTTAAACTGGATGAAATCGGCGATATGACTACGGCCGTGCATGTTTTTGAGTTGTTAAAACAACATGCCCCAAACGCACGATTAACGGTCCTTTGTAAAGCATTTGTGGGTAGTTTGATCTCAGCGGACCCTCATATTGATGAAATCATATTCAACTCAGCGGACTTGCCTGAAAAGGTGGATGTTTGGGTTGAACTTCGAGGTAATTGGAAAACGTTCTTGCTTTCAATTGTTAAAACGAAAAAAGTACGTTTGGATAGAGGAACGGTGCGATTTCGACAAAGAGGAAATCAAGCACATGAACGGGATACTAATTTTCGAATAATAAAACCTTTAATTGGGGACGTTCAATTTGAATGTAAACCCTTATATGTTTCCGAAATTGACAAAGAAAAGGCTGTTGAAATTTTCAATTCTTTGGTGAAAAATAGACAGGATCGTGATAAGCCATTTGTGGTCATTCATCCGGGCGGAAGAAGTTTATTGAGACGTTGGCCTGCCAAAAGGTTTGCTGAATTAATCAATGAAATACACCGACAATACGGTTTGAAATCGTTGGTTATAGGAACACCCGATGAGGCTTCAATATTGAATGAAATTGAAAAAGCAACGCCTAATAACAGTGTAATTTGGCTTACGAAATCCAGTCTGGGAACATTTGCTTCCGTTATCAGCAAGGCGGTTCTTTTTATTGGTAACGAAAGCGGTCCTCTTCAAATTGCAGACATAATGGGAGTGAAGAGTATTGGTTTGTTTGGCCCAGGGGTTTCTAATGTATTCTATCCTAAAACACCAGGATCTCAAATAATCCATAATATTCTTGACTGCAATCCATGCGATCAAGTGCATTGTGTGAAGCCTGAAATGAAATGTATCGATATGATTTCAGTACAAGAAGTATTGTTGAGGTTGCCACAAATGGGTCTGGCCTAGTTGTGTAATTTTACAACTACATTGATATTCTCGCAGGTGGACAAATCTGTCTTAATGCTTGTTAATATTGGCTTGATTTCAAAATGCCATGGTGATATTTAACGTATTCTTAAAAGAAGGTTTGATAACATTCTTACAAAAGTGAAGTCTTTTCACCAAAGATTTTGGACGTTCATTTACAATTTCTTAATATTGGTATGGTTTTTGTTATTTTTGGGAATATGCAAAAACCCTTTGAAGTCACTGTGCTCGGAACCTCGTCTGCAACGCCAACGAAAGATCGAAATCCAAGTGCACAGTACGTTCGATTGGATAAGCATGTATTTTTATTTGATTGTGGCGAAGGAACCCAAAATCAATTGCTGCGAAATCAATTGAAGTTGCAAAAAATCAAGTATGTGCTCATTTCTCACATGCACGGCGATCATTACTTTGGATTGCCAGGATTGATTACTTCAATGTCACTTTTTAATCGCACAGAGCCATTAATATTAATAGGACCTAAAGCGGTTTGGGATTTTTTGAATTTGGTAATTAGCGAAGGGGGAGGAGTCCTGTCGTTTGAAATTGAGTTTATTGAAACGAATCCAAATGTTTCCCAAGAAATAATAACGCACGATGATTTTTCGATAACAACGGTTCCATTAAAGCATCGTATTCCTTGTACAGGCTTTGTGTTGCAGGAAAAGGGGCCCGTTAGGAAAATTAATGTGGATGCGTGTATAGAAAATGGAGTTCCCGTTTCATTCTATGAAGAACTAAAGCTCGGCAAAAACTACTTAAGCCCAAGTGGTCGCGAAATTGACAATGAAGATTTAACTTTTGAGGCATTATCCTTAAGGAGTTTTGCTTACATATCAGATACGATTTACGATCCTACCATTGTTCCGTATATTCAAAATGTGAACTTGCTTTACCATGAGTCTACCTTTATGCACGATCGCTTGTCCAGAGCGGAAGAGACATACCATTCCACAGCTAAGCAAGCGGGTATGATTGCGGCGGCTGCTAATGTCGAACAACTCATGTTAGGACATTATAGTGCTCGATATGATGACTTATTACCCCTGTTGGAAGAGGCCAAGTTAGAGCATGAAAATACGCTGTTGGGTAGTGAGGGTTTAAAGGTAGAATTAAAGGGCTCTTTTAAGGTTCGCGCTTCGGCCTATTAGGGCGTGATTAGTATTGCGCACACATGAGATTCTGTGAATAAATGCACGAATGAGGCCGCCTAATTCGTTTTATATTCGTAGGATAGCATCATGTCGGGACCTAAATCAGGAAAAAGTAATAGTAAAAAAGGCGTCAGCGATTTCTTAAAAGACAAGCCGAATGACCGAAATGAAAAGATTTCGGGCAAGGATATTTTTAAGGCTGCATCGCTCAAAAACGAAACAACCCGAAGGATTTTAGGTTTTTTATTACTTACATTCTCGATAGTCACATTTGTTAGTTTTACGTCCTTCTTTTTTTCTTGGAAATCCGACCAAAGTTTCCTGGCTGATAGTCAGTGGGAGCAATATATTGAAGAAACTGGAGATATAAAAAATGCAATGGGGTATCTCGGGGCTCGTTGGTCCTATAACATGATCCACAACGGTTTTGGTTTGGCCGCATTCTCAATTTTACCGTACATGGTATTTATGGGGTTGTATCTACTCTTGAATTTTAGACCTTTTTCTTTGCTTCGTATTTTGTTGCATACCATAATCTTCATGACTTGGTTCTCTTTGTTTTTAGGGTTTATTTTTCAAAATATGGCACCGTTGTTAGGAGGGACATTCGGTTATTTCGGCATTCAACAATTGCAATCGGGAATAGGAGTAATGGGTGCTTTTGTGATTTTGGCGGTATTCGCTTTTGTCTACTATATGGTAATAGTAAATGCAAATCCGTTTGAATCGCTACAAATGAAAGCCGCTCAATTCGAAGAAGATTTCAAATCTGATGAACCTGATATTCGGGAAGAACAACAATTTGAACCTCAAATTTTTGAGGATATTGCCGAAGATCCTCATGCTAACGAAATGTTGGATCCAGAAGCAAAAGATTCAGTTGAAGAACCTCTTCCAGAAGCGCCAATTGAGGATTTGTCACAGGAGGAATTGCCAGTAGAGCCAATCAGATTAAAGAAACGTGAAGAATCGGATGAATCAATAGAGGAAACAAGAAAAGTGGAAACACCGAGCGGTTTTACTATTGAAGATAATACAGCTATTGAAGATGAGAGTGTAGATGAAAATCTCGCCGAGAAGCAAGTGGAACAAGAGTACGGAAGTATCAATACGGAATACGATCCACGAGCCGATTTGAGTAATTATCATTTCCCTACTCTAGATTTACTTACAGATTACGGAACGCAGAAACATGAAATTGACTATGCCGAAATTGAAAAGAGTAAAGAGTTAATAGAAGAAACCTTACTCAATTATAAAATTGGAATTGCCAAAATTTCAGCATCAGTGGGACCTACTGTTACACTCTACGAAATCGTACCCGCACCTGGGGTTAAAATCTCAAAAATTAAAAATTTAGAGGACGATATTGCTTTGAGTCTTGCGGCACTGGGTATTCGTATTATTGCTCCTATTCCAGGTCGTGGCACAATAGGAATCGAAGTGCCGAATACCAATCCGGTAATGGTTCCGATGAGAAGCATTATTGCGAGTAAGAAGTTTCAGGAGTGCGAGTACCAACTGCCAGTTGCGTTAGGTAAAACTATATCCAATGAAATTTTCATAGCCGATTTAGCTAAAATGCCCCACCTTCTTATGGCGGGTGCTACCGGTCAAGGTAAATCCGTTGGGTTGAATGCAATCTTGGTTTCTTTGCTTTACAAGAAGCATCCCGCTTATGTGAAGTTTGTATTGGTGGATCCCAAAAAGGTTGAATTAACCTTATTTAATAAAATCGAAAGGCATTTCTTGGCCAAATTGCCTGGTGACGCGGATGCCATTATTACGGATAATCAGAAAGTAGTTCATACCTTGAATTCACTGTGTGTTGAGATGGATAACCGTTACAAGCTATTGCAAGAAGCCATGGTGCGTAATATCATCGAGTACAATAAGAAATTCTTAGACCGCAAATTGAACCCAGAAAACGGACACCGATTCATGCCGTATATCGTAGTGGTTATTGATGAGGTGGCCGATCTTATGATGACGGCTGGTAAGGAAATCGAAATCCCCATTGCCCGTTTAGCACAGTTAGCCAGGGCAATTGGAATACATTTAATTCTCGCTACTCAGCGGCCTTCGGTTAATGTTATTACCGGTATGATTAAGGCCAACTTCCCTGCACGTATTGCATTCCGGGTAACCAGTAAAATAGATTCACGCACTATCCTAGATGGTAACGGTGCCGACCAATTAATAGGTAAGGGAGACATGTTGTATAATGGCGGTAATGAAATGGTTCGTTTGCAATGTCCGTTTGTGGATACTCCAGAGGTTGAAAAAATTTGTGAATTCATAGGAGAGCAGAGAGCGTATCCTACAGCTTATATTTTACCTGAAGTTCAAGAAGAGGATAACCGAGGTGGTGGCGGTGATTTTAATTCTGAGGAGCGCGATGGCTTGTTTGAAGATGCCGCTAGGATAATTGTTCAAAACCAAGTTGGCAGTACCAGTATGATTCAGCGAAAGTTGAAAATTGGTTATAACCGAGCTGGACGGTTAATGGATCAATTAGAAGATGCGGGTGTGGTAGGCCCTAATTTAGGGAGTAAACCCAGACAAGTTTTAATTCCAGATGAAATGGGATTGGAGGATTTTTTATCCAATCTATTTTAATGCTTATCCTTTTTTAGTAAGAATTTCACCTATTTTAAATAATTTCGGCATACCAAATCAGTGGTATTTACCTTTTAAACAATCGAATGAAGCGATATTTAACCCTTACAATAGCCCTTATTTACAGCGCAATCACCATTTTTGCGCAACCCGATGCGAAAAGCAAAAGCATTCTAAAAAAATCAGAGGAGCATTATAAATCTTTCAAAACAATCACAGCTGATTTTACACTTACAACATCCAGCGAGGGTAGAAAGTCACATACCAATAAGGGTAAATTATATATTAAAGGCGACAAATTTCGATTGGAATATGCCGAACAAACCATCTATTGTGATGGTAAAAATATTTGGTCTTACAACCCTTTAGATGAGGAGGTGACTTTAGAGAGTTACAAAAAGAGAACCAACGATTTGTCACCACAGGATATGTTCAATCTTTACAACCGCAATTTTAAATCTATTTTTGAAGGAAATGTAAAATCAGGATCTGAGCAACACAACGTGGTAAAGCTTGTACCTAAGAAACGCAAAGAGAAATTTGCCTATATCAAGGTCTACATTGAACAAAAATCGAAAGAACTCAAGAAAGTGGTACAACATTTTAAAAACGGCACAGAAGTAACCGTTAGTGTTGTGCAATTCACGCCCAATAAAAGCTTATCCGATAGTTTCTTTTCATGGCAGGCCTCAGATCACAAAGGGGTAATGTTGGTAGATTTGAGATAGTTTACGTTAAAGAACATTCACAAATACGTATTTTCAATTAAGCGCACAAAAAAAGGCCATTACATTGTAATGGCCTTTTGTATGAAAATAAATTTCTTACTTCAAAACATCAAACATGCGCTGACCGATTTCGGCAGGACTTGCCACAACGTGAATGCCACAAGATTCCATGATGGCCATCTTTGCAGCTGCTGTATCGTCTTTACCACCAACAATGGCACCAGCATGTCCCATACGACGGCCTGGAGGCGCTGTTTGTCCAGCAATAAATCCAACTACTGGCTTCGTTCCGTGCTCTTTAATCCAATGAGCGGCCTCAGCTTCCATGCCACCACCGATTTCACCTATCATAACGATACCTGCAGTTTCAGGGTCGTTCATGAATAACTCAACGGCTTCTTTTGTTGTAGTTCCAATTATTGGATCGCCACCAATTCCTATAGCAGTAGATTGTCCTAACCCTAATTTGGTTAATTGATCAACAGCCTCATAAGTAAGCGTACCAGATTTTGATACAACACCTACGTTTCCTTTTTGGAAAATAAATCCTGGCATGATACCAATTTTGGCCTCACCTGGAGTAATAATTCCGGGGCAATTTGGTCCAATTAATCGGCTGTTTTTACCTTGTAAATATTCGCGTACCATTACCATATCCTTTGTAGGGATACCTTCGGTGATGGCAACAATTACTTCAATTCCCGCATCGGCAGATTCCATAATGGCATCGGCAGCAAATGCCGGTGGCACAAATATGATACTTACATTGGCACCTTCTTGTTTAACCGCAGCTTCAACAGTATTGAAAACGGGTCGGTCAAGGTGAACACTTCCGCCTTTTCCAGGAGTAACACCGCCAATCACATTGGTGCCGTACTCAATCATTTGTGTTGCGTGGAAAGTTCCTTCGTTCCCGGTGAAACCCTGCACCACTATTCTCGAATTTTTATTTACTAAAATACTCATGTCCTGAATGTCAGTGCGAAAATAACCCATCGGGATTACATTCCCTCACCTTTGAACGAGAATCACAAATATTTCAAATGGGAGATGGTTATTTTAAGAGAAGAATATCAAAGAATCGCCCAAACTACATGCGTAATAAGAATGAGCGATTTTATCGGTTAAGACAAACTAAAACAAAAACAGCGTTGAATTTCAACGCTGTTTTTCCATAAATAAAGTATTGTTTTCAATTAGAAAATGGTTTCTAACCTAAGATGCAAAGCGCGATTATTTTTCAATTAAAGAAGTGATGCTGTTGGATAATGGACCCGTAGTAGAAGGGAAATAACCCAACAATTTGCCTTCTTCATTCAATAAATATTTATTGAAATTCCAGCTCACTTCGCTATCCAATACGCCATTAACACTTTTCTTGCTCAACCATTGGTAAAGCTCGTGTTGTTTAGGGCCTTTTACATCTAACTTCTCCGTCATCAAAAAGGTTACCCCGTAATTTTTTTGACAGAAAGTTTTAATCTGACTGGCATCACCTGGTTCTTGTCCTCCGAATTGGTTGCAGGGCGTTCCAATAATCACCAATTTTTCTGCGTATTTTTCTTGTAGTTTTTGCAACTCCTCATACTGCGGGGTAAAACCACATTCACTTGCGGTATTAACGATAAGGATTTTCTTACCCTTGAATTTGGATAGTTGTATCTCTTTTCCCTCAATAGATTGAATTTTAATATTGTAAAAGGGGCTTTTGGGAGATGCGTTTTGTATGGTTTGGGAATCTACGGTTTTGGTTTTACCAAAAAAGCAACCGGTTAGGGTGGCAATAATGCCTAATTTTAATGCTTTGTTGAATAGTGATTTCATGTAAAATTAGAACAAATTTATGTCAATTATGTTTTGGAAATACCGTCTTTTTCCTCCGTATAAAAATGCGTATTTTCGTAGTTATGAAGTATCTTTCCCTCACTGCAATATATTCCCTTGTTATACTTTCTCTTTTTGCTTGTGAAGAAGAACCTCCAGTGGTTC
>Ga0181607_10003467_pt1 | contig 13721 bp, 10 predicted proteins | sample 041ome_9_FD_132420 | JGI IMG/M metagenome (GOLD analysis project Ga0181607, IMG submission 132420) | Coastal salt marsh microbial communities from the Groves Creek Marsh, Skidaway Island, Georgia - 041413US metaG (megahit assembly) | ecosystem: Environmental > Aquatic > Marine > Intertidal zone...
CACTCAGCCAAGCGTTGGTTGACGACGGCGGATTCGAGTTCGCCGCGAGCGACGCGGTCGAGGAGCGTTTCGCTTTCTTCTCGAGCGAGCTGCTTATCGGTTTTGGGGCCGTCAAAGGCGGCAGCGGATGGACCACGACGGGATTCGAGGATGTCTTTGATTTCTTGGACGCTCTTGCCGGACCAGCCGGCGATGTCAACCATGCGTTCGATGGCGTCCCGTGAGCCGACGGTGGCCCAGGGCGTTTGGAGCGCTTGACGCGCGGCATCTCGAGCTTCTTCGACGCGTCCTAAACGCGTGTATAAATCTGAGATGAACACGTGCGGTGCGCCCCACTCGCCAAATGTCGCCTTGTACAAATCGCACGTAATCAACGCCGATTGGTCGTCGCCACGATCTAAATGTCTCTGCACCAGTCCCTCCATGCACGACGGAAATTTACCGACTTGCGTGGTGACGTATATATCAAACGGCTTGCCCGACGTCTTGAACTCTCCGTGGTTGTGCAAGCTGACACCCACCGACCCCGCGGCGGCGGCGACGACCGTGCTTTGCTCATCTGACGTCGCTTCTTCCTCTACTATCGCCCAGTGCACGTACTGGCTCGCGTTTTTCGCCAACAACGTCAAGTGCGCGCCATCCGTCACACCCACCACCGGCGTCTCCCCACTCTGCTCGTCGACAATCATCAACCCAATCACGTGTCCATCACTCTTACGCTTCGCCAGCGGCACCACGAGCGGATGCATGCCCTTCCTCGCATTCGGCGGCTCCAATTCGTACCCGCGCGCCTGAAGCACGCGCAACGCCGCGGGAAGCTCCGCGGGCGCCTTTGTCTTCGCCGCATCCCGCATATACGCCGCGTGCGTCTCCCCACTCACCAACTCCGACGCCGACGCCGACGCCGCGCACCGCCGCGCGCGTCGAACGCGTCGTCCCGCGCCGCACACGCGCGCGCCGCGCACCACCGCCGACGACGCGCACGCCGCCGTCGAAAACCGCGAAGACGCCATCGTCGCCGTCATCGCGCGCGTCACGCGCGTGTGACGCGTTCTGGAACCGAGCGAACGAACGCACGCAATCACCACCGCGCGTGCGAGGTCGCAGGCGGCGCGAAGATGCGCGCGCGCGCGAGCGTCGACGTGTTCGGGCGATGGCGCGAGTGGATAAAGCGACCGACGACGTCACGGTGCCAATGTGCCATGTGGCGCTTTTGACACGGAGTCCCCGGGCGTAGGTTCGTGATTGGTCGATTTGGCCCCATGGAATATTTGGCTTTGCCAAAAGCCGTGGGCACCGACGGAGGTGCCGTCGCAATTCGCCGCGCATTCGCGACCGGCGCTCTAACCGACCGCTCGTCTTTTTTTTCGATTGCGTGCGCGCGCGTGGTTCTCATCCATCCATCGACGATATGATTTGCTTTACGTGCGTGCCGACGGGTACGATTCAAGTCGTGCAACAATGTGGGAAGTTTTCCCACTTTGCGCGCCCGGGGTGTCAGATTATCATCCCATGCACCGGTCAGGGCATTGCGGGGTCGATTTCGACGCGCATTCAGTCATTAGATGTTGAAGTTGAGACCAAGACGCGGGATAACGTGTTCGTGAACATTGTCGTCTCGACGCAATACATGGTTTTGTCAGAGGAGAATCACTTGTACGATGCGTTTTACAAGTTGACTGACTCTCGGGCGCAAATACGATCGTACGTGTTCGATGTCGTGCGCTCGACGGTGCCGAGAATTAAACTTGATGACGTGTTTGAGTCCAAGGAGGAGATTGCGCAATCGGTGAAGGAAATGTTGACCAAGGCGATGCAAGACTTTGGGTATCAAATCATCAATACGCTCGTTACGGACATTGCGCCAGATGCTCGCGTCAAGCAAGCGATGAATGAAATCAACGCCGCGCAGCGCGCTCGTGTTGCGGCGCAGGATCGCGCCGAAGCCGATAAGATCATGGTTGTCAAAGCGGCTGAAGCGGATGCCGAGTCCAAGTACTTGGCTGGTACCGGTATGGCGCGTCAGCGACAAGCCATCATTGCCGGTTTGCGTGAATCCGTCGTGGATTTCCAGAGCGAAATCACTGGTATCTCCTCTAAGGACGTGTTGGATTTGATGATGATGACGCAATACTACGATACGTTGAAAGATATCGGCACGTCGAAGGGGTCAAATACGATTTTCCTTCCCTCTGGGCCAGGCGCCGTCGCGGATGCGGCTACCGCGATTCGCAACGGCATGATGCAAGCACACGCTGCGAACGCGCCGTCTCGTTAAAGTACCTTTTGTTACTTTAAAACATCACTTACGCTTTATAACCTTGATTGTAATTTGCCATCTTAAAATTTTGTTTGCTTACTACAACTGCGTCCCTAATTATTAGTCGAGGAACATTGGTGCCATCACGAGAGTGATTGTGGCTAACATTTTGATCAATACGTGGATACTTGGCCCGGCGGTGTCTTTAAAAGGATCGCCAACGGTATCGCCCGATACCGCAGCTTTGTGTGCCTCGCTCCCTTTGCCACCGTGCGCACCAGTTTCGATATACTTTTTCGCATTGTCCCATGCCCCGCCGGCTGTGTTCAAGAAAAGCGCCATGAGAATGCCCGCAACAGTGGCAAACATCAAGAACGCCGCTACTGCCTTTGCGCCTAATAACTCTTGTCCAGTGGCGTAACCAATATTCTTAAAGATGACGCCGACGGCAATTGGACTCAGTACGGCGAGCGCGCCAGGTCGGACCATTTCGCGCAAAGCGCTCGCGGCCACGATTGCTACGCAACGCGCGTAATCTGGTTTTTCAGAGTAGGTCATGATACCTGGTCTTTCTGCGAACTGTCTGCGCACTTCACGCACAACTTCTTGCGCAGAGCGCCCGACGGCGGTGATGGACCAAGCGGAAAACAAGTAGACGAGCGCTGATCCAAGGAGACCACCTATGAACACCTCGGGAATGGCGATATCAACTTGGTTGAATGGCTTTCCCGTGAACGCGCTGACTTCATCCATGTACGCGGAGAACAATAAGAAAGATGCCAAGGCAGCTGAACCGATGGCATATCCTTTAGTCGTCGCCTTTGTCGTATTTCCCACCGCGTCAAGTTCATCGCAAATATCTCTCACGCTCTCCGGTTGATCTGACATTTCCACGATACCACCCGCGTTGTCCGCAATTGGCCCAAACACATCCATCGTGAGCACGTACGCGGCTGTGGAAAGCATCCCCATGGTTGCCACGGCTGTTCCAAACAAACCACCAATCGGTTGACCAGCAGTGTTTGTAATTCCACTGTAATTTCCACACCAGTATGCGCTTATGACGGCCATGGATATCACAATCACCGGCGCCGCCGTTGATTCCATCCCCACGCCCACGCCCGCGATGATGTTCGTACCGTGACCGGTTGTCGACGCCTCGGCAATGAGACGTACGGGCATGAATTTGTAATCCGTGTAGTACTGAGCAATGAATACGAACGTGTACGCGCACGCAATGCCAATCAAGCCACACATGTAAAACCACCACCACGCATAAGGGTGCTTTTCAGTCACGAGCATGATTCGGCACGCGAAACCGAATCCCACGATGGCGAGAGAAATTGCGACGTTGTAACCACCCTTCAAAACTTTATACGGGTCCTCGCGACGATTTGATGTTTCGCTGATGGACATGATACCGCACGCGCTAACGATGCAGTCCATCGCGTGAATGACGAGTGGAAACATGATGAACCCCGTTGCGTCTTCAATTCCGGCGTTCTTCGCCATCGTGGCGCCCAAGATCATCGCTGAGATGACTTCGGCGGCAATGGATTCGAACAAATCCGCGCCGCGCGCGGAACAATCCCCAACGTTATCCCCTACGAGATCTGCAATGACAGCAGGGTTACGAGGGTCGTCTTCGGGAATACCTTGCTCAACTTTACCGACCAAATCCGCACCAACATCCGCAGCCTTCGTGTAAATGCCGCCGCCCAACTGAGCAAAGAGCGCGACAAACGACGCGCCGAAACCGTAACCGACGAGCATCAGAGGAATTTCATGAAGACTCATACCGTTTGGAGATCCTACGGAGAAGAGCCGAGAGAATATACTGAACAGAATGGTCACCCCAAGTACCGTCATCCCGACGACGGTGAGCGCGGCAAATCCACCCGCTCGCAACGCAACGGTGAGCGCTTCACGGGCGCCTTGTCTCGCGCTGCTCGCCACCCGCACGTTTGCGCGAACGCTCACCCACATGCCCACATACCCAGAAACACCGCTACATAAAGCCCCACTCACGAAGCTCACCGTGGTGAGCATGGCCATCGTGAACGCGGACACGCCCGCTTCTTGCTGTTCCGGCGTCGTCGCGCGGAATAAATACACAAAGAAAATCACCACCGCCGTCAAGCCCGCCAAGCGCGAAATCAAACCGTATTGCGTGGCAAAGAATCCATCCGCACCGTCTCGAATGGCATCCGACACCGCGCGCATATCTGCAGAACCTTCGTCAATCGCCAACGTCCAGCGCGCGAGATGTCCCGCGAATCCCAAGCTTCCGACGCACGCCAAGAACACCAGACCCGCGGTCCAGCTCGTGCGACACGCTAAAACAAACATGACAAACGTGAACGCCCCCGCTATCGTCATCGCTCGCGATGGATCGCGCGCAATCGATCGCAACACCCTCGAAGCTTGCGTCGGATTGGCACTAAATACGTCTCCGCCTCGAGCGCTATTTGTCTTCCCCGCGCCCCCGCTCTCGACGTCGAGTAAGACATCGCCCGTCGACGACGAACGATTATGCACGCCGGTCATCGAATCGCGGCTGCGATTGCGCACATCCGCGGCGGCGCGCATGGTTGCGCGTCAGCGAATGTGGTTGGGCGCATCGTAACTGAATCGTAGACAATTGTCGTTCCGCACAGTCGATCGCGCGCGCGGACGACCGCACACGTTCGCGCGCGGGGCGGTATGGTTCGATTTAAAAACCGCTACCTCTTGCTCGAGGTGACGTACAACGACGGGCGCGGGATGGATGCGTCCGTAACGCCGAGCGCGATGCTCGATGCGCTCAAGACTTCGATTATTGAAAACTTTGGCGACGTGACGTATGGATTAGCGCAAGCGGCGTTGACGGTGAAATATGTTGACACGCGATGTGGGCTTGTAATCGTGAGGTGCGGGAGAGACGAGTCGCAAGCGGTGCGAACGGCGGTGGGTGTGATGCAAGAGGTGCTCGGGCGGAGCGCGCGGTGCGGGACACGTTTCGTAGGTGGAACACTGGCGACAACGCGTGAGGCGTGCTTAAAGTCTACGCGAGAGAAACTGCGAGCGCTAGTTGATACTGGACGCTTGAAAGAAGACGAAATAGATGCGTTGGAGGAGGCGCAGAAGAAAATATTGGACACCGTGGCGCACTGACAAGCCGTCGCGAACGACAAAAAATCAACCAGTACCAGTAGTTAGAGATAGACTAGACTCTTAGCGCGATGTTATGTTTCACGTATGTATCGTATGTATCGTACAACAATTCGTTCACGTGCAGTGTTTCGTATCTATTGACCAAAGATGCGGTCGGCGACCCGTCGCGCGGAGACGAAGCCGTCGCGCGCCGAGCCGATACACGGACATACGAAGCGTTGCACAGCGCGCGCGACGACATCGTGCGTCTCAGTGAGTATAGCGGCCCACGGCCGTCCAATGAATTCGTAAAACGTGCCTTGGAAAGGTGATGCACGCATCGGACATTCGTTGATGACGTTTGGACACGCGTCTCTCTGCCTCTTCACGCATCGAGCCAAAGCTTCCTTCCAATGATTCGCAGCAATCTGATACTCCGCCGTTTCCGACCGCGCTATCGAAAGACGATGCAGCAGCGTTGCCTTTTCTTCGTCGAGATCGATGATGCGCCGGCGCTGCCACTCGATGATACGACGCGGATCCGAAGTAAAAATCGTCGCCGGTAAAAACGGCGCGTCGACGCCGAATCGAAGTCGTTCAACAACCTCGCGCGCGCCAACGGCGCGAATTACCACGACTGCGAGAATGGCGACGACTAATGTAAACCCAATCAAAACATACACCCATTTCACGCGTTCGCGTTCGCGTTCGTGATCATCGTCGTTATCGTCGCTCTGTTGCGCTTTGGCGCCTCGCAAATCGAGAAGCGTAGCCGCCACCGCCCCGGAGTGGTCATCCGCGTGCGTCGCCGAGGACGACCGCGCGCCGCCAAACATTGTCTCCTCAGCGCGTAGCATCCAATCTTTAACCTCGCGGTCGTCAAGAATCTTAATGTCGTCCTCAGACGCCACCGGGGTGCGCTCAGATTCTTCTCCCGCGCTCTTCGTCGGCGGCGGCGCGCCGATATGAATGAAGCGCCGACCATTCGCCGTAGGACGCGGCCAATTTCTCGCGGCGATGCGCACCATGTCGGAATTGAGTTTATCCCACTCTTCGTCGTCTAGGTCGTCGTAAGCATCCACGTGCGATGGCGAACCCATGGCTGGCGAAAGGTTGGAGAGTCAAATTGTGACGCTTCGTCGTCCCGCGTGGGCGCGCTTTTGGCATCGGATTCGTGAAGACCGCGCGTCAAACGCGCGTTGAGTGCGTCATTGAGGATAACGCGCACGAATCGCCGTGCGCGCGCGCGCGCGATGCGTAGAGCCCGTTTACGTCGTTCGCGCACCACCCATATACGTCGACGCGTCTGGTACGGCGCCGTTGAACGTCGCGTCGCTAAAGTCAAATCCAGGATTTTCACCCTGGAATCGCTCGAGCATGAGACGCTTCTCGTCCTCGGCGGATTCAAGCGCGTCGCTGCTCGCGCAGTGCACGTCGAACGGGGCGGCCCAAGCTTTGCCGCGCGTAACCTTGGTGAGCGTCGCGTGGAGCTCGCCGTCTTCAACCGTCCAGAAAGAATCATCACCCTTAATCGCGTGCGTAAAGTCGTGCGACAAGTACGGCGGGGTGTTCTTAATACCAACCGTGAACGCTTTGGACGTGAGCGTGACGGCGAGATCTCTCGCGCGCGCGCCTGGAGGGAGCGGGATGTATACGTTCACTTCATCAAACGTTTGGTCCCAAAAGTAGATAACTCGACCTTCGTGTGCGTACGCTCGACGCGATGTCGGAGCGATTTTATCCGTCATCGCGAAACGATGGGATTTCGGGAAGGACTCGTGCGAGGGGCGCGCTCGAGGGGCGATTGCGCGTTGGATACTGCGGCTCCTCGTCGCGCGTTGTTGGTTTTTGGTTGTTCAGGCTACGTTCAACTACAATTAAAACTAGAAATACAACTAAAGCACGCTCGAGTCGTTAAACATGACGTATCCGGCGTGTAGTAACCCACACGCAATACCTGCGGCGAATGCTTTATCCCGCAACGGAGGGTTATGCCGCAAGGAGACGCGAATCAAGGGCAAGAGCGGCGCGTAGAAGAGAGGCACCATAAACTTTCGCAGCGAGCTTGCGCGACGTTCTTCGTTTAGACGGCGAAAATCGTCGGGCGAAAGCGGTGCCGACATTGCTCCGCGGCGAAATGCACCTCTATGCGCTCACCGTCGCGCGCGCCAAAGAATGAAGTCTTGAAGCGCTCGGGCTCTACGGGTAGCAAGCCGTCGCGGAGGCGCGCTTCACCTCTGAATCATCATACGAATCCACCTCCACCGATGCCCAAGTCGCGACGAACCGTTCATGCGCACTGTTTCCATCCTCAGCGGCGACACCAGTACGCAGTTCATAGGTCGTCTCTTCAAATATTGTACTCTTTGATACTTCTGCGTAGCCAAGCTTTCGCGCGAAAAGCGCGTTCGACGCGACGTTGTCAAAGCCAATCTTCGCTACATACGCCGTCACTCCAAGTTCAATGACGCCATACGCCATGAACACTTCCAGCGCATCGATAGCCAAACCTTTGCGACGAAATCGCGCGTCGGCAATCATTATTTCAATCTCAGCGCGCTTTGGGTCGTCGTGGTCGTTAAAGAACAAGTTGACGTCTCCAATCATCTCTTTCGACGCCCCGTCGCGTACAATGAACGTACACTTGCCTTCGTCTCGCGCCCATTCACGTTGCATTTCAATCTCATCCTCGAGCGTCAGCCGTTCACTCGCCGTGGCAGCCAACAAGTCCTCCGAAGCCATCCAAGCGTGGTAGCGCTCGACGTGCTCAGGGCGGTATGGTACCAACTCAACGCCGCGCGCGCGCAGTAAAGTGTTCGCATTGGCGCGCATGAGGAATATACCACTCGATTGAGCGTGCGTGCGATGCGCTGGCGCGATGCGCGCGCCCGCGGAGACTTGTTGCGCGCACGCGAGTGAGGACTGTTGGCGTCCCGGCGACGCTGACACGGTTCGAGCGCGAGACTTTCCGCGGAATCAACGTTTTATGATTCAGATGACTCATAGATAAAGATACACAACTACAAAGCTGCAGATGTTAAGCACGCCAACTATCGATGGAAACTTACTTGCGAGCGCCGGCCCCAAACACCGAACGCACCGCCGAACTCACTGGCGCCGGGACATACTCGCTCACGCCGCTTTCGCGATACGACTCCACGAACGACGCCTTAAAGTCGCGGAAAACAGGAACATCGCCACCTTCATCCTCATCCGCCTTATCCGGAACGCGCATCACCGCGTGAGTGACCGCGAATGCGACGCCAAACGCCAATGCGCTTAAAAACGCGGGCAAGATTATAAGCGCATACGCGCACGCCGCCGCCGCGGTAGTCGCCGCCCCCAACGTCTTCGCCGAGAACACCTTACCACCAACATCAATCGGTGCATTTCGCACGCGCACCACGTAATGATGCCCCACGAAAATCCCAAGCGCGAGCACCACGGTGAACGCGTGCGACAACGCGCTCCACGCGCACAACGCCAACGCCACGACGAGATAGTTATACCCAAACTCCCGCGCATTCTTCCGCATCCGTCCTTGCGCCTCTCGCGCACCGCTCGGACACGTAAACTTCATCACTCCCATCGACTTCCACGTCGGCGCCGCCCTCGTCAACGGCGCGCGAACGGCTTTAATCAATCTCGTGGAGACATCACCCATGCTCTCCGTGACGTCCAAAACTTTCGCGTTCGACGCATTCGACGCGTTCGACGCATTCGACGCGTTCGACGCGTTCGCGTCGCCGTGCGTTTTATCGCTCATGGTCTCGTGTGCGCGAGCGAGCGAGCGGGCGAGCGTCGCGTGCGCGACTGTGACGCATCGCATTCAAAGTTTTTCAACGGTCCGACCGAGCCGCTCGGTCCGATCGTCATTCCTTTGCGCGCGATTGGCGTGCGCGATGAGTAAAGCGAAACGCGTGACGACGCAGAATGGCGCCGATGCGCTCGCCATGTCGCCGAATGTACGTGCGCGATGGGCTCTGGGTCGCGCGCGGCGCGCCGACGACGCGACACACCGCGACTGGTGCCGTGAGGACGTTGACTGACGGAGTGTTTCTCGCGTGTGTTCGCGCGCGACGCCGCACAGGAACGGATATTGAAATCGATTCATGAGTTGTACGAACGCGGTCCGAACGCGTCGGCGAATGCGTCGGCGAATGCGTCGATCGGGTTGCTCGATATCGCCAACGATGACTTGCTTCGCGTGAAGTGCTTCAAACCGAGGAAGAAAGTGAGCGCGATGATCATCGGGAATCATTCCGCTGGGAAGAGTTCGTTCATTAATTGGTACATTGGTGAGAGCGTGCAAACGACCGGGGTTGCGATTGAGACGCGTGGGTTTACGTTTGTGACGAGTGGTAGAAAGCGGGAGACGTTGAAAGGGGATGCAACGTTTGCGTTTTACGACTACTTGGAAGGTTTGCAGTCGGTGGAAGGATTAAATGCGAACATTTTCACCGAGATTTCAACCTCAAAGGAGAAGAATTTCAGTTGCGTGGACATCGTGGATTCGCCTGGTTTAGTCGATGGCGATATGTGCTATCCGTTTGACGTCGGAAAGGTGATCACGTGGATGGCGGACCACGTGGACTTGATTTTGTGCTTTTTTGATCCCATCGGGCAAGCACTGTGCAAGCGCACCATGAAAGTTGTCGAGGCGCTCAACGAACATCACGCGGACAAGCTGGCGTATTATATGTCGAAAGCGGATCAAGTGGAGAAGGAACACGATCGACAGCGTGTGTTGATTCAGATTACGCAAAATTTGAGTTCACGCATTAAAAACTCGCACGCGTTCAAGTTGCCTACGATTTACCTTCCGCGCGATGATTTGACGGTTCCCATTCCCAACGCGATCGAGGAAGTCTGCGAAGACATCGACAAGGCGATTCGCTTGACGGTACAAAAGAACTTGACGACGATGAAGGAGGATTGCTCACGCATTGACGCTCGCATTGACGAAGTGCTCGCGACGAACGAAGTGAACAAAAAGGACAACATGAAGCGCTCTATTCGCGGCGTCGCATTGATGCTTTTGGGATGGATATTCATGATGTTATCGATTTACATCGCCGCTTTAGAGGTGTTCGCGACGCCCATCATCGCGCATTCTTTACGAAAGCTCGTGCCGCGCGTCCCGGCGCTGGAGTCCATGCTTCCACAAGAAGACGGCGAGGTCCGCTGGTCTGGCATCAAGCACGGCGGTGCCTATGCGTTTGGCTCGAGTTTAATCACGTACTTTATCATTCAGTACACCAAGTACGTCGTGTGGCGTTTGCACCCGTTGCTCACAAAGAAGGAGCACGCGCGTTTGCACCAATACAAGAAGTACATCACGAGCTTTTTGGAAATCAGAGACGGCTTGTACCGCGAATACTTCAAGCAGCTTCATCAATCTTAAGTAGAATCTTAAGTAGAATCTTAAGTAGCGTAGTAGAGATATTTGAAATAAATATTCATCATTCAAATCTAAGTTAAAATTTGTACATTTCAAAGCAGCATGGTGTGTGTGTGTTTCTAAAGAATCTTCTATCGGGACATCGCCGGGGCGATGTCGACGCCGCTCGTCGCGACTGGCGCGCCGCCAGTTAACGGCACTAATCGTGCGCAAAACTTTTCATACACGCGTCCAACAACGCGAGATGTCGTGTCTTGCAATACTTTGCGATCTTCCGGCGATAACGCTTGCACGGCGGCGAGTAAATCATCAATAGATTGCTCCTCTGCGTCTTCACCCTCTGGCGTGACGGTGCGAAGCGAATCGCGCGCGTTCGCCGCGAGACTTCTAATCTCCGGGCTGTTACCAATGGGTAACTCCCCAGTGGACACGATTGACAAAAATAGTGCCGCTACGGCTTCAGGCTCTAAGAACGCATCGCCAGTCAACACTGTGGCGGCATCTTTTCCAACCAAACCAGCGGCTAAATCCCCGAGCGAAATCGCGAACAACTCCTCTTCGCGGCTTAATTTTGGCGCGGCGAGTTCCAACACTTGCGCGGGCGACGCAAACGTCGGCACAGGCGTGGAGCTTCCGGACACCGGCAGCAACACTGGACCGGAAATATCTTGCGGGTTGGGCAACGACGACGCGAACGGGAGCCACGATGGCGGCTTGGGCAACTGCGCAAAAATACGAGTCACACCCTTGCGAATGGATTGGCGCAACAATAAGTCTGCCGCAGTTTCCGCTTCGCGTTCGAGTAAGTTTCGCAAGCTCGCCGCCTCTGGTTGCATCAAGTACTTCAATGACTGTTCCAAGCTTGCAGCGTCTTCTGGAAGCGTTTCCAGGTCGACAAACACGTCCTCGCTGCGAGCGACGATACCCATGGCGCTGTTCAACATCACCGCGAGGCGTTGGCCTTGTAAAATGCTCCCGCCGCCTTGAGTGGAGGCGTACAACACTTCTTGTAACGCACGCTGCGCCGCAGGGCGATCTTCACGTAATAGTTTACGCGCGACAAACGGATATGCTTCCATCACGAGCTTGTAATCGGGGTTCCCGAGCAACGCGATGCCTTCGAGTGTGACGACAGCGCGTCCCAACAACGCGAAGTACGGTGGAATGGAGAATGGAATGTCATTCAACACCGTCAACAAATCTTGCGTCATGGCTTGGAACCCGCCAGCGGTGCTTGATAACGACCCATCCATGTTATACATGCGCTTCAACTCAGCCTCGTACTTTTTAGCGCCACCACCCTTGACATACGGCGATAGCGCCTTGTCCATGAGCGGCACAACCTTGGCGCGGTCGCAGTCGGTGGGAAGAATTTTCAAGTCAATGAAATCATCCACGAGCGAGGGATAATCTTTATTTGCCAAATGGATGATGGAGTTTACCATGGTGTCCATGTCGTCTTGCTGAATGGATGCCACGAGACCAAAATCTAAGAGCGCGAGCTTGCCTTTCGTCGGGTCGTTCATCTTCATCAAGTTGCCCGGATGCGGATCGCTGTGGAAAAATCCAACTTGCAAGAGCTGCACCAAGAAGCATTCCTGGCCGATGCCGACCAAGTCGCGGATTTCCTCGGGCGGACACTCGCTAAGCTTGACGCCATCGATCCATTCGGTAACGAGAATGCGGCGCGTGCAATATTCGTGCTTCACCTCTGGCACGTAAATGTCCTTGACGTTTTCGCCGGCGAGCAAATCCTTCAATCGTTGCTGGTTGGCCGCTTCGTTCAAGAAATCGAGCTCAGTGTAAAATCCTACTGCCCATTCATTGAGCAAAGCCACGTAATCCGTGCGCTGCTGCGGCGCAAAGCGCTCGATCAATCCTTGGTACACCTCAGCGGCGCGGCGCAAGACGTACAAATCCTTGCTCACCGTATCTAAAATTTGTGGGCGTTGCACCTTGACTGCAACGTATTCACCCGTGCTCTTCAACTTGGCGCGGTAAACTTGCGCCAGCGACGCTGCGGCGACAGGAACTTCGCTGATTTCATCGAAAAACTCCCCGAGCGCACCACCGAGCTCTTCCTCGATGGTTTGGATAGCCGTCGCCGTCTCAAAAGGCTTGACCGAGTCTTGCAAAATCGCCAACTCATCCAACGCGGCTTGCGGCAACACATCCGGTCTGACGCTCATCATCTGCCCAGCCTTTATATACGTCGGTCCAAGCTTTTCAATAATAATCCGCGCATCCTTGGCCAACGCGCGATCATTCTTCGACAACTCGGCGGCTCCGCCCGTGATGGACAACGTCGCCACCTTGGTCAAAAACGGCACCGACAACGACAAAAACTCCGCCCAACGTCGCTGCAACGCCCCACCCTGCTTATCCCAATACTTTTGAATCGCATCCTTATTATACACCAACGGTAACCCATCCGCATCGATCGCATCCGTCGCTAAACTCCGCGCCACGTATGATTTATCCACATCCGGCGCCTCCACCCCGCGCATGCGCACCGACTTGCTCACCTCCAGCGCCGCGCTCCCCGCGATCTCCGTCACGCGCGCGACATCAATCACGCCACCAATGCGCGCGTACGTCGTCGTCGTCGTTGTCGTCACCATCGATCGAACCGCGGCGCGGCGCGCGCACTTGAGCCCATCCACGATGCGCGCGCCGCGAACGTGCGGCGCCCGACGCGCAGCGAAAGCGCTCGTCCCCGAGCTCGTCGCGCGCGATGTCGCCGCCGCGCGCGACGTGCGCATGGCCACCGTCCTCGTCGTCGTCCTCGTCATCCGCGCGCCGCCGCATCGCGTCCACATCGCGTCCGTCGTCGGCGTCGTCGTGTGCGGCGATGGATGGCGTGGTCGTGTCCCGTGACGTCATCACTCACCAACGTCGCCGTCGCCGTCGCCGCAGTCGCCGTCGCCG
>Ga0181607_10003469_pt1 | contig 13717 bp, 10 predicted proteins | sample 041ome_9_FD_132420 | JGI IMG/M metagenome (GOLD analysis project Ga0181607, IMG submission 132420) | Coastal salt marsh microbial communities from the Groves Creek Marsh, Skidaway Island, Georgia - 041413US metaG (megahit assembly) | ecosystem: Environmental > Aquatic > Marine > Intertidal zone...
ACGATTATATCTGGTCAAAGATGGTGGCGTCTCGGCATATGATGGCGACCTGCAAGCCTACCGTGGTTTGATTATGGACCAACGCCGCCAAGAGCGCGCCGATGCACGCAAAAACAAAAAAGCCAAGCAAGCCGGCCCAGTCGAGACCAACCCGCCTGCGGCCGCCAAAGGCGACATAAAAAAGGCTGCCAAGCTGGAAGCGCAATTGGAAAAACTATTGCAGCAGAAAGCTGATTTGGAAGCCGCGATATCAGATCCCGAGACAATTGAAAATGAGCCGTTATTGCAAAAGGTTTTGGCAGATTATGCGGCTGTCGAGAAACAAGTCGATGAGGTCGAAACGGCCTGGATTGAAGCCCAAATCTGACCGCCAACAAGCAAAAATAATTCAGCAAAAACAATAGCTTGTAAAATATTTTGTCGGCCGTAATTTTTTCGCTTTGAGATGGCGAATTTTGGGCGTATAGCGAAATTAATAACACAATAATTAACTGCTTTTCTTTATTGAGGCCGCTATGGTTGACACTGTTTTACTTGCTCAGGCTACGTCTTTGGTCTTTGGCACTATTCTTGCTGCTCCTCTGCTTGCCAGTGTCAGCACCAAAACCCGTCATTGGGGTTTTATGGCGATGATGTTTGGCACATTGTCAGCTTTGGTCGTCCATGTCGCTTTGTCTCTATGGTTGTTCGCCGGTGCCAGTGTGTTTTGGTTCATCATGAGCGTGCGCGGCTGGCTGAACACGCGCGAAATTCCCCCCGTCTCTTAAGCGGCTAATTTTCAGAAAACCGGCGCCCATTGCGCGGCGCGGCTAAACTGATTGTTGATGGCGCGTTTTTCTCTTACCCTATAGGCTAACGCCTGAAAGGCTAAATCGCCTGAGGCGCTGCGGTAGGGAGTGGTGAGACATGAGTGCGGCAAATAGCCAAACATCGGGTGATTGTGAGGCAGCGATTATTGCCTTGCAGGGGCGTTTTGGCGCCCAGCTAACGCGGGCAGATGCCTTGCGCCAGCAGCACGCCAATACGGTTACAGGCCTTGAAGAACAATGGCCCGATGCGGTGTTGTTCGCCCAGTCGCGCGACGATGTTGTGGCGGCGGTGGAGATTTTGGCGGCTCATAAATGTCCGGTCATTCCGTTTGGTATTGGCACTTCCTTAGAGGGGCAGGTGAATGCGCCACGCGGTGGCGTGTGTATTGATCTGTCGCGCATGGACGCGATAGTTGAGGTAAACCAAACCGATATGGTGGTGCGCGTGCAGCCGGGTGTGACACGCCAGCAATTAAACGAATATTTGCGCGACACGGGATTGTTCTTCCCCATTGACCCGGGCGCCAATGCCACTTTGGGCGGCATGGCAGCGACGCGTGCATCGGGCACAAATGCGGTGCGCTATGGCACAATGCGTGATGCGGTTATGGGGCTTGAAGTGGTGCTGCCCAATGCTGGCCTTATTCGCACAGGTGGACAGGCCAAGAAATCAGCCGCTGGCTATGATCTCACGCGACTGATGATTGGCTCAGAGGGCACGTTGGGCATTATCACTGAATTGACCATTCGCCTGCACGGTATCCCAGAAGTGATTGCCGGCGGCATTTGTTCTTTCAATTCAATTGGCGACGCCTGTCGGGCGGTGGCGACGACCATTCAAAGCGGCATTCCGGTGGCGCGCATTGAATTGCTCGACACCATGCAAGTGCGCGCTTGCAATGGTTATTCGGGCTATGATTTTCCTGAAACCCCTTTACTGCTGCTCGAATTCCACGGCTCCAGACAATCGGTTGAGGAGCAATCAAACGCATTCACCGCCATCGCAGAAGCCGAAGGGGCCGGAGAATTCATCTGGTCGAGCGATACCGATGAGCGCAATAAATTATGGCAAGTGCGCCATGACGCTTATTGGGCGGCCTTGTCGCTTATTCCTGGCAGCCAAGGTCTCACCACCGATGTTTGTGTGCCGCTGTCGCGTCTTGCTGAATGTGTGGAAGCCACTCAGGCCGATATTGAAGCCGCTGGTTTGACGGCGCCGATTGTTGGTCACGTTGGTGATGGCAATTTCCATTGCCTGCCGCTGGTGCCACCAGATCAGCCAGAGAAGCTCAAGGCGATTCAAGAATTTTCTAAACGTCTGTCGTCGCGCGCCATTGCCATGGGCGGCACATGCACGGGTGAACATGGCATTGGCCAAGGCAAAATGGATTATCTCATCGAAGAAATCGGCGAGGCCGTGGGTGCCATGCGGGCGATTAAACAGGCTTTTGATCCGGACAATATTTTCAATCCGGATAAAATCTTTAGCCGTTAGTTAGCTCGCCGCCGCAATAGACAATCGCTTCAATCTCGATCAATGCGCCTTCCAGCACCAGATCTGACACCACTGTGCTGCGCGCCGGATACGGGCCGGCGCCGAAATACTCGCGATAGGCATTGTTATAGCCAGCGAAATTGGCCTTGTCGGTAATCCACACGGTGGTTTTGACAATATGCGCCATGCTGGCGTTTTGCGCTTTCAGCAAGGCGTCGATATTGGCCAAACATTGGGTGGCTTGCGCTTCAATGCCGTTGGGCAGATTGCCGTCAGCGTCAAAAGCCAATTGGCCCGATAGGAATAAAAAGTCACCGGCTTTGCCAAATGGCGACATTGGGATGGCGGATAATGGGCTGGCAGTTTCGGTCATAAATTGGCTCTCCAAAATGGTTTCGATTGACATACAGATATAGAATAGATTTATCATTGCGTTTAGCACCAATCGAAAATCTTGGGGAGGGATTTATGCGTATTTTTGTGGCGTCATTAGGTACGGAGACAAATGTCTTTTCGCCTTTGCCGACAGGTAAACAGGATTTTATCGATACGTATTTCTTCCGCGATGGCGGTCTTACCCGACCACCCATGGTGTATAATTCGCCCATGCATGTATGGGCGCGGCGGGCGAAAGAAGATGGCCATGAGTTGATTAGTTCGCTGGCCACTTTCGCGCAACCAGCTGGCCGCACTGTGCGCCATGTCTACGAAGAGTTTCGTGATTTGATTTTGGATGATTTACGCGCCGCCGGTCCGGTTGATGTTGTGCTTTATATGATGCATGGCGCCATGCAGGCCGAGGGCTATGATGACTGCGAAGGCGATCTATTGGCGCGCACCCGCGAAATAGTCGGGCCGGCGTGCATTCTTGGCTCGGAATATGATTTGCACAGCCATTTGACCGAGGAGATGATGCAGCAATCCGATTTGTTGATTTTCTTCAAACATTACCCGCATGACGATATTGATGATCGGGCTGAAGAATTATACACATTGGCCATGGCCGCGGCGCGTGGCGAAATTAAGCCAGTGATGCGGCAGTGGGATTGCAAAATGATGGGTCTGTATATGACCCCACTTGAGCCAATGGCCAGTTTTGTTGCGGACATGAAAGCGGAAGAAGAAAAGCCGGCGGTGTTGTCTTTATCCCTCGTGCATGGTTTCCCCATGGGCGACATGCCTGAAATGGGCACGCGCATGTTGGCGGTTTGCGATGGCGATGCCGATTTGGCTCAGCAGATAGCTGAGAAATTTGGCAAACGAATTTGGGATTTGCGAGAAAATTTCCGTACTGAGTTTGGCGGGGTTGAAGACGCGTTGGATTATGCGCAGACCACCAATAATTTGCCTCTGGTATTGGCTGATACGGCAGATAATGCCGGTGGCGGCGCGCCATCTGATGCGACCTTCATGTTGCATAGTGTCATTAAGCGCGGCATGAGCGATGTTACTTTGGGCATTTTCTGGGATCCAGGTGTTGTCAAAATCTGCCAGAGTGCTGGCGAGGGCGCGCAATTGAATATATGTCTTGGCGGCAAGCATGGCGAAAGCTCCGGTCTACCAGCTAATATCTACGCTAAAGTGATGAAGATCACCGACCAGTTGACCCATGCCATGGGCGACTCGGAGGCGCAGTTTACGATGGGCAATCTGGTGTGGTTGCAGATTGAAAACAACGTCAATATTTTGGTCAATGACTTGCGCACGCAGGTGTTCAGCCGCAAGCCGTTTTTCGATATTGGCATCGATCTTAATGCCATGCGGACGATTATCGTGAAGTCGACCAATCATTTTTATAACAGTTTTGTGCCGGTCGGTAAGGAGATCCGTCACGTTGCTACGCCGGGCGCTATGAGCATGGATTTAATTAATGCGCCTTATCAAAACCGTGATGAAAATTTTTGGCCAAAGGCTGAAAATCCACACGCCAATCAGTCATCTTAGGTCGATAGTTTCATGTCACAGTCCACCTTAAAACAAGGCGTCACCCAATGGCGTGGCTATACGCTGCTTCTGCTGACGCTGGTTTATACCTTTAGTGTTCTCGATCGTTTTATTCTCGGTATTTTATTGCCGCAGATTAAGCAGGAATTATTGCTCAATGATGCGCTTTTGGGGCTGCTGACCGGCGCGGCATTTGCCATATTTTACGCCAGCCTCGGCCTGCCCATTGCCCGATTGGCAGATCGTTATGGGCGTAAACATATTATTGCTGTTTGTCTGGCGATTTTTAGCGTGATGACCGCTGTCTGCGGCATGGCCAATAGTTTTCTCGGGCTGTTTCTTGCCCGCGTTGGCGTTGGCATTGGCGAAGCAGGCACCACGCCTGCCGCCACTTCGATTTTGTCGGATTTGTATAATAAGCAACAACGCGCTGGGGCGTTGGCGATTGTTTCGGTCGGAGGCAATATTGGCATTCTGATTGGTTTTGTTGTCGGCGGCTTTGTTGCCGCCCATTATGGCTGGCGGGCAGGGTTTTTTGTAATTGGCGTACCGGGTGTGATATTGGCCTTGGTGTTATTTTTGACCATGCCTGAACCAGTGCGCGGTGCCGTTGATGGTCTGGTCGAGGACGACACCAAAGAGGTTCCCGATTTGCGCACCACATTGGGCTTTTTGCTGCAGCAAAAAAGTTTTGTTTGGATTCTGGCTGGCCTGACGCTGATGGTTGGCTTGAGTACGACGACCATTACCTGGTTGCCATCTATGCTGACCCGCTCGCATGGCATGGCCGCTGATCAGGTGGGCGTGACTTTGGGTCTGGCGATTGGTCTCTTGGGGCCGATTGGCACGGTTTTATTGGGAGGCTTTTTGGCCAATCATTTGTCGGTTCGCGACCTTCGCTGGGGCGCTTGGTTGTCAGCCATTGGCGCTTTGATTCTGGTGCCTTGCTATGTTTTCCTATCGCTGGCCAATAGCGGCACGATGGCGATGGCGGCGTATTTTATACCGGCGGTTTTGGGGATTTTCTTTCAAGGCCCGAGTTTGGCTCTCTTGCAATCGGTGACACCGGTGACCATGCGTGCCACGTCGGCAGCGATTGCTCTATTTGTTGCCAATATGATTGGTCTGGGTTTGGGCCCGCTCAGTGTCGGGCTTTTGAGCGATGGGCTCAACGCAAGCTACGGGGTTGAAAGTCTGCGCTATGCACTCTTGATTGTGCCGGGCATGGCCATGATTGCTAGCTATGTTTACTGGCGCGGCAGCTATTTTATCTTCGAAGATATCAGCAAAGCTGACGCTATCAGTCAAAGTTAGGCGAAAATACTGAGCCGCTGGCGCTTATCATAGGCGAAGGGCGCTGGATTGATTTCCGGTTTTCTGCCGGCAATCTGGTCGGCCAGTAAGCGCGCTGACCCAACCGCTTTGGTCCAGCCTAAATGGCCATGGCCGCAGTTTAACCATAAACCCTGCATCGGTGTTGGGCCAATAAATGGCCGGCCATCCGATGACATCGGTCGCAGACCGCACCAGTTCTCGGCTGTTTGCCAGTCTAGTTGTTCGGCCACATCAGGCAATAATTGTTCAAAGAATTGCCGCAGCATGGTCACCCGATGCGGATCAAGCTGGCGATCCATGCCAATAAATTCCGCCATGCCTAGCACCCGCAAATGCTGGCCCAACGGGGTCACGGCAATATGCAGGCTGGCGTCAACCAGAGGATGCACCGGTTGTGCCACGGTTAGCTGATCGGCCTTGAGGGTAATCGAATAACCTTTGGCCGGACGAATCGGCAATTTTACTCCCAGCTGGGCGGTCAATTTCGGCGCGCCGACACCCGCACATATCACCACTTGGCCGAACAGATCTTCCTCGGCCAGGCGGACGCCAACAAGCTGACCGTTTTTGACCAGCAGCTGTTTGGCGGTGGTGGCATATCTGATCTCGCCACCTCGGGCGATGGCGTGCTCGGCCAGCTGCGCACAAAACAGCCGCGCATTGCCAATGCGGTCATCGGGAAATAACAGGGCGCCACTTATCGGCGTTGTTGCATTGGCCACGGATGGCTCACGCGTTAGCAAAGCGTCGCGGTCGAGAAGCTGATGGGTGAGGCCTTGCGGGGCAAGAAAATCAGCCAGACGCAGAGCCGCCTCACGCTCCTGCGGATTGCGGAAAATTTTCAGCGTGCCGGGGGCGGCATCTTCGAATTTCAGACCCAGAAACTGCTGCAAAGCATCTGTTTGCCGCGTTGAGTAATTGGCCAGATCAAAATTTGCTTGGGTGATGGCAAGATGGCGCGACAACACAGAATTGCGCAAAAACTGCATACCCCAGCCAAGCAAAGCGGGCACTTGTGCCAGATGAAGTTTAATCGGTGCATTGCGATTAAACAAAGAAGCTAGAAGCACGGGCGCGATATTTGGCGTGTTCCATGGGTCTGGCAGGCTTGGGTGCAAGACGCCACCATTGGCATAGCTGGTGCCTTGCGCAACCGCGCTTTCGCTGTCAATAAGAATCGCCGGTATGTTGCAGCTAACCAATTCGTAAAGTGTGGTCACGCCAGTTAGGCCACCACCAATGATGATGATTGGTTGTTCTTTACTCATACCAATTTCCTTGCGCGATAGGCGCTTATGGCTAGGGCTTTGGGCTAATTGACTTGTCTTTCTTTATCGCCCCAATAAGGAATACGCAAATCTCTTTTAAGCACCTTGCCGGCGCCGGAGACCGGCAGTGGCGTATCGCGCAGAGTAATTGACCGTGGCAATTTATAATTGGCAATCTGTGGGCGGCAATGTTCAACAATTTCATCAACGCTCGGCGTTGCGCCGTCTTTCGGCACAATTATGGCATGCACTGCCTCGCCCCATTTATCGTCGGGAATGCCGATCACCGCCACTTCGGCTACCGCCTCATGGGTTGAAATAGCGCTTTCAACTTCGGCTGAAAATACATTCTCGCCGCCGGTGACAATCATATCTTTGATGCGGTCAGCGATGAAAATAAACCCATCTTCATCCATATAGGCGCCATCACCCGTGTGCACCCAGCCATCGACCAAGGTGGCGGCGGTTTGCTCCTCGAGTTTCCAATAGCCCTGCATGACCCCCATATTGCGGGCAACGATTTCGCCTACTTCGCCGGTTGCGACGCGATTGCCCTGTTCATCGACAATTTTGATTTGCGTGCCCGGCGCGGCGCGTCCGGCGGACCGCAGTTTCGACTTCTCGCTGCCCAGCACATGAAATTCCGGCTGAAGCGTTGAAATAATCGGCGCCAGCTCGGTTTGCCCATAGCCTTGAACGATTTTCAAATCCGGCATGCGTTCGATCAGTGTTGTCAGCAAGCCTTCTGGCATGGGCGAGGCGCCATAGAGCAAATATTGCAATGAACTGAGACGTTTCGGGTCGAAATTCGGGCTGTTCAGCAACATGCCAATCATTGTTGGCACCAGAAGGCCGTGGGTAACCTGATGGGTTTCAATCGCCGTCATCACGGCGTCAACATCGAACATGGGCACATATACATGGCAAGCCCCCATGGCTGACATGCCGCCACCCGCTGCGCCATCGGCCAGATGGAACATGGGCGCAGCATGCAGATAGCGCGACTCGGGTTCGCCGCTCAGCATTTTTGCAATCACCAGATTATTATACCAAATTGCCCGATGAGGCAGCATCACGCCTTTTGGAAAACCGGTTGTGCCCCCAGTATAATAAAGACCAGCCAAATCTTCACCCTGCCGCTCGGCATCGGCGCAGGGTTGGTGATTGGCGATCAAATCCTCATAGGCCAGCATGCCTTCTGGCGTATCATCATCGAGGTAGATGATGGTTTTCAAATGCGGACAGTCATTTTGAATCGCCGCAACAACTGGCGCGAAGGCCTTGTCGACGAAAAGAATATGCGCTTCTGAATCATTTATTGAATAGGCGTTTTCTATCGCCGTCCAACGCACATTCATTGGCACCACAGCGACACCCGCCCACCAGCAGGCATGGTAATATTCGCTATAACGGTCGGAGTTTAGTGCCAGAATAGCAACGCGGTCATTGGGCTTGCCGCCCAAGGCACGAATGGCGGCGGCCAAGCGGCTGACCCGGTCTCGGTGCGCGGCCCAGCTTTGTTGTCGCTCGCCGAAAATAGTGGCGGTGGCATTAGGGCGCGCGTCAGCGGCCGAGTGCAGAAATTGTGTAAGTTGCATGATTTCCTCCAGACCAAATTTTACAGCCTAGAGCCTATTGAAAACATTGTGTCGGTTCAAGGGCAACCCACTGACAATCAAACAAGCTGGTCAATTTTTTGTCTTATGATAATGTTTCTAGGGAGCATTAGGGAGGGGATATTCGATGCATATGAAACCAGAATTGGCGGCGGCCCTTGTGGCACCGGAAACCTATAAAGATCTCGATCGCCTTCATGAGCTTTTCACCGAATTGCGAACCACCGCGCCGGTCGCTTTGGCCGCTCCTAAGGGCCATGAGCCTTTTTGGTTTATCTCCAAATTCGCTGATGTGCAGGCAATTGAAAGTGATAATGAATTATTCCACGCTGGCGATAAAGCGACAGTGCTGGTTGACGAGGTGACCAATCAATTAACGATTGAAGAAGTTGGCTCGCCGCACCGTTTTTTGACTCTGGTGCAAATGGATGGCGAGAAACACAAGGCCTATCGAGATTTAACTGCCTCTTGGTTTGGCCCGCGCTCGCTGCGCAATCTTGAGCCGCGCATTCGTCATTTAATGGGGCAGACGATTGAGCGCCTACAACAGGCCGATGGGAAATGTGACTTCGCGCCTGATATTGCTCTGCGTTATCCTTTGCGGGTGATTATGAACGTGATGGGGGTTGAGGATGAGGCTGAAGACATGATGCTGCGTTTGACGCAAGAAGTGTTCGGCAGTAGCGATTCCGAGGCCAATGCCACTGGCAAGATTTATGAGACGCAGCAGCAACAGCAGCAGGCACTCAGCGAAATTTCCATGGAATGTTTTGCTTATTTTTCAGCCCTCACGGAAGCGCGCCGCAAAGACCCGAAAGACGATCTAGCCAGCCTGTTCGCCAATGGGCAGGTTAACGGCGCGCCTTTGGGGGAAATTGAAACCTTTGGTTACTATACCATCACCGCCACGGCGGGCCATGACACAACTTCCAATTCAACGTCGGCCGGCATGATCGCGCTATGCGAAGATCCATCGCTTCTGAAAAAATTGCAGGATGACCCGTCGTTAATTCCCGGTTTTGTAGAAGAGAGTATTCGTTGGGAGTCGCCGGTCAAACATTTCATGCGGTCGCCAACGCGGGACACGCAAATTCGCGGTATCGACATTAAGAAAGACGATTGGATGATGATTAATTTCGCCAGCGCCAATCGTGATGAAGATGTTTATGAAAACCCATTTGAATTTGACATCACTCGCAAGCCGAACCGCCATATGGCTCTCGGCTACGGCGCCCATGTGTGCCTTGGCCAGCATTTGGCGCGTTTGGAAATGCGAATTTTCTGGGAAGAGCTTTTGCCGCGGTTGAAATCTGTCGCCCTAACCGGCCAGGTCAAACGTGTCGGCGCCAGTTTTGTCTCTGGCCCGTTTTCAGTGCCAATTGAATTTACACTAAAAGACTAGGATCACGGCTAGTTTGATGGCTGCTCATCTGTGGCGCGTGAAAATCAAGTCGGACGCTGCAATACTATGCTAGCCTAAAAATCTCAAAAGGAGCTTGTTATGAAGTCAATTGTTGTAACCGGTGTCTCGACTGGCATTGGACGTCAAATAGCGGCCACTCTGGTGGCCAGTGGTTTTCGCGTGTTTGGCTCTGTCCGTAAGGCGGCTGACGGCGACGGTCTGATTGCTGAATTGGGTGGGAATTTCGTTCCGCTGATTTTTGATGTAACCGATCGTCAGGCGGTAGACGCGGCGGCGGCTCACGTTGAAACCCTATTACAGGGTGAGAAACTGGCGGGGCTGGTCAATAATGCCGGCATCGCCGTTGTCGGCGCGATACAAAATCTGTCGCCGGAAGAGTTCCAAACACAATTTGATGTCAATCTCATGGGTGTGTTTCATTGCACGCAAGCGTTTTTGAATGCGCTTGGTGCCGATACATCGCGCGGCGGCGAGGCTGGCAAGATTATCAATATTAGTTCGGTGTCAGGGGCTGTCGGCATGCCATTGATGGGCGCCTATAATATGAGCAAATTTGGTCTTGAAGGGTTTTCCGAGGCGCTGCGACGCGAGCTTATGTTGTTTGGCATTGATGTGGTGGTGATTGCCCCGGGGCCGATTAAAACGCCGATTTGGGAAAAATTCGATGCCGATGATTTGCTGGCGCGGGCCAGTAATTCGGCTTTTCAAAAGCCATTAGAAACGATGCTGAAAATGACCGGAAAAATGGAAAAATCCGGATATGCGCCAGAGGTGATTGCCAATCGGGCGCTGGAGATTTTTCAGGGCAAGGCGGCGAAAACGCACTACACGCTGGATGCGCAATGGGTGCAAAACACGCTTTTGTCGCGTTTACCAAAACGCCTAGCCGACCGGATGATTGCCAAGCAAATGGGATTGAATAAAGACTAATTTTTGCGCCCACCGATAATATAAATAAAACTGAGTTGGCACCCTTGACCAAGTCACTCTTGGCGGTCTCATGGCATGTGTTGGCTGTGTATAGCTGTCGCCGAGGCAACCTTGCTTTATGTCGCGCATATGCCCGGCACTTATTTGGCGGCCTATACGCTGAACCTTAAATCTTTTGCCTTCGCCTCCCCCTAAAGTCACATTCGCATGATTACCGACTTACCATGTTCATGGTATTTCCCTAGCGTTTTATCCAGCCTAGATTGGAAAGTAGAAGTGGGCTGACCTCAGAAAGTGATATGAAAATCAATCATTTAGCTGCAGAAAATTCTGGTAACCGGGAATGTTCGCCTCGAGTTTGAACGAATGGAGCGATGCGTTCCCGATGTGTGTAGAGTGAGGAGGAGGTTAAAATTGTTTTTTATTGGCCGGTCATTCTCACGGATAGGTATCTTCATCCTCTCGGGTATGGTTCTCACGATACAGCTAGCGCAGGCGGAAATGCCTATCTCTTTGGATGATCTGCTTTTGCGCGTGGACGAAAATCCGTCCTTTCAAATATCTGAGTCGAAGGTCGACGAAGCTTCATTCCAACTAAGCGTGGCTCAATGGGCGCGTTATCCGTCATTGACCTATGGGATGAAGAATCGCCGCGAAGGTATCCGTGAAACCACCGTCACAGTTGAGCAGCCCATATGGTCTGGTGGCGCTATTGTTTCGGGAATTAAGGCCGCTAATTTAGATTTTATATCCTCCCAAGCCAGCGCTCTCGAGACTAGGCAGCAGGTCATCAGACAAATAGGCACTAACTATATTTCTTTGCGTCGAGTTTCAGAAAAATTAGATCAGGTTAGGGCCAATATAGCGGAGCTAAGCAAGCTCGAATATACGATCAATAAACGCGTCAAGGGGGGGGTAAGCCCGCGTTCTGACAGGGTCACAGTGCAGGCGCGGATTTCGCAGGCCAAATCGGAAGAACAGCAGCTGATTGGCGAAGCCGGGCGCTTGCGGGAAAACCTTACGGCACTAACCGGACTCTCCGTAGGCGAGGTACGCAAGCTCCAATGCCTTGTTCCAGAGGGGTTGTCGGTAGATATCTTAGAGCGCGACGCGGCGCAAATTTCCCCTGAATTGGCGCGCTTGAGGGCAAAAAGAGAGGCCAATATGGCTCTTATATCTCGTGCTCGGGCAGAGTTATTACCGCGTTTGGTCGTCGGGGTGGAGCACGTCAAAGAAGAGGATACGAGTTTTCCTCGGGATGACACGACCACCTATTTCGCCGTGCGATATTCGCTGGGCGATGGCTTGTCGAGCTTGTCCAAAATGAATCTTGCGCGGCAAGAAGCAGAAACACGTTCTTTCGAAATCAAAGAGGCTGAGCGCAATCTACGTGAAGAGATGGCGACCTTATTGGTTGACTACAGGGCGACGCATTCACGCCTGCCGTCACTAACTGATTTGGTGTCATCCAACCTTCGGCTTATTCAATCTTATTTGGCGCAATATAAGGTTGGACGCAGAACATGGCTCGATGTTGTGAATGCCCAGCGTGAGTATAACCAGTCTGCAATAGGCTTGATTGAGGCTCAGAACTCTAAATGTGAAGCAGCTTTTCTTCTCGGAGTTTTGAGTGGCAAAAATTTTGTGAGTGACAGTACGTTATGAGTGAAGAAAAGACGATCAATGATGAAGATCAAACAGCGGCCATGAAGCATGGCTGGGCCGTTGTTCTAAGCCGCTATGCAGGTTTCCTCGGCCATGCAGTGCCGTCATTCCGTTTGGAAGCGGCAGAATTTTCTGTCGATGGCATTGCTTTATCCGAACTGGAGCCAAGGTCTGCCGTTGAACAGCTATGGAGAACGCGCTTCACTCATGCCACTGCACAGACTGTTGATATTCTTGACATCCATAATGTTGACTTCCCCCTGTTATATCTGGAGGCGGAAACCAACGAACTAATTTTGCTGAGAGGGGTTGCGGGCAAAGGTAGGTATTTCGTCGAGCGAGCCGACGGACACACATTCGAAATTACTGGGGAAGACATTCTAGGGACATCCAAGGGTGTTTTTGCTTTGCCACCAATCGATGGTTTATCGGCTGCTGATTCTAATCAGCGTTCTGCAACTCAATGGTTTGTTGCGTCTATGTTGGCCTATCGCTCAGTATTTATCGAGGCGCTCTTTGGTGGCCTATTGGCGAGTTTTGTGGGTCTTGGTGCGGCCATGTACACAATGCAAGTATATGATCGGGTGGTGCCAACGCAGGGCTATTCAACACTCACTGTGCTAACCATTGGGGTCTTGGTTGCTATTCTGTTTGAACTCATTATTAAGCAGGCTCGCGCTTATATGGTGGATCGAGTTTCTAAAGCAATCGACCAAGATCTGAGCGCTGTATTTTTCGGCAAGGCGCTGGATATTCGCTTAGACGCGCGACCGGGAACTATTGGCACTTTTGCATCGCAAATTCGCAATTTTGAATCAGTCAGGAATTTTCTAACCTCCTCGACTTTGTTTATGTTTGCCGATGCGCCTTTTGCTATTTTCTTTATCGGGGTGATTGCTCTGATTGGCGGCAAGGTTGCCCTGGTTCCTCTCATTGTCCTGCCCATTCTCTTGATTGTCGGGCTGCTCTTCAGAAAGCCTATTGAGCATTACAGCAATCAGAATATGGAAGAGTCGCACAAGAAAAACGGTTTGTTGATTGAAGCGATCGATGGCATTGAATCTTTGAAAGCAGTGAACGCGGATTGGAAAACATTGGCGAAATGGCGCACGCTGACCAGTATTACCGCTACTAGTGAACTTAAGTTGAGGTCATTATCGTCGCTTTCGAGCAATTTGACGCAAACGTTTCAGCAAATTAGCTATACAGGAATCGTCGCCTCTGGGGCGTAT
>Ga0181607_10003487_pt1 | contig 13664 bp, 9 predicted proteins | sample 041ome_9_FD_132420 | JGI IMG/M metagenome (GOLD analysis project Ga0181607, IMG submission 132420) | Coastal salt marsh microbial communities from the Groves Creek Marsh, Skidaway Island, Georgia - 041413US metaG (megahit assembly) | ecosystem: Environmental > Aquatic > Marine > Intertidal zone...
AAAATGATTGACCCAGTACTTCCAACGGTTCTTGTTTACGGACACTACGACGTGCAGCCTGCAGATCCCTACGAACTCTGGGACTCCCCGCCCTTTGAGCCCGTGCTCAAGAAAACGGCTATCCATCCAGAAGGCGCCATTTTTGCCAGAGGCGCAGCAGACGACAAAGGACAGTTTTACATGCACATCAAAGCCTTGGAAGCCATGATGGCTACTAGTAATCTTCCCTGCAATGTCAAATTTATGATCGAAGGGGAGGAGGAAATAGGTTCGGACAACCTAGACTCTTTTGTGCTGGCCAACAAGGAGCGCCTCAAGGCAGACGTGATCTTAATATCGGATACACACATGATCGGCATGCAAGACCCCTCCATCACGGTAGGTCTGCGTGGCATGGCCTACATGGAGGTAGAAGTCACTGGGTCCAACCGTGACCTGCACTCTGGCACATACGGGGGCGCGGTGGCCAATCCAATCAATGTGCTATGCAAAATGATTGCCTCCCTCAAGGACGAAAACGAGCACATCACCATCCCTGGATTTTACGAAAAGGTACAAGAACTGAGTGCTGCCCAGCGTCAGCGCCTCAACGAGGCCCCATTTGATCTTTCCGAATACAAAGGCAAATTAGATATCCAAGACGTACACGGAGAAAAAGGCTTCAGCACCATCGAACGGGTAGGGATCCGCCCAACGCTAGACGTGAACGGCATCTGGGGAGGCTACACCGGCGAGGGCGCCAAAACGGTCCTTCCATCCAAAGCATACGCCAAGATTTCCATGCGACTGGTACCCGATCAAGATTGGCGCGAAATTGCCACCCTTTTTGAAACTCATTTCAAGGCCATTGCACCAGCATCGGTAACCGTCAAGGTAAAAGCACATCACGGAGGTGCACCTGCAGTGGTGTCCGACTCCTCCCTAGGCTACCAAGCAGCGGAAGCAGCCATGGAGGAAACCTTCGGCAAAAGACCCATTCCTACTCGGGAAGGGGGTTCCATTCCTATAGTTGCCCTCTTTCAAAAAGAGCTCGGCACCGATCCCATCCTATTTGGTTTTGGGCTAGACACAGATGCCTTGCACTCGCCAAATGAGCACTATGGCGTAAAAAACTACCTCATTGGCATTGAAACCATTGCTGCCTTTTTTAGGCACTTTAGCACCCTTCATGGAAGTTGATTTCCCCCTTCAACGGTGGAGAGATGGAAACCTTACGAACCTATTTTCTGTTACCCCAGGCAAACCCAGTAGTTTATGAATCGCTTCCAAAAAAATAGTTTTCTACTCCTTGCACTTGTGTTATTGCTCAGCCCTTGGGCACAGGCACAGTTGGTCAAGCCACCGGTATGGAGCATTCGTCTTGAAGAAAAAAGTTTGCGTGTTGGGGACGAAGCAACTGTCGTATTGGAAGCGCAGATTCCCATGGGCTGGTATGTGTATTCCAATGATTTCGATAAAAGCCTTGGGCCTTTGTTGACCGAATTTATTCCTTCCAACTCATCAGATTTTTCGCTGACCGGAAAGCTTCGGGCAGTCGATCCCAAAAAGAAGTACGACGAAGTATGGGAAGGAGATGTGACCTATTTTATGGGCAAAGGGCGCTTTGAGCAGCCCGTCAAATTACTCAGTGCCGCAGGAAAAGTTACTGGCTCCTTGGAATACCAAATGTGCTCGGACCTGACCGGGCAATGCATCAACTACGAGTTGGACATCGAATTGCCATTTACGGCAACAGAAAATCCTGCCATCGTGGAGGGCTTGCAAATAGAAGCAAGCTCCGGAGATACGAGTTTACTTGAACTAGAAGTACTTCCCAACACCTCCACTAGTGAGGAAAATACTCCTGGAGAAACAACTGCCTCAGTAGCTGCTGAGGAAGACTCCACAACGAATGAGTTTGCTCGGGAGGAAGAAACGGCTTCCCTTTGGGGATTTATGGTCCTCGCATTCTTGGCTGGATTAGCTGCTTTACTGACCCCCTGTGTCTTTCCAATGATTCCGATGACGGTAAGCTTTTTTACCGGAAGGTCCAAAAAACGATCCGAAGGAATCCGTCAGGCATTCCTCTATGGAATTTCAATCATTGGTATTTATACCATCGCCGGCACCGCTGTGGCGGCTATTCAGGGGCCCGAATTTGCCAACTGGTTGGCTACCCACTGGGTTCCTAATTTGTTTTTCTTTGGGATTTTTGTAGTGTTTGCCTTGGCCTTTTTGGGAATGTTTGAATTGACCTTGCCTTCCAGTTTTGTCAACAAAATAGATGCAAAAGCAGAAAAAGGAGGACTTGGAGGAGTCTTCTTCATGGCCTTTACCCTAGTGTTGGTTTCTTTTTCTTGTACAGGCCCCATCGTAGGTTCTATCCTAATATCTTCTGCAGGTGGAGAGCTGGTAAAGCCCGTTTTGGGCATGTTTTCTTTTGGGTTGGCCTTTGCTATACCTTTTACCCTATTTGCCATCTTTCCCGAATGGATGCAACGCCTTCCCAAATCTGGGGGCTGGCTGAATACCGTGAAGGTAGTCTTGGGATTCCTCGAGTTAGCCTTGGCCTTCAAGTTTCTTTCTATCGCCGACCTAGTCTACCACTGGGGCATCTTGGACCGAGATATTTTCTTGGCGATATGGATCGTTATCTTCTCTGCCTTGGGACTTTACCTGCTTGGAAAAATCAGACTTCCGCACGACTCCAAGTTGGAACACTTAGGGATACCCCGACTATTGCTAGCAATAGCCACGTTTACCTTTGTGGTCTACATGATTCCAGGACTTTGGGGAGCCCCATTAAAACTCCTTAGCGGCTACCTACCTCCAATCACCACACAGCAATTTAGCCTGTCTGGAAGCGCTGCAAGTAACGACTCTGCACCATCTTCCAACGAAATGGTACTGTATGGTGACTTACTCAAAATTCCCCACAGCATCCCTGGATACTTCGACTACGAGCAAGCGCTTGCTGCTGCCAAGCGGGAAGGGAAGCCCCGAGTGATCGACTTTACGGGGCATGGTTGTGTGAACTGTCGCAAGATGGAAGAGAATGTCTGGATAGATCCTCAGGTGTTGAAACGTTTAAAAGAAGATTTTGTGATGGTGGCCTTGTACATCGATGAGCGACTAGAACTCCCCGAAAGCAAGTGGTACACCTCCAGCTACGACGGCAAGGAAAAAAAGACCCTAGGAAAGCAAAATGCGGACTTCCAAATTACTCGATTCAACAACAATGCTCAACCCTACTATGTCATCTTGAATCACGAAGAACAATTATTGGCCTCACCCAGAGGGTACAACACTGACATTGGTCAATTTGTAAAGTTCTTGGATGGTGCCAAGACTAAATTCAAAACTGAAAAACTCTACTAAATCTCTTTTTATTGGCTTCGTCTTTACCTTATTAGGAGGTTGTTTTTTTGATCCACCAATTGGGACCCAAAGACGCACCATTTAAAAATTGAAAAGAGATTGATGCTATCCCTAGAAATAAAGAAAGCGCTCTTTTCTTGGTAAAAAAGAGCGCTTTTAAGTGAATTCAGAGAGAAATTTATTTTAAAATTTTGGTATACGTTTTTTTATTTATCGCATTGGTGGTGGGATTAGTATTCGTCTGAGTAAACCCAGAATCCGTACGTTCTATTGTAATAGCAAAAGTGCCGGTTATTCCCGCCATATTTGAGTCTTCCAATACCTCAGTAACTTCATTCCCATTAACCGTAATTTTACCATGGCCGACGTAATTGTTAACGGATCCATCCTGATTTATGGCCTGCGCTCCCCACAAAAACTCCCCTTTTGAAATCATCTTAAATTCATGATACGTATTTTCGGAAGTATCACCCTCGGCAATATTCACAGATTTTGTCAATCGATAAAGACCGTCCAAATCACTCGCTTCAGTAACTTGATTTCTTACATACCCTTCGTCAAGCTTCCAAACTTCACCATTATCCAACGCCATCTCATCGATAATTTGCCTGTATCCGTTACCAGTCATTTCAATTCTAAGCATAAAATCATTTCCTGCAGAGTCGGGATTGCTCGTCAGTGTATGTTCTGTCAGCATATCCTCATTAATGGAGTAGGTCCCGGCAGAAAACCCAACGGTACTATCTCCTCTAAACCCTATAAACATCCAGTGCTCATTCGTGAAAATTTTTATTTGTTTTGCAACCGCCAAATCGGTAGTGGTTAAGCTATCACCCAAATAATATTCTTGGCTAGATAACGTGTAATTACCTTCTACATTTATGTCTACCTTCTCTTCAGAACAAGCAAATACAGACAATAAAAGACCTACTAAAAACAACTTTTCTACCTTTTTCATAAATAAATATTTAAATTATTATAAATAATTAAGCTTACTAGACTTATTAATTTTTTGTTTTTTTTTGAAACTTTTTCTCCAAAAATTTATTTTAAATAGTTGATTATTAATTCTTAACACTAAAATTAATCAGTTTTTATGTATTGCTATTTCCAATAATATTAGATTGATTTTAGGCTTATCAGTTAGTAATAACTGATCTTATCTTTCAAATTCATACAATTCTAGCTTATCGTATAATTATTTGTAAGCCCTGTTAATTTTACTATCAATTAAAATACTAATTGGTTTTTAATTAACCAAAAAAGAAAGTTGATTCTAAACTTTAATGTAAATTTATCAACAAACAAATTATTATATTTATTATGCTAATTATTACATTGGGTTGAGCCTGCACAAGTCGACATGATGTTAAATTTCATCCCGCATTTAAAAATTTTCTCAATCAGTAATTTCCTCAAATTAACTAATCACAGAGAAATCCATTTGTCTTTAATTAATTAGACCTCAAGAAACCTAAAAATACAATGCCCTTGATTCAAGGAGAAAATGCTCCTGAAACTTAAAAATAAGTTACTTTAAAAACCCTCACAATTTTTATAGAGATTCCTATTATCCCTCCTGGTAATCACGGATAAATCTCCTCCAATACCTGCGCCAAACGTACGCTTGCAGCAATCAAACGCTCCTCAGCAATGCTGAAATTCTGGTATAGGTAAGGGTAGCTGATCTTTTTATTCTCTGGAAGATTGTACACCTGAGGGCGATAACTTACTGCTTCTTTGAGCCAATCCTGCATCGTTCCAGCACGATATTTTGCTTGCAATTGAGGAGACATACGCCGGTTGAGTTCTTCTCCTAATTCCGTAAAACTCATCCCTTGACGATCAATCATCCCACTATCCCAAAGGGCGTGCAAATTGGTTGGCTGCCCAAAAAACTCTAATCTAACATCATTTCCTCCTCGATCGGTGCCCGTACCGACATGCAGTGGCTGGTGGATATCCTCGATCATGTGGATCAGCATTTTTAACTTTTCCCCCTCCGTTTTCGGATCCAAGCCCCCTTTCTTCAACTCTGCTTTGATTCGCTGAATGGCCTCATACGCATCCCCCGTTTTTTCCTGCGTACTCGGATCGTATTCCCCATTCTTGCTGTTCAGGTAATGCCAGGTAGTCGCAAAATCATAACTTTTATCCGAACGAATGTCATCCATCCATGTACCACTTTTGCTTAGGGAGGTAGGGTAAATCAATCCTTCTACCTTTTTGAGGGTGGATTTTTTGAGTTGCTTTTCGGCTAGGTACCCAATTAAGTAGTGGCCCAATTGCCCCCAGGCAAACGCTTGAGAGACACACAAGGTAAAAACAAGTGTGAGGGAGAAGGTATAGATTCTTTTCATAACAAAAAGGAGATAGTTCTTTAGGTAGAAGACAATTCGGATACTGCTAGCCAAGCCATTAGGCCTGAACCGATCTCCAAGGCTTCTTCTTCAATATCAAAAGTAGGAGTATGTACCCCAGAGGTGATGCCTCGCGCTTCGTTTCGTGTACCCAATCGGTAAAAACAGCCATCCACCTCTTGTGAGAAGAAGGCAAAGTCTTCGGCAGCCATCCAGATATCTAGGTCAAGGACATTTTCCGCTCCCAAATAGGCACGAGCTGCCTCCATCGTGCGTGCCGTCAAAGCAGGTTCATTTTTTAGAAAAGGATATCCTTTTCTGATTTCAAAGTCTAGTTTTCCGCCCATTCCCTCCACAATTCCTTCGGCAATTTGACGCATTTTTTGATGTGCTTTGGCTCTCCAAGCTTCGTCTAACGTGCGGAAAGTACCTTGGATCTTCACCTCATTGGGAATGATGTTGGTGGCTCCTAGCGCTTCCACTCGTCCAAAAGAAAGAACCGATGGAATCTTTGGATTGGCCACTCGGCTGACGATTTGTTGCAAAGCCACTAGCAAATGTGCAGAAATCAACACCGGGTCAATGAAGGTTTCAGGCATGGCTCCATGTCCTCCTTTTCCAGTGATGGTTAGGTACAATTCATCCGTACTGGCCATGTACAGTCCAGAGCGAAAACCCACCTTGCCGGCTGGAATAAATGGCATCACATGCTGGCCCAAAATTGCTTGGGGACGAGGATTTTCCAATACTTTGTCTTGGATCATCAGGGAAGCCCCTCCAGGAATTATTTCTTCCCCCGGCTGAAAAATCAACTTGATGGTGCCCTCAAATTGATCCCGAACATCATTCAAAATTTTTGCGGCTCCCAATAAGGAGGCGGTGTGTGCATCGTGTCCACAGGCATGCATCACCCCTGGGTTTTGAGATTTATAAGGTACTTCATTGGCCTCAATGATCGGCAAAGCATCCATATCTGCACGAAGGGCCACGACCTTCCTTTCCGGGTTTTTTCCTTTAATTAATGCTGACCATCCCGTAGTTGCCTTGGATTCAATCTCAGTGATCCCAAATTCTTTTAATTTGTTCGCTACAAAGGTTGCTGTTTCAAACTCCTTAAAGGAAAGCTCTGGATGGGCATGAAGGTGCCTACGAAAAGAAATTACCTCTTCCTTGTAGGCACTTGCCAACGATTTAATTTTGTTTTGTAGCATCGGTATCTGTTGAGCTAGGAAGTTCATACTCCTTCCGTAAAAATCTGTCCTGAATAATTCGGGTGGTTGGAAACTGTTTCTTCAATGCATTGAACACCGGTTGCGCTTCTATTTTGTAACCAAAGCGACCAACTTTAATAAGATACCTTGGCTGCTGGTACTGCATCTCTGGTTTGCTATCTGGAAATAAAAGGGTCAGTTCCTCAAGGGTTTTGAATGCTACATTTCTATCTACTCCAGAATACACCAATACGGTAAAGCCATTAAAGTACGGGGCTAACTTTGCCTTATCGTAGTTCTTTTGTACTTGTTCCAAAAGTACTAGATCTACCTCTTGGGAAGAAGTAGGAGGTGCTGTATTTAGGCTGTCTAAAGCCTGCTTGAAATCAGGAAAATCTGGAAGGGAGGTGGAAATATTTTCATCGTATCCTGCATACCGACTTGCCTCTCCCTTGGGCACTCCTTTAGAGGAGGAGCATCCTAGGGCAATAAGTACCAATCCAACTATCCAGAAACTTTTCATTCTTTTCACCCTTCTATGACCACACAATTGCCTTGTTCAATGTCCTGTCCCCCACTTTTGTACTTCACATCCACTTTTGTACTTCCGTCGCGGTACTTCACAGAGACCTTGTCATTTCTACCATAGGCCTTTTCAACCTTACGCGGAGCAATGGGAGGAGGAGCAGGTCTTCCCGCATTTGCAGCAGCAGAAGCAGCCAAGTTTGCGCCAGGATTAAGAGTGTTTCCCACCTCCGCTTTGGAGGCTTGTACCTTTGGTTCAGCCGCACGACGAGGTTGTGCCTGTTGAACCTGAGCGGGATCTTGCTTGGGTAGGTCAGCCCGCGTAAGAAAGGTAGTCATGTCTTCGTTTAGCTTTCCAATGAATCGTTTGAACAATTCAAAGGCCTCAAACTTGTAAATTAAAAGCGGGTCTTTTTGCTCGTATACCGCATTTTGCACGGACTGTTTCAAATCATCCATATCGCGCAAATGCTCCTTCCAATTTTGATCAATGATCGCCAAGGACACATTCTTTTCAATGGCACGAACCAATTCCTGTCCGTTATTCTGTAGTGTTTTTTCTAGGTTACATACTACTCCTATTTGCTTAGCCCCATCGGTAATCGGAACCATTATGTCTTTGACCGTTGCACCACGCTCTTCTTGCACTTTTTTGAATACCGGCAATGCCGTCTCTGCAATTTGAGCATTCTTCCTTTGGTAGTAGGTAAATGCTTGCGCATACAACTCTTGTGTTAGCTTTTGAGCATCTTTGATTTTCAAATCAGCATCGGTTACTGCAAAATCAAAGCCTAAGTTGGTGAAGACATTCATCCGCAGATCTTCTGCATCGGAAGTCGAAGAGCTCATTGCCACTAGGTTCTCACATACATCAAAAAGAATATTGAGAATATCGAGTTCCAAACGATCTCCTTTCAACGCATTCTTTCTTCGCTTGTAGACCACCTCACGCTGGGAGTTCATCACGTCATCGTATTCAAGCAAGCGCTTGCGTGTACCGAAGTTATTTTCCTCCACTTTTTTCTGTGCCCGTTCAATGGACTTGGTGATCATGCTGTGTTGGATGACTTCCCCTTCTTCCAAGCCCATGCGGTCCATCAATTTGGCGATCCGATCCGATCCAAAAAGACGCATCAAGCTATCCTCAAGAGATACAAAAAACTGGGAGGATCCCACATCTCCTTGACGACCAGATCGACCACGCAATTGCCTATCTACACGACGAGATTCGTGACGCTCCGTTCCTATAATTGCCAAACCTCCTGCCTTCCTGGATTCTGGGGTCAACTTAATATCCGTACCCCTTCCTGCCATGTTGGTAGCGATGGTCACTGTGCCTGGCTTACCCGCTTCCGCCACAATATCCGCTTCACGAGCGTGCTGCTTGGCGTTCAATACCTGATGCTGTATTTTCTTCAAGGTGAGCATGCGGCTAAGTACCTCAGAGATTTCTACCGAAGTAGTCCCCACGAGCACGGGTCTACCCTGAGCTACGAGATCGTTGATTTCATCCGTGACCGCGTTAAATTTCTCTCGTACCGTTTTGTACACCTTATCCTCCCGATCTTCACGAATGATTCCTTTGTTGGTCGGAATGACTACTACATCCAACTTGTAAATCTCCCAAAATTCCCCTGCTTCAGTTTCTGCTGTTCCCGTCATGCCTGCCAACTTGTGGTACATGCGGAAATAGTTTTGAAGGGTAATGGTAGCATAGGTCTGGGTAGCATCCTCCACTTTCACATTTTCCTTGGCTTCAATGGCTTGGTGAAGCCCGTCTGAATAGCGCCTTCCTTCCATCACTCGGCCTGTTTGTTCGTCCACAATCTTCACCTTTCCATCAACTAAGATGTATTCCGTGTCACGCTCAAACATGCAATACGCCTTGAGCAATTGGTTAACCGTGTGGATTCGTTGTGCTTTTACCCCATATTCCTTGATTACTTCTTCCTTACGCACCAATTTTTCGGTGTCGTCCAAGGCACTATCTTTTTCCAAGACATCTAGAGCAATTCCGATATCCGGTAAAATAAAGAAGTTAGGATCTTCGTTTTTAGAGGTCATGGTTTCAATCCCCCGGTCGGTGAGGTCTATTCCATTTGTTTTTTCCTCGATGGTAAACAACAGTGGCTCGTCTGCTTCCGGCATGTTGCGCTTGTTGTCTTGAAGGTAATAATTCTCTGATTTTTGAAGAATTACTCGAATTCCTGGTTCAGAGAGGTATTTAATCAAAGGCTTGTATTTGGGCATGCCTCGGTAAGCCCGAAACAAGGCCAAGCCCCCTTCTTTATCGTTTCCATCGGCAATCAACTTCTTGGCTGAAGTCAAAAATCCTTGGACTAACTTACGTTGCTCATCTACCAAGGTGGCTACGCGAGGCTTCATCTGATCAAATTCATGCACATCACCACGAGGCACCGGCCCGGAGATGATCAAGGGGGTACGGGCATCATCAATCAAGACGGAGTCCACTTCATCGACCATAGCAAAGTGGTGTTTGCCTTGAACCAGGTCTTCGGATTCTCTCGCCATGTTGTCTCGGAGGTAATCGAAGCCAAACTCGTTGTTGGTACCGTAGACAATATCACATTCGTAAGCACGCTTTCGCGCTGGGGAATTAGGGGGATACTTGTCAATACAGTCTACCGTCAGTCCATGAAATTCAAATAAGGGCGCATTCCATTCGGAATCTCGCTTGGCAAGGTAGTCGTTTACCGTCACTAGGTGCACCCCACGACCAGACAATGCATTCAAAAATGCTGGGAGGGTAGAAACTAGGGTTTTTCCTTCCCCAGTAGCCATTTCGGCAATTTTCCCCTTGTGTAGTACCATGCCACCTATCAACTGTACATCGTAGTGCACCATGTCCCAGATTACTTCAGTTCCCGCTGCCAACCATTTGTTGTGCCAGGTAGCAACTTCTCCTTGAATCTGTACATTGGACTTGGATACAGCAAGCTCCCGATCACGAGCAGTGGCAGTAACCTCCAATTTTCCCACTTCTTTAAATCTTCTGGCAGTCTCCTTTACAATAGCAAAAGCTAGAGGCATAACTTCCTCCAACACTTTTTCTAACTCCGTATCTCGGTCTTTTTCTAGTGCTTCAATCTGGTTAAAAAGTTCGTCTTTCTGGTGAACCGCATCGGCAGGAAGTGCTTCAATTTTTAATTTGATATCGGCAATTCTAGCATCAATACCCTTGAGCTGATCTTGAATTTGAACACGAAGGGTCTGGGTCTTTTCCCGAAGTTGGTTATCGGATAGTCCGGCCAAGCCTGAAAAAATCTGGTTGATTTCTGCTACTTTCGGTAGCAAATCTTTGATATCTCTGTCGGATTTAGTTCCAAAAATTTTGGCTAATCCTTTTGCAATAAAATCTAGCATGGTTTGATGTCTTCCCTTTTTGGGGACTTAAAAATACGTCCTTTTTTTAGAATTGGTACTCCTTAGGGCCGGGTAATTCGCTGGTCTTAGTGAAAGTCTTCTTGGCAGAACCGCCCGGAGAAAACTTGCTGAGCAGGTCCGATTAACCAAATGTTTGTAAATCCTGTTTGGGTATTCCCTTCAAAAGTTACTCTCAAATTCCCACCAAGGGTACGGATTTGGATGTCTTTTTGTTGGGTGAGTGCTCCACAAACAAGGGCTGCTGCCGTGACGCCTGTGCCGCAGGAGAGTGTTTCATTTTCTACTCCACGTTCAAAGGTGCGGACGAAAATTTCAGCATCGCCTAGTTTTTGCATAAAGTTGACGTTGCTACCTCCAGGAGCGTAGCAGGGGTCGTGCCGAAGCAATTGTCCTTGCTCTAGCACTGGATAGTCGTCCAGGTGCTCTACCCAGCGTACGTGATGGGGGGAGCCAGTCTGGACAAATGCATCGCCAAGGCTTTCCACAATTTCGGATACGTCCCCCATTTTGAGCGCCACCATGCCTTGGTCTAAGTAGGCTTCATGAGGACCGTCGATGGCTAAAAACCGGGTTTTTTGATTAATTATTTCAAGGTAGGCGGCAAAGGCAACTGCACAGCGTGCCCCATTTCCACAGAAACTTTGGGTGCCATCTGAATTGAAATAAACCACTTCAAAATCGTAGTTTGCATGGGATCGGATCAGAATCAGTCCATCGGCACCAATGCCAAATTTGCGGTCACAAAGTGCCGAGATCCGCGCCGTGTTGCCAAGATCCCAAATTGATTGGCGATCGTCCACCATCACAAAGTCGTTGCCAGTGCCTTGGTACTTGTAAAACCGTATGTCCTGTGTTAGAGCCATCCGTGGGGGAGTTTTAGGGGAAAATATTCCCAATTGAAAGACAAACTTACGCATTTGTACTGAAAGCAAGTTCTATCTTTTTGAAAGGGAAAATGAATTTCTGGTCCAAATTTTTGACAAAATACTGTAGATTCGTCTATCCAACACAATCTACCATGAAGACAAATTCAAGCCGAAGAACTTTTCTTACCAACTCTGCAAAAGCTAGTTTAACCGTAGGGCTTTTAGGAACTGGTATTACAGACCTTTTTGGAAAAGAGAGTCCATTGGCATTTTCTACAAAATATATCCAACAGCCCTTGGCCTATGGATACGGTGCCTTGGAACCACACATCGATGCGCAGACCATGGAAATTCATTATACAAAACATGCTGCCTCTTATGCGAACAATCTTCGGGATGCTGCCAAGGTAGAAGGTGTAGATACAACTCAACCCTTGGAGCAAATGCTCTCCAACATTTCCAAGTACTCTACGAAAATGCGAAACAATGGAGGAGGGCATTACAACCACGAACTGTTTTGGAGTATTCTTGGACCGCCCGCCGGATCGGGTCCGGAAGGCACTCTTTTAAACGCCATTGAAACCTCTTTTGGGAGTTACGAAGCCTTTGTAAGCCAGTTTGAAACCGCTGCCAAAACCCGATTTGGGTCGGGCTGGGCCTGGCTTCTCGTAGAGGCTTCGGGCAAGCTCGTCGTAAGTTCTACCCCTAACCAAGATAATCCACTCATGGACATTGCCGAGGTAAAGGGTACTCCAATTTTGGGTTTAGATGTGTGGGAGCATGCCTACTACTTGCGCTACCAAAACCGCCGACCCGACTACGTAACTGCCTTTTGGAAGGTGGTCAACTGGAAGGCCGTAGCCGATCGCTTTGCGGCTGCAAAAAAATAAACTCTGTCGCAATGAATCCCATCCTTGTCACCAATTGACTTTGTTGTGGACATTATGAACGAATAGCTCATCACGGATAAATAATTTAATTTTCATCTACATACGATTTTCTTTCCCATGCAAGATCCCGCCTCTCTCAGCTCTGTGGCCCTATTTCACGAGACCTTCAAGCACCCTGTTTTACCTGAGCCTACTATTCCATCCGAAACCCGCTGTGCCTTGCGTGTTTCCTTACTCGCCGAGGAGTTGAAGGAGCTGGAAGAAGCCATTGAAAACAAAGATTTGGTGGAGATTGCTGATGCGCTTTGTGACTTGCAATACGTGCTTTCCGGTGCCATCTTGGAGTTTGGCTTGGGAGAAAAATTCAAGGCCCTTTTTGACGAGGTGCAGCGCTCCAACATGAGCAAGGCCTGCAAGACAGAGGAAGAAGCCAAGGCTACCGTGGCGCATTACGAAGCGAAAGGCACGCCCTGCTTTTACGAAAAAGAAGGGGATCTCTACCTTGTCTTCCGCGAGGGCGATCATAAGACTTTGAAGTCTGTGGGGTATTCGCCGGCCGATTTGAAAGGAATTTTAAAATAGAGGCGGGATACAAGAGCCAAGAAATTAGACTAAATTTTGCTGGCATAGCCGACTAGTTTACTATTCAAAATTCTTCAATCGGCGTTAGGCATTCAAAATTAAATAGAAGCCTGACTTCGGCAGTCACGCAATAATTAATAACCACAGGAGAAAAAAACTGACCTTGTCCGTCTCTATAGACAAGCTCAGTTAAATAGTTTCAAATACGTTTTCCAACCTGTTTCAAGGAGCGAAACACAGTCTATTTCAATTGCATTCCACCTGCCCCAGCAGCGGGTATTTCTAACTTCGTACTCTTTACCAGATTTGTGCCTCTCCGCCAAATAAGCGCATGCTCACCATAAACTCATGCGTCGGGTTCGGGAGTAGGTAGCTTTGTAGCATCGGCCACTCGTACACATAGCCGAAGCGGAGCTTGCCCATCAGTACCCCCAATTGTGCATTGTTGGCATAGTCTACCCGGTGGCC
>Ga0181607_10003499_pt1 | contig 13626 bp, 7 predicted proteins | sample 041ome_9_FD_132420 | JGI IMG/M metagenome (GOLD analysis project Ga0181607, IMG submission 132420) | Coastal salt marsh microbial communities from the Groves Creek Marsh, Skidaway Island, Georgia - 041413US metaG (megahit assembly) | ecosystem: Environmental > Aquatic > Marine > Intertidal zone...
CAACCCAAATCCACAACCGACAGGAAGCCTGGATTCTCTATGCGATGGGCTTCCTGTTCCTGCCTGTCGCGGTGCTGGCAACCGCACAGGTCTGGATTCTGGCCGTGACAGGCGTTCTCGGTATTCTCGCCGTACGGGCCGTTCACGGTCGATTCGCCCTGAGACCGAACGGGCTCCTTGTTGTACTCATGATTCTGCTCGTGGGATGGGCCGCAATGAGCAGCCTCTGGTCGATCACCCCCGATAGAGCCATCAAGACCACCCTCCGGATCGCGCTGGTCTGCCTGTCCCTGATCGTTCTGATCGACGCAACAAACAAGCTCGATCAGGAGCAGCGTCGGCGCTTCGGCTACTGGCTCGTCGGCGGAACCATCGCAGGTCTGGTTTTGACCGGCTTCTTTGTCCTGTCGAGCGGTATCATCTCGGTTTGGCTGAGCGAAAACCCTGTAACAGGCCATGAACTCGCTACGCTCAACCGCACGAGTACGGTGATCGCTCTTCTTGTCTGGCCCGTCGCGCTCATTGTCGCGCAGATCTGCAACCGCTACGCCGCCGCCGCTGTGATTGTCCTGAGCGCCCTGATGTTGTTTGCTCTGGCCCCCTCAACGCCACTCGTGGCTTTTGCAGCGGGTCTGGTCGCCTTTGTCATCGCCTGGATTTCGCACGGCCTGGGAAAGCGAATCTTGCTCCTGGGATTTGCCGCGTCGGTCATCGCCATTCCCCTGCTCGACGTTCTGGCGCCCCCGGTGATCGAATTCCTGACGGCCAACATCGCTTCGCCCAATTCCGAGATTCATCGCCTTGTGATCTGGCAGTTCGCCGCGGAGCGCATATTCGAGCACCCGCTTATCGGATGGGGCCTCGACGCATCGCGGGCGATCCCGGGAAAAAATGAAGAACTTTTCCTGTTCCAGGTCGGCGGGGCCGCGGTGACCGGACAAGCAATGCCCCTGCACCCCCACAACGCTTTGATCCAGATATGGCTGGAGCTGGGCCTCGTGGGCGTCATTCTGGTCGGGGCGATCTTCTCGCTGATCGTGGCCTCGATACCCACATCCGCACACAATCGTGCTGGACCTGCCACGCTGATCGCGATGACCGCCTGCGCCCTTTCGATCGCACAACTGGGATTTGGAATCTGGCAGGGCTGGTGGATGACCACGCTCGGCCTGATGGCGGTGATCGCCATCGCGACCGCAACAAACGTATCGGCCCCGGCCGCCCGTAAGGGCCATCCGGATCGTAATATCTAGGAGATCATCCTGAAAATCTGCCAGCTCAGCACGGTGGATTTCACCCTCTATCATTTCCTGCGCCCGTTGATGCATGCCCAGATCGCCGAAGGGCATGAGGTCGTCGGCGTGTGTGCAGACGGTGATCTAGTTGGGGCAGTGCGCGAAGAGGGGATACGCGTGGAGACAGCACCACTCGTTCGGTCGTTAAACCCCATTCGCAATCTGCGTGCCGGAAACGCCCTGCAAAAATTGTTCGCGCGCGAGAATTTTGACCTCGTACATGTGCACACACCCGCCGCCGCCTTTGTGGGAAGGCTGGCGGCCGCCCGCTCTGGTATTCCGCGGATTGTCTATACGGCGCATGGCTTTTACTTTCATGAGAATATGCCCGCACCCAAACGCCAGGCGCATGTCTTGGCTGAGTGGCTTGCCGGTCGCGCCACCCACACATTGTTCACCCAGTCGGAAGAGGATGCCGAGACCGCACGGCGTTTGCACCTGTGCAAAACCGGAGATATTTCGGCAATCGGCAATGGCAGCGACCCCGATGTCTTCAAGCCTGCCGGGAGCCACGAACCCCGGGCACGCTTGCGTGCAGATATCGGCACGCCGGAGGATCGCATCGTTATCCTGATGACAGGCCGTCTGGTCGCCGAAAAAGGATACGGCGAACTGCTTGAAGCGATGCGCCATGTGGATGCTGAACTCTGGGCCGTCGGTACGCGACTCAGCAGCGACCATGCGTCGGGGATATCAGACATGATCGAGGCTGTGGCGCACGAACCGGACCTTGAGGGTCGCATTCGTTTTCTCGGATACCGACAGGATATGCCGGACCTGATGCGCGCGGCAGATATATTCACGCTTCCTTCACACCGCGCAGGTATGCCGCGCTCCATCATTGAGGCCATGTTGACCGGTTTGCCGGTGGTGGCGACCAATATTCGCGGCAGTCGCGAGGAAGTCGTCGATGGAAAAACCGGCTTGCTGGTGCCGCTATACGACCCTGTCAGTCTGGCCCGCGCCCTCCAGTCTCTGGTCTGCGATCCAGGCCTGCGCACACGCCTCGGGCAAGCCGGACTGGACCGGGCACGCGCGCTCTATGATGAAGATATGGTCATCGCACGCCAGCTCGATCACCTGGGTCTAAGGGCCCCCTGATCCAGATTTGATCCCGCTTAACAGGCCCGGCAACTTGCCGGGCCTTTGTTTTTGCCGCTACAAGCGACCATCACCGACCCGCAGGCGATGTCATCTTGATCTGGACCCTTGTCATACTTGCTGCAGGAACGGCACTCGCCACCATCGCGATGGTGTGGGTCGTGCGGGGTCAACTGCTGCGCCACAACATTCTCGACACACCCAACGCGCGAAGCTCCCACGATGTCCCGACACCACGCGGTGGCGGGATCGGGGTGATGAGCGTGCTGCTGCCGGTCTGGATCGTGATCGCCTTCGCAGTGCCGTCCGAACCAGGCATCACCGCACGCTGGGTGATCCCATTGGCGGCCATCGCTCTGGCGGCGATTTCCTGGATTGATGATCTGCGCACACTGGGCGCATTGCCGCGCCTCGGCGTGCAGGTGCTGGCTGCAATCGCAGGTGTCATGATGTTGCAGGGGCCAGTATTTCAGGGGCTTCTGCCTTTCTGGCTCGATGCCACGATCACGGTCATTGGCTGGATCTGGTTTGTGAACCTGTTCAATTTCATGGACGGCATCGACGGCATCAGTGGCGTCGAGGCGATCGGCATTGGGGGCGGCGTCGCCCTGATCGGATTCCTTGCGTTCAACAGCCAGACAGGCCTGCCATGGCACGGATTGGTCATTGCGGCCGCGGCCGCAGGGTTTTTGGTGTGGAACTGGCATCCGGCAAAAATATTTCTCGGCGACATCGGCAGCATCCCACTGGGGTACCTGCTCGGATGGCTGCTCCTGTCACTGGCGGCATCAGGGTATCTGCCCGCTGCGATCATCCTGCCACTCTATTATCTGGTGGACGCCACGCTCACGCTCCTGCGGCGCCTGCAACACGGGGAAAAAATCTGGCGGGCCCATCGTGAGCACTATTACCAAAAAGCCGTTCAAAACGGCCGCAGCCACGCACAAGTCAGCACCGCAGTGGCCCTGACGAATATTGGCCTCGTCGTGCTTGCCGTCCTGACCACAATGGCCAACCCGGGATCACTGCTGCCCTGGATCGCTGTTCTCGGCGCGCTTTTCCTCGTGATCTTGCTTCTGGTTTGGATGAAACGCACATCTCTTCACGCAAACACGTGAGATTGAGACGTTCCGGGGCTTTGTCTGGGTCTGCTTAGTGGTATAAGCGGGCAATCCAATGGGACGACCGCGAATGCGCGCAAAACTACCTCTGGGCCGGGCGAAAATCGCATACGGACACGACATCTTCATGGCGTCGTTGTCCCTGCCGCTTTCCCTGTGGCTGCGTATGGGCTCGTCTATTGATACCGTCCCCACGGAATTTGTGATCCAGAGCACCGCATTGTTCGCTGTTGTCGCGGCTTGCGTGTTTTGGCCGATGGGGCTTTATCGGGGAATCTGGCGCTACGCGTCGATGAACGATCTGATTCAGATCACCAAGGCTGTCAGCCTTGCCGTCCTTATTTTTGTACCAATATTGTTCGTCACATCCCGTGCGGAATTCCTGCCGCGCTCACTCCCGATCATCAATTGGTTTGTGCTGATGGCCCTGCTGGGCGGGCCACGGTTCGTCTACCGGCTGATCAAGGATCGGCATTTTTCCCTCACCGCAGATCCAACCGGCAAACCCGGGATTCCCGTCCTGCTTGTGGGTGCAGGTGATGAGGCTGAGGCTTTCATTCGCGATCTTCACCGCCAGCCCGGTGCAGCTTACCGCGTGGTTGGCATTCTCGATGAGAAGGGCAGACGGGTCGGTCAGCATATTCGTAACGTCCCGGTTCTGGGGAAACCCGAGGACCTGACCAGCGTGATGCGTCGACTCGCGCTTCGTGCCGAACGTCCGCAACGGATGATTGTGACCCGGCACGGCCTCGACCCAGCCTTTATGCGAAGCCTTCTTGATCTCGCCGAAACCCACGGCATGTCGATGGCGCGCCTCCCGCGTCTGACCGAACTGCACTCCGGGATCGGGGACGCGATCGAGGTTAAACCCGTCGCCGTCGAAGACCTGCTTGGCCGACCCCAGGCCGTCTTGGATCGTCCGGCAATGGAAGAACTTGTGAAGGGGAGCCGGGTTCTGATCACAGGCGCTGGCGGCACCATTGGCAGCGAACTGGTTCGCCAGATCACCGCCTTGGCACCTTCGCGGCTTGATCTCGTCGATAACTCCGAATTCAATCTTTACTCCATCGACCTGGAGATTGGCGAGAAAACCGACGGCCCGGAACATGTCCCGCACCTGGCCGATGTCCGCGACGAAACGGCCATGCGCAGCGTATTTGCAGATGCCCGGCCCGAGCTTGTTTTCCATGCGGCCGCTCTCAAGCATGTGCCCATCGTCGAGACACATGTCGCCGAGGGTGTGCTGACCAATGTCGGGGGCTCACGGATCGTTGCAGATTTGTGCCGCGAGACCGGGGCCCGAAAAATGGTCCTTATCTCCACTGACAAAGCCGTCAATCCAACCAGCGCGATGGGCGCCACCAAACGCGTCGCAGAGAGTTACTGTCAGGCACTGGACCGGGCGCGCGGAGAGGGCGACTGCCAGTTCATCACCGTGCGCTTTGGCAATGTGCTCGGCTCAACCGGTTCGGTGGTTCCGCTGTTTGAGCGACAACTCGCCTCAGGTGGCCCGCTTACCGTGACCCATCGCGACATCACGCGTTATTTCATGACCACCCGGGAGGCTGTGGAACTCGTTCTGCAGGCATCGACACTTGGTGCCGGAGAGCCCGGAGGCATCTTTGTTCTCGATATGGGTGAACCTGTCCGGATCGTCGATCTGGCCGAGCAGATGATCCGTCTCGCCGGTAAACGACCCTACGAGGATGTCGAGATCGAGTTTGTAGGGCTGCGTTCGGGTGAGAAGCTCTATGAAGAGTTGTTCCACGATTCAGAAAGCCTGGCCCCCACCGACAATGCTTCGATTCAGCTTGCGACACCGCGCGTTGCAGACCGCGAAGTTCTTGAGCACGCGATCGACGAGTTGTGGCAAGCCGCGCGAGATAGCAACAATGCCGCCTGCCGTGACCAGCTGGGTAAGCTTGTTCCCGAATTCCAGTCCGACCCATCAACATCACAACCCATTGCCGAAAAATAGGTTCCGTCCCTGGTCCGGAAAGAACCCCACAACAATTTTTATGAAGGACGACCCCACCGGTGCCCAACAATTCTGACGCGCAGATCACGCGCGCTATCATCTCCGTCTCCGACAAAACCGGCCTGACGGATCTCGGCCAGGCTCTGGCCCGCCACAGCATTGAAATCCTGTCGACAGGCGGCTCTGCGCGCACCCTAGCCAATGCCGATGTCCCGGTCATTGAAGTTGCAGACCACACCGGTTTCCCCGAGATTATGGATGGCCGGGTCAAGACGCTTCATCCAAAAATCCATGGCGGCATTCTGGCCCGCCGCGATCACGCCGAAGATCAGGCTGCCATGGAAACCCATGAAATCGGCCCGATCGATCTGATCGTCATCAACCTCTATCCGTTCGAAGCCACAGTCGCATCCGGCGCTGGCTACGACGACTGCGTGGAAAATATCGATATCGGCGGGCCGGCCATGATCCGCGCCGCCGCCAAGAACCATGCCCATGTGGCCGTTGTCACCGATCCCTCGGACTATGACGAAATCGTCGCAGCGCTGGATGCCAATGCCGGCAAACTTCCCGCCGATCTGCGCCGACGACTGGCCGCCAAGGCCTACGCCCGCACCGCAGCTTATGACGGTGCGATCACGGCCTGGTTGTCCGGCGAATTGGGGGAGGATTTTCCCGAGACCCACGTCACATCAGGCAAACGCGCCGCCGTCCTGCGGTATGGCGAAAACCCGCACCAGACCGCCGCGCTTTATATCGGCGGCGCCCCGCGCCCCGGTGTCGCGCAAGCTGAGCAGGTTCAGGGCAAGGAGCTCAGCTACAACAATCTGGGTGATGCCGACGCCGCCTTCGAGCTGGCCGCCGAATTCGACACACCCGCCATAGCGATTATAAAACACGCCAACCCCTGCGGCGTTGCCACGGCCGATGATCTGGTTGCCGCCTACCGCGCCGCACGAAAATGCGATCCGGTCAGCGCTTTCGGTGGGATTGTCGCTTCAAACCGACCTCTCACAGGCCCCCTCGCAGAAGCCATTACCGAAATCTTCACCGAGGTGGTGATTGCACCAGACGCGGACGCCGACGCCCGGGCTGTGTTTTCGGCCAAAGAAAACCTGCGCCTCCTGTTGACCGGCGATATGCCCGACCCGCGCTCAACCGGCCGCTACATCAAGCCGCTGGCCGGCGGGTTTTTGCTGCAGGACCGCGATGCCGGTCACATCACAGCTGCCGATCTCAAGATCGTTACCAAGCGTCAGCCCAGCGAACAGGAAATCGCCGACATGTTGCTGGCCTTCACCATCGGCAAGCATGTGAAGTCCAACACCATTGTCTACGCCAAGAACGGCGCGACGGTTGGCATTGGCGCTGGACAGATGAGTCGCGTGGACGCAGCCCGGATCGCCGCACTCAAATCCAGCGAAGCCGCCGAAGCCGCGGGCGAGCCCGAGCCACTAACGGTCGGTTCCGTTGCCGCCTCGGACGCCTTTTTCCCCTTCGCGGACGGCCTCCTGACCACAATTGAAGCCGGCGCCACAGCTGTTATTCAACCTGGCGGCTCGGTCCGGGATGACGAGGTCATCGCGGCTGCCGACGAAGCCGGTATTGCCATGGTCTTCACAGGCATGCGTCACTTCCGCCACTAAACCCGACTGGAGAACACACATGATCATCACCACGACAGGTCATATTGAAGGCCGCAGCGTCGCAGAATATCTGGGCGTCTGCGCCGGAGAAGCCATTGTCGGCGCCAACATCGTGCGCGACATGTTCGCCTCGGTCCGCGACGTTGTCGGTGGCCGGTCGGGCAGCTACGAAAAAGTACTGGTGTCGGCACGGGAGGGCGCTCTCGAGCATATCGAGGCGGACGCGGCCGAAAGGGGCGCAGATGCCATTATCGGCCTTTCACTGGACTACGAAGTCGTCGGGGATAGTGGTTCAATGCTGATGGTGGTGGCCTCGGGCACCGCTGTCCGTCTCTCTTAAGGTTCAGCCCTCTGACGGGACATCCCGCACGGTGCGCCACAGCAGAAACCCGCCCAGGATCAGGAATGGCAGAACCGTCGCCATACCCCAGCGCTGGCTGCCGGTCGCCGTCGTTACGACCGCCACGGCCCACGGCCCCATGAACGCGGTTGCCTTACCCGATAGCGCATACAGCCCAAACATTTCGCTTTCCGTACCCGGCGGAATAATCCGCGCCATGAGCGAGCGGCTGGCGGCCTGAACGGGTCCAAAGAAAACACCAAGCCCAGACCCCAGAACGATAAAAGCGATCTTGGATTCGACCAGCAATAGGGGAATCCCAAGCGCAGTGATCCCCGCAATCCCGATCAGAATCGTGCGCTTGGCTCCTATCCGGTCATCAACCCAGCCGAATGCAAATGCGCCGGCCCCGGCGGTTATATTCAGGATCAGCCCAAAAATAATAACTTCGGCCACCGGCATCCCAAAGGTACCCGCAGCAAATACGCCCCCAAACGCAAACAGCGTGTTGAGGCCATCCGTGAACAGCATACGCGCCAGCAGGTAACGCCAAAGCTGCGGATACTGGCGCAAATTCCGCAGCGTGCTCCAGAGCTCGACGAGACCCGTTCGCACGGCGGCCCTCATGGGAAGCCCACGGCCTCGTGGGTCGGGAGTCCAGAGAAACAACGGCAGGCAGAAAACCAGCAACCAGACCGCGACCACCGGTCCGGCCATGCGCACATTCTCCAGTTTGTCCGGCGCACCATCCAGACCGAAGGGAGGCGGGTCCGCCTGCACAAATATGAACAGCACCAGCAACAATCCGCCGACACCACCAAAATACCCAAGGCCCCAGGCCCAGCCGGATATACGACCCAGCCAGCTCGCGGGCACGAGGCTCGGCAGAAGTGCGTTGTAAAACACCATCGACAGTTCGAACGCCAAAACGGTGACCGCAACCAGAACCAGCAAGAGCATCGCATCCGATGCTTCGGGCTTCACGAACCAGAGCGACAAAGATCCCGCCGCCATGACGACGGTGAAAAGCCCAAGCCATGGTTTGCGGGCTCGCCCCTGATCGGCGATCGCCCCCAGAATAGGACTGAGCAGGGCTATCGTGAGCGCTGCGATGCCGGTCATCACCGCCCAGAGAGAGGCCGCGCGCGCCGGATCATCCATCACTGCCTGGGTAAAATAGGCAGGAATCACAAAGGTTAGCACCACCGCGGGGAACGGCGAATTCGCCCAGTCAAAACCGCACCAGGACCACACGGCACGCCGATCCATGCGCCGGGCAGGTTGTTCTGTCCGGGACTCATTCAACATGGGCAGCCTCACGCGCAGCGCGACGTCGCCAGTTGGCGATCGCTATCCCGCAGATCACAAGCGCAAACCCGATAAGCATTTCGACGGTGACATCCTCACCCAGCAAGATCGCACCCCAGAACAACGCCATCAAAGGATTCACCGGCAACGCGATGGACACCAGCGTCGGTGTCGTATGACGCAAGGCCCAGAGCCATAGTGTGTAGGATATCACGGCCGCCCCAATCCCAAGATAGGCCATGGCCGCCCAGCCAATCGGAGAGAGGTCCGGTTTAAATGTCGGCGCTTCTGTCGCAAGCGCGAACAGAAACAGCAGGAACGACCCGGGCACAACGCCCGCCACCACAGTGACGAGTGGCGAATGGCGTTGCAGGGCCCGGCTCGACCAGACCCCAAATACAGCCGTAATCAATGCACCAATCAGGATCAGGCCATCACCGATCCAGGCGTCGGGTGGCGCGCCTGCGCCCTGACCCAGCGCAACAACAACACCCAGCGTCGCAACGACGATCCCGATGAATTTCTGACGGGTTGGTCTCTCGATTCCGAAAGCCGCTGCAATCAACAACGTCATGAAGGGGGCAGTCGTATAGGCCAAGGCCCCGCGCGAGGCGGTTGTGTAAACCAGGGCATTGGAAAAGATGAGCTGCAGGCCGCCAAAAAACACGGCACCCATTGCCCCCATCACCAGAAGCTCTCGGGGTGAGGGCCAACGCCGAATGACCACCACCGCGATACTCGTGAGAACCACTGCCGCCACGAAATTGCGCAGAAATGCGATGGTGACGGGTTCGGTTTCCGTCACCAGAAACCGCATCGCCACAAATGCAGACCCGCCAAGCGCGGTCGACAGACACGCCGCCAGCGCAGCGAGAACCGCGAGGTTTCCAGCCGAAGTCGAAGAATTTTGGCTCACGCTAGACCCGATCCAGACCGCCGGCAAAGACAACCGACCCCAATTCTTAACCCAGAGACCGGTTTCACACCATGGAAAGGCCGGGGACTACTGCGCGAGCAATCCGCGCAGCTGCCCGTTTGCCACCGTGAGCATCGCCAGATCAACCGTCTCGCTTTCTCGCAGTTCATCGAGCAGTTGCAGAGTGCGTTCCACCGCACCGTTGCGTGACTCGATCCATGTGGAAATCACGCCCTCGGCGGCTTTGGAACCAAGCTTGCCGCCCCCGGCCACATCCAGCACCCGATTGGTGAGAGCAGATTGATGCCCATAGCTGTCATCAATGATGGATTCCACAGCAAGACGCTCCCAATCCGATGCAGGCTCTACCAAACGCGCCGCGTTGCGCAGCCAGTCGATGCCCAGTCGCGATCCAAGGTCGAAATAGACCCGCCCGGTGTCGAGAACCGGCACGCTTGAGTCGCGCGAAATTTGAGTGACGTCACCACCCGCAGCCAGCACCTGAAGGCTTGCAACCTTGCGGGCAAGCGCCTTGGGCACTTTCAAATCAACGAGGCGCTGAGTTTCATTTTCAATTCCAATTCGGTCTACTTTGGCCACAATTTCCGGCAGATTATCAACCAGTTCGCGGATACCCGGCGCATAGCGATCGATCGTGCTCGCGATATCGAGCGGCCGTCGGGCGTTGTTCAGAAACCAGATGGTCATGCGTTCGACCAGCATCTCCAGTTCATGAGCCATATCCATCTGGACCGCCGCATCGATCTTGTGGTCCAGCGCCTCGATATCCCGCCAGACCGGGCGCAAGTCAAAAGCATCCCGGGCGATCACATAGGCCCGGGCGATGTCGGCAGGCGCCGCGCCGGATCGCTCCTGAAGGTCCTGCACAAAGGTGGCACCAACCCGGTTGACCAGCGAGTTGGTCAGATAGGTCGCAACGATCTCCCGTCGCAGACGGTGACGCGAGACCTGTTCGGCAAATTGTTCGCGCAGGGGCTTGGGGAAGTACCGCGACAGATCCCGCATCAGGTAGGGGTCATCGGGGACTTCCGTTGGCAGAAGGTCACCATAAAGGGCAATCTTGGCGTGTGAGAACAGCACCGCGTATTCGGGGCGGGTCAGGCCAAGATCATCATCCTGAAGATCAGCCATTTCCTCATCATCCGGCAGGCGTTCGATGGCCCGATCGAGCAGTCCCCGGCGTTCCAGCGCACGCATCACGCGCCACTGAGCCTCAAGCTGCTCGGAGGCGCGACGTTCGGCCTGAGAAATGGTCTGGGTTTGGAGATAATTATCATTGAGAACCAGCCGTGAAACTTCATCGGTCATTTTCACGAGCAGCGCATCACGCTGCTTGAGGTTCATCTCCCCGCCCGAGACGACATCATCGAGCGCAATCTTGATATTCACTTCATGGTCCGAACAATCCACACCGGCGGAGTTGTCGATGAAGTCCGTATTCAGACGGCCCCCACTGCGAGCGTATTCAATGCGACCAAGCTGCGTCAGGCCCAGATTTGCACCTTCGCCGATCACCTTGCAGTTCAAGGTTTCCGCATCAACCCGCACAGGATCGTTGGATCGGTCATCGGCATCGGCGTGAGATTCATCAGATGACTTGATGTAAGTGCCAATCCCCCCGAACCACAGCAGATCAATCTCGGCAACAAGAATCGCCTGGATCAATTCGTTCGGAGTCATGCTGTCGCGGCCAATACCGAGTGCGGATTTGATCTCGGGGGTCAGCTTGATCGACTTTGCCTTGCGATCAAAAATTCCGCCGCCCCTGGAAATCAGTTTGGCGTCGTAATCCGTCCAGCTCGACCTTGGCAAGGCAAACAGCCGCTTGCGCTCGGCAAAGCTCTTGGCCGGGTCCGGGTCGGGATCCAGAAAGATGTGCAGGTGATTGAAGGCTGCAATCAGTTTGATGTGCTTGGACAACAGCATCCCGTTGCCAAACACATCACCGGACATATCCCCCACGCCAACCACAGTGAAATCTTCCTTCTGGGTGTCATGACCAAATTCGCGGAAGTGGCGTTTGACGGATTCCCAGGCGCCTTTGGCGGTGATGCCCATCTTCTTGTGGTCGTAACCCGCCGACCCACCGGACGCGAAGGCGTCTCCGAGCCAGAACCCGTAATCCTGACTGATGCCGTTGGCGATATCCGAGAATGTCGCCGTTCCCTTATCGGCCGCAACGACCAGATAGGGATCGTCGGCATCGCACCGCACAACATCAACAGGCGGGATCAACTTCCCGTCGACAAGATTGTCGGTGATATCAAGCAGCCCGCGGATGAGCGTGGAATAGCAGGCAATGACTTCTTCCTGGGTCGCCTGTCGATCGGCTTGCGGATCCCCGGTTGGAGCGGGCAGCGCCTTACAGACGAAGCCGCCTTTTGCGCCCACCGGTACGATCACCGCATTCTTGACCGTCTGCGCCTTCTGCAGTCCCAGAATTTCGGTCCGGAAATCTTCGCGACGATCCGACCAGCGGATGCCGCCACGTGCTACGTCTCCACCACGCAGATGGCACCCTTCCATGCGAGGACTGTAGACAAAGACTTCTTTCTTGGGGCGCGGATCGGGCAACTCGTCAATGGTCTGGCTGTCGATCTTGAACGAGGCATAGGGCTTCAATTCGCCATCTTCCTCAGTCATGAAGAAGTTGGTGCGCAGAGTGGATTCCACCGCATTGGCAAACCGTCGGATAATCCGATCCTCATCCAGATTGACCACCGCATCCAACGCTTCGGTAATCTGCTTGCGTAATTTCACAACCCGACGCTTTCCGGCGGGCGTTCCCGCCTCCGCGGGATCGAAGCGCGCGAAGAACAGCGCCACAATGTATCCCGCAAGCACGGGATTGTTGGCGAAGGTCTCTTCCATATAGGCCTGAGAGAACTGGATCCGGCTTTGCAGCAGGAATTTGCAATAGGCGCGCAGCACCAGAATTTCACGCCATTCCAGTCCGGCACCAAGCACCAGCTTGTTGAAGCCATCATCGGCCACGCGGCCCTCAAAAACCCGGCGGAAGCATTCGTGGAACGGCTCACGCACATCTTTCAAGTCGATCTGTGCGCCGGAATGGGATTCCATTGCAAAGTCATGAACCCAGATTTCGCCTTTGTGGTCACCGTAGAGATACTCAACCTCGAACGGCTCCTCGCCGATCACTTTCACACCCATATTCTCGAGCATGGGGATAACATCCGAGAGCGGCAGCGGATCCCCCGCACTGTAGAGCTTGAGATGCACCGCATTGTCCGGCTGGTCTTCGGGACGATAAAGATTGAGCTCCAGACCATCGGTCACGCGTGCTGTATCAATCCGTTCAATGTCGAGCACAGCCTCGGCCGGTTCGTAACGATCTCGGTAGGATGCCGAAAACGCCTGTCCGTATCGCTGGAACATGACCAGACCGGATTCTTCGCCGCGCGTTTCGATCACCGCATCGCGCAAACGGTCTTCCCAGGAGCGGGCGGCCTCACGCAATTCCGTTTCAATACGCTTGACGTCGTATGCCGGAATACCGTCGGGGCCGGTTTTGATGACGAAGAGAATTTGCGCAAGAACGGATTCGGTGCCGAACTCGGGATAGAAGGCGGCAAGGCTGCCGCCAAATGCATCCTCGAGAATGCCTGACAACTTCAATCGCAAATTGGTGTCGTACCGATCCCGCGGCACAAAAACGAGGGCTGTCAGATAACGTTTGAACGGATCTTCACGCAAGAATAACGCGGTCCGCTGACGCTCCTGCAAATGCAGAATTCCCAACGCGTTTTCCAGCAACTTGCCTTCGTCAATCTGCAGCAGTTCATCGCGCGGGTAATTTTCCAGAATATGCGCCAGCGCCTTTGCATCATGGCTCGACGGCGGGAACTCAGCATGCGCGAGCGCGGCCTCTATCTTGCTGCG
>Ga0181607_10003509_pt1 | contig 13611 bp, 12 predicted proteins | sample 041ome_9_FD_132420 | JGI IMG/M metagenome (GOLD analysis project Ga0181607, IMG submission 132420) | Coastal salt marsh microbial communities from the Groves Creek Marsh, Skidaway Island, Georgia - 041413US metaG (megahit assembly) | ecosystem: Environmental > Aquatic > Marine > Intertidal zone...
AAAGAAACGCCCTCTATCACTTCGAAAGATGGTTTGTGTGAACTTAACATTTTAGGAGCAGGAGAAACGGTGAATTGGCTTCAATGGTATCTTTTAGAAATGAAGCCCAAAGGAGTCTTAGACTCTAAGTCTCATGGGCCCAAGACGTTTGAGAATTTAACTGTAATTGATGGACAAATTGAAGTGACCTGTGGCACATCCAAAGAAAAAATATCAAAAGGAGATACTTTTCGTTTTCAATCTAATAAAGATCATTCCATTAAAAATATTTCTAAACATAAAACTCAAGTATTGATGGTCAATTACATTGATCCCATTAATGGTTCATTCAATTAAATTTGAAACAAAATTTTTTTAAAAAACAATTAGTTTTAATTGGTGGGGGTCATGCCAATGTGCAAGTTTTAAGAAAACTTTGTATGAATGAGTATAGAGATCTTCATGTTGTTTTAATAAATGATAATTTTAGAGCGATATACTCAGGAATGACCCCGGGGTTTATTCAAGGTTCATTTTCATTAGAAGATATTTCAATTGATTTACAAAGGCTTTGCCTTAATGCTGGGGCAGTTTTTATTAAAGATCATGTTTATAAATTAGATAGAAAAAATAAAACTGTATTACTTAAAAAACATCCTGCTATTTTATATGATATTTTATCAATAAATACTGGGTCAATTTCAAAAATTAATGATACAGGATTCAAAAAAAATCCAAGTCTAATATCAGTTAAACCGATTAGTCATTTAGTTCAAAAGATAAATTACATTGATAAAAAGATCAAAAACTCAAAAAATAAAAAAATAAACATCATTGGTGGTGGCGTAGCCGCCTTTGAAATTAGTTTTGCCTTATTCAACAGATACAAAGGAGATATATCCTTATCAATTATTTCAAAAAAAAAATTATTGGAAAAAAATTTAAATCATTCATCTAAAAAGAAGCTAATAAAAATAGCTAATGATATGAATATTAAAATGATTGCTAATGACGTAGAACATATTCAGGAATCTAGAATAATTTTAGATAATAATAAAAATTTGTATGGGGATATTTTTCTATTTTCTTCAGGCGCATCGTTACCTCAATGGCTTAAAGATAGTAATTTAAAATTAATAAATGATTTTATTGGAGTAAATAATTGCCTTCAATCACTTAGTGATGAAAATATTTTTGTTACCGGTGATGCTGCGAATATTCAAGGCTATCAGCGTGCCAAATCAGGAGTTATGGCTGTTCGTCAAGGTGAGGTATTAAAAGAGAATATTTTTCTAAAATTCAAAAATAAACCTTTAAAAATTTTTAAACCTCAAAATAATTGGTTATATTTAATTGGAACATATAAAAATTCAGCATTACTTAATTTTTATAATTTTAGTTTACAAGGGACAATGCAATGGAAATTAAAAAAAATTATTGATCAGAATTTTTTAAAAAAATTTTCTTTTTCTAATAAGATTTCAATGAAAAAAAATTTAAATTATCTAGATAATTTAAATAAAGATGCTGATGAAATGTTTTGTCAAGGTTGTGGCTCAAAGGTTTCAAAAAAGAGTCTTGTTAAATTTTTAAGTAAAGATGACTCTAATAAAGAGCTTTCAGACTCATCGTTATTAGAAACAAATCGAAGTCATATTCTACAAACGATAGATCATATTAAGTTATTTAGATCTTTTGATCCATATGACTTTGGTATTATTAGCTATCAGCATTCTCAAAATGATATTTTATCATCTGGTGGAGTGGAGAAATCACTAAGTGTTTCAGTGGGAGTTCCATTTAGTGAGAATTTTGTTGAGAACTTCTACCTAGAATATTTTATGAAAGGAATAAAATCTGAATCTAATAAGAATGGTTCTTTGATAGCTGCTGGACATAGCTATCAGTCTCAAGAACCTGGAATTACAATAACAATGAATGGGCTATTGAAATACAAATCTAAAAAATCATACGCAAAAAAAGATGATTTAATATATTTATCAAAACCTTTGGGTTCAGGTTATCTATTAGCTGCATACAATAAAAATTCCCACTTAATCAACATTAAAAATTTTGAAGAACTTTTAATATATTTAAAAAAAAGCAATAAAATGGCAGCAGAAGTAGCTATGTTAAATTTTTCTCAAGTTTTAACTGATATTAGTGGATTTGGATTAGCCTCACATCTAGGAGATATTTGTAAAAACTCAAATCTATCAGCGCAAATATCACTTAAAGAAGAAATTTTAATAAATAATAATATAAATATACTTCAAAAATATCAAAGTACTGGATTTAAAAATAATTATTTGGCTAATTTAAACTTACTTGAAATAAATCAAAAGCATCCTCTTTTTAATATTTTATTTGACCCTCAAACTAATGGTCCTCTTTTAATTGCCATCAATCCAAACAAAAAAGATAAATTTGAAAGAGATTTCAAAAAAACATATAAACAAAAACCTATTTTACTTGGTCAATTTATAGAAAAAAAAGAAAAGTTAATTTTTATAAATTAAATTTTTTGTAGATTAAAGTAAATTTCATCTTTGAATTTTTTTGGCAAGGCGGTAAATACAATAACTAATAAGCAATTAATTTTTGTGATATCATTTTTAATATTTTTAGATTGTATTAATTCATTAAGAAATTCATTAATTGAGGGATAATTACCAGAGGTATTAATTACAATTTTCATAAGATTTTGTAATTGTTTTAAGTGATCAACAAAAAAACCTTTTTTTTTATTATTAATTTTTATTGAATATTTATTCTTTAATATATTCCTTAAAGGCATCTTATTAATTAAGCCATATTTCCAATTATCAAAAAAACTTAAATTTTTTGAAAATAAAAATAACTCTCTGCTTAAAAACATACTTCTAAGCTCAACTCCATTACACATAGAATTGTTATCACTTTTTAACATAAGGTAGTCTGGCAATCTTTCACTATGATCAAAATTTCTCATTATTTCTAACAAACTAGTTTCTTTTTCTAAATAAAACTTGTCTAATAATGTTCGTTCAGATTTATCTCTACTGAGTGACATCGACAATAGTTCCAATGAGGAATTAATTTTTTTTAATTCTTGGGTATCAAATAATTTTAATTTAGATATTTCAAAAAATTTTCTAATAATTTTATAATTAAATTTTTCGAGTAAGTATGAAAATTGATACCTTGGGTAACCCATAAAAGCCTCATCAGCCCCATCACCTACAAAGGCACACTTAAAATCTTTTTTTATATGTTTAGTCCCACAATAAAGTGGATAACCCGCTGTATCTGCCAAAGGAGAAAATTGTGAGTCGTAATATTTAAAATATGAAATTAAATCAGTTTTTAAATTAATTAATTCTAGTTCTAAATTAAATTTTTTTGAAATTTTTTGAGACTCTATGTATTCAAAATCCTCTTTATCATTTGCAATGGTATAACATTTGGGTTTGAAGCCTAAATCACAAAGCATAGCTGTAGTTAAAGTAGAGTCTACTCCTCCAGAGAGAAACACACAAAAATCAACATCTAAGCGGGATCTTATTTTTAATGAATTCATTAAAATTTCATAAAGATCTAAATTTTTAAATAATTTAGGAGTGATTGATAATTTTTGACAAGAACTAGAAACTGAAAAATTATTATAGACCTCAATGCTTCCTGGCTTAACACTTCTTATGCCATCTGGTAAATAAAAACCCCTAATCATTAAATTTTGGAAGTAATGTTTAGTATTATATGAAGAAAAATTTTCTGAATTAAATCTAAATTTATTTGAACTACTAACTATTTTTTTATGTTCGTCTTCATAATAATATAGTGGTTTTTCACCAAATTGATCTCTAGCAAGAATCAATTTATCTTTTTTATTATCGTAAAAAATTAACGCATATGGTCCATCGATTTCAGACAATATTTCTTGATAGGGAAAATTTATAAGAAGATTAAAAAGTAAATCAGTATCTCCTGTACAACTATTTAAGTTATATTTTTTGGCTAACTCAACCCAATTATAAATTTCACCGTTAAAAGATAAAAAATATCTTTTATTTTTATCCTGTTTTGGCTGCTTTCCCCCCTCTCCTAAATCAACGAGAGAAAGTCTAGAATGTCCAATTGTTATACGATCTAATTTTAATAGATTACTTTCATCTGGTCCTCTTCTTTTAATGTCATTAAAAATATCATTAATAAAATTTTCATTTACATTTTTAAATTCATCAAAAAATAGGAAAATTCCACACATAATATTCAGTCTATGACATAAAATTTACATAATCTTCAACCATTTTATCTAGTAAAAAATTATCTTTATAATTAAAAGAATTTTCATAATAAAAGTGCTTATTCTCAATAAAATGTAAAATTTTATTAAAACATGAATTAATCTCCATTTTATCTACAAACTCATACTTAAATAAGTCAATAAAATCTGATTGTATCTCTTTTTTATATAATAAATCTGACAAACAAAGTTCAGACATACTTCCTGAGGTTGGAGCAATAATAGGTAAGCCAACAGAAATTGCTTCTATGATCGAATTCGGACAAGGGTCAATATGTGAAAAACTAATATATAAATTTGAGTTTAGTAACTCTGATATAATTTCATCTTTTGATAAGTTTTCTTTAATTATAATTTTACTTGAATTAAAACTATAATTTTTAAAGTTTTTCATTCTGGCAAATATTCTTTGTTTATAATTTATAGGTGCAGTAATAATAGTAATTTCAAATTCAATCTTCTTTTTTTTTAGTAATTTCTCTAATTCAAAAAAATAGTGTAGGCGTTTTGTTGGATGGTCAACAGAACAAGTAATGATTTTTAATGGCATATTTGAGTTATAAATATTAGGTTCTTCTTCTATTTTTTTTGTTCCATTATAGATGATTGTTGACTCTTTGACTTTCGAAGGATTTAAAATTTTAAAAAAAGTTCTTTTTGAGAATTCACTTTGAAAAATTACCTTTTGACTATTTTGATAATTTTTAAATATATTTTTATTCAATATATAATTATTTAAAATTTTATTTAGAGATACACTTTTTGTAAATTTATGAAAATAAACTCCATCAATACGAATGAAATTTTTATTGCCGTTTCCAATTGGCTGTTTTTTTGAAGACAAGTATAGTTTTGTAGATTTCATTATCTCAATAGACTTGGGATGGTTAGTAAAATTATTAAAAAAAGTTAACATGCCTCCTTTAAGATTTTTCATATTTTTTAAATTTTTTTTAATTTTGAATTATAAAAAAAGTAAACAAAAGCAATAAGGTTTATTGAAAAAAAACATAAACTGTAAGAGATTGTTGAGTATACTAATGGAGGCATTGAAATGAATTCTGATATTACACTGTATGAAAATAATAAAATAACATTTATACAGCATCCAAAGATATAAAATATTGAGAAGACTTTTTGTTTATTAAATTGAGTCATAGCCATTGAAATTGGTCCCATACAGACAACAAAAAATTGACCTATTATTAAGATAAATAAAGATAATAAAATCTCAGTATTTAGAGGAAGGTTGAACCAATTCAAAATGAATTTATGGGATAAAAAAATACCAAAAATAATTGGCAGTGAAATAAAAAGTGAAATTTTCAAGATTTTGAAATACTCTTCATTATATTCATTGTTAAATATATTGCTTGTTTTATTAAAAGAAGAATAAGCTGTTAGATTTAATGCAGCTAATCCTATTACTGTAAGAGAAGCTATCCTAAATAGAATGGCAACTTGTCCAGAAAGAATATAACCAAAATTATATTTTAACCAATATTGACTGAGTAACTCATGAGAAGCAGCAAGAAAAAGGATAATTATTAATGTATAAGTTTTTGATAATATTAAATTTATCTTTTGAATATTAATTTTATTTAGATCTTTGAATATCCCTATTCTTATAAACTTATATTTATAATTTATTATTCCTAAAAAAATATTCATTAAAATAGAAGAAATTAAAAATATATTAAAAAGAGTTGAGGAAAAATAAGTCAAGATAACTAAAAAAAGCAGAAACCCAAATATTGAAAAAAAATAATAGAAAAAATATTTTTTTATTGAAAGGAAATTTGATCCAAATACTCTGGCATTAGTTAAGGTTAATGAAACGAAAAAAATTACAAATATTTGCTCAATATTTGTAATACCATAGATTATGGAAATTATTGGTGATGAAATTGTTGCAATAATTAGAGTGATAATATGAAAATCATTATATGAAATATTTCCATTAAAAAAATCATCTCCCTTACTTTTTAAATGTAACTTTGAAACTATGGTATCAGAACCTAAATTAGACAGTATTGAAATGGATAAAGAGATAGAAAATAAGTAAATTAATTCACCAAATATATTGGAGGATAAATTATCTGTTAAAATTCTATAAAAAATAAAATTAAGAATTAATGTTATAATTTTAAAGAAAATACTATTTTTCATCTTACTAAAGGATACGTTTTTTTAAATTAATCAATATCCAAATCAATATTCTAATTGGATAACCAATAAGACTAAAATTTTTTAAATTTACTCTAGAAAACTTAATTAACATTTTAAATTTATTTCGACTCAAGTGGTAGCTAGAATAATAATAGCCATATTCAATTAAAGGAATATTTAACAAATAAAATTTATTACCTTCTTTTAAAAAACCTAGATAAAAGTCGTAATCCTCAATGGCATTAAACTTTTTATCTTCATTAAACCTTGTCAAAAAGTTATTCTTTAAATTAACAGTAAAACCACTCATACTTACAAAATTATGATATTTAAAATCATTTAATTTTAATTCTCTAAGTAAATTATTTTTAATTTTATCTTTTTTTTTTATAATAGATTTTCTTTGATAAAGAGAATTTATTGCATCAATTTTAATATTATTTGAAAGGCAATCATGTATTTTTATTAGAAATTTTCTATCTAATTTATCATCTTGATCTAAAAAAGTCAGATAATCAAAATTAATTTTTTTAAAATACTCAATTGCATAGTTTCTTGATCTTGTTGCACCACCAAAATTATTATCAAAAATTTTAATATCTAAATTGTAAAATTTTTTTTTATATAATTTTTTAATTTTGACAAATTCTTGATGGGCATTATAAGAACAATCATCAACTATTAAAATTAAATCAAAAAGTTTTTCATGGATTGTCATATCATTTAGTAAATTGATTAATGAAGAAAAATTATTATATGTTGTTATTACTAATCCGTACTTCATAAATAATTTAATTCCGAGTCCAGTCTTTTTTTTTAATTATTAGCAAAACAGCAATAAAAAAAATAAGTATTATTGGAAGTACATACTCAATTTTTAAAAAAATATAAATACTTAGCTCAAAATCATTTTCTATTAATGAATCTAGACCTAGCCCAATACTCGCATATATAAACGCCCAAGGTGACAAACCTATAATCGTAGTAATTAAAAATTTCATATTTTTTGCACCAAAACCTGCTAATAAAAGGTTTTGAACAACAAAAGGAGTTAAAGGGATTATTCTAATTAGAACCATTAATTCGTTTTCATTTTTGATATAAAATTTCTCTATTTTTTTATATTTGTTTGTTAATTTTTTTTTAATCATTTCATAAAAAAAATATTTTGCTGAAATAAATACTATAAATGCCCCAAGTGTGGCACCAATTATAGAAACTATACCGCCTAACCATGTGCCAAAAAAATACCCTGAAGTTATTGTTAACAACGATGATATAGGGAAATTGCAAATTATTAGAAACCCATAACCAAGAATAAAAATTATAATTGATAAATAAATGTTTTTATTAATAAATGAATCTATTTGGCTAGCAATAGTTATCAAATAATTCAATGAAAATATTTCTCTATTTTGAAAATAGAAAATCCATACTAAAAAAAAAAATAAAAATCCAACTATGAAAAAAATAGATTTTTTATTTTTCAAATTAAGAGCATTTCTAGTTGGGGAAGAAAATTATTTAATTTATATCCAATGGCTTGAATAGATCCATTAATTATCAAAAATCCAGTAAAAATTAAAATTAAACCTGTAGAAATTTGTATATACCTTACAAATTTATTTATATGAGAAATTAAAACTAATGATTTATTTAAACTATAGCCAATAATCATGAAGGGTACGCCCAATCCCATTGAATAAAAGCTTAGTAATAATACACCATTAAAACTATCATTTATTGCTACTGATAAAATTGAACCTAATATTGGTCCGATACAAGGGCTCCAACCAAAAGCAAATGCTACTCCAATTAAAAAAGAAAATAATGGATTTTTGCTAGAAATTTTTAAATTGACTCTTTTTTCTATATTTAAAATAGGTATTTTTAAAATACCCAAAAAAAATAATCCCATGAATATTATCAATAATCCTGATAAAAAATTAAGTTGTTTCTTTATTGAGAAAAAAATGTCCGAAATAATCTCTATAGAGGCCCCCATAATAATAAAAATGATAGAGAACCCAAAAATAAAAAAAATAATAGGTATCATAATATCTGATTTTTGAGTCGAATTTTTTTCTAAATCTGAAAAAGATTTACCAACAATATAAGAGATAAAACCTGGAACAATTGGTAATACACAAGGAGATAAAAAACTAAGAATTCCTGCAAGAAATGAAATCAAAAAAGATATATCTTGAGCCATTATCTATAATTATATTATTTTGAGATAAATAAAATGTTTGATAATCAAATCCAGAATTTTCTACAAAAACCACTAATATTAGTTGGCAAACAAATAATTCGATTTATGACACCTATCCAAGTAACTTTCATTGGGTTCATTCTGGGAGTTATTTCAACAATCTTAATTTTTTTTGAGATTTATAATCTCGCATTAGTTTTTTTGATATTAAATAGATTTTGTGATGGATTGGATGGCGCAATGGCTAGGTTAACTAAACCAACAAAAAAGGGAGCTTATTTAGATATAGTTTTTGATTTTATTTTTTATTCTTTATTTGTTTTAGCTTTTGGACTGAGTAATGAAAAATACTTAATCTTCTCACTAATATTACTGTTTTGTTATGTTGGTACTGCTACAACTTTTTTAGCGAACTCTTTATTAATAAATGTTCAAAACAAAATTTTTGGAGACGAATCAATAGATCAAAATAAATTGATTAAAGGGTTTAGATATGCTTATGGCATTATAGAGGGGGCAGAAACAATAACTTTTATGATATTGAGTTTAATTTTCCCAAAATATTTCATTTCTATAAGCTTAATTTTTATTACTTTGTGTATTTTTACTATTTTTGCAAGAATATATGTATGCTTTAAATATTATGATTAGAGTTTATTTAATAAATGCTTAATCATTCTTGTACTAAATAATGCAATTGAGTATGTATCAAAAAATGTATGTTGTGATTTTGATAAGCTTTGCTTATAAAAATAATCTAAAAGATTATGAAGTGTATTAACTTTTTTGTTTTTACTATCTAATAAATCAAATTTTTTTTCGATATATTTATTTTTAAAAGAAATTATTCTTTTTTTATTTTTAAAGTTATTCCCTAACAGTATTCTAAAAGTTCTCTTCTTATCATTACTTGAGATATTTATATATGTATTAAATTTATATTGATCTACGTAATTTACTTTTCTAACTTTTATTATGGAATATTCATCTTTATTATTTAAAAAAAAACTGACTATACCTAATGAATGTGGGCCCCAATCAATAATTGGTGAAAAATTACGATAAGGTCCAAAATTTCCATCAATAATTTTCAAATTATAGCTTTTATATTTTCTTAATTTATAAAATATATCTAAAAAGCGTTTGTGAAAAAAATGACTGTGATTAACAACAATATTTTTTAATGGATAATTTTTAGATAAAATATCAATTGAAGCTAAATTTTTTTGATAAGGAAGGAATATTGGTTTTTCAATTAAAATTGGTTTATTAAATTTAATTATATTCTCAAGTATTGAAATATTATTTTTTGGATTAGTACATATAATAAATCCATCAGGGATGTTGTATTTTTTTAAAGCTTCATTCAAAGAAAATTCGACATTAAAAAAAGAGTGTTTAAATTTATTATTATTAGTGATTATGGTTAGTATTTCTATTTTACCTGAAAATTTAGATATTATATTTTCCAAATATTTTTGAGACCAATGGCCTGTGCCATAAAAGAAAACTTTTAAAATCCTCATACCTCATTAGACTCTACGTAAAAATATCTCTGCACCAAGAAATATAGTTTTTTATACCTTGCTCTAAACTAATTTTAGCAATGAAATCTATTTCTTTTTTTGCTTTAGAAGTATCTGGGCACCTTCTATTTGGCTCATCCTCTGGATAGCTAGCTGGGTAATCTACAATTTCGATATTATGTTTTTTATCATAAATATCATAAAAAAGTTTTGCAAGGTCAGTCATACTTATTTCAGGAGCATGATTGCCAATGTTATAAGCTTCACCATTTTTTCCAAGCAAAATGACTCTCAAAAAACCTTCTATCCCATCAGATATATAACAAAAAGTTCTTGTTTGTTTGCCATGACCATAAACCTTGAGTGGTATCTCTTTTAAAAAATTATTAGCGAAATTTGACATAACCCGATAATCATTTTGGTGCATACCAGGACCATAAATGTTAAATGGTCTTATAATATTTGTATGGACATCGAAATAATTTTGATAGATATAACATAAAGTTTCACCAACTCTTTTTCCTTCATCATAGCAAGCACGAGGTCCAAGTGTACTTACATTGCCTCTATATATTTCTTGAATTGGAACGAAATCTGATAAAGGATCACCATATATTTCACTTGAACTAAAAAAAGTGTATTTTGCTTTAGATTTTTTTGCTAATTCAAGAAGATTTTTAGAACCACTAATCGAAACATCTAAAGTTTCCATAGGCTTTAATCTATAATAATGAGGACTGGCTATTCCCGCTGCATGAACAATGTAATCTAATTTATAATTTAAATTTAATATCTCTGGGTTGCAAATATCAATTTTCAAAAACTCAAAATGTTGAGATTTATTATTTTCATTTTTAAAGCTTTGAGAACTAGAAACAAAATTATCTATAAAAATAATTTTAAGGTTTATTTTAGAGTCTATTATTAATTTTTCAAAAAATTTGAAAAAATAAAAACCTAAAAAACCTCCACCGCCAGCAAACAAAATTGTTTTTTCATTAAGATTATATATTTCACCCTCAAGTGCATTAATTATAGAAGAAATATCTTTTTGAATTATGTGATTCATCTTAATCTAACTTTGTTAACGGAATGGGCTTAAAATGCTCAGCGCTAAATTGAGATGTGAATTCATATATAGAGTTAAAATATTCATATGCAAAGACCATAATGACATCTGGTTCAAAGTCTTTTAAAAAATTTCTTGATACAATAGGTATATGTTTTCCAGGGCTTAACTTGCCTTGTTTAATTGGACTATCATCAATCACAAAAGGTAATAATTCAGAGTCTATGTTGGCAAAATTAGTGATTGTTGAAAATCTTGCAGGACAGCCAAAACCAATTACCTTTTTACCTTCGTTTTTAGCATTTTTAAGAAATTTTTTTAGCTTATCTGCTTCATTGCGAGCTAATTTTTGAAATTTATTATTTAAATTACTTTTAAAAAAATTTGACTCAGACTTAATCAATTCTTCAATTTTATCAGAAGTCTTTTTTAATTTAGATATATAAAATCTCAGTGAGCCTCCATGAGGATTAATTTCCTCAATTTTCTGAATAAATAAATTATATTTTTCAAAAATTTTTTGGATACCTTTAATTGAATAGTAAAAAGGTCTATCAAAGTAAAATCTTTCAAATTCAATATTTGAAACTATATTTCTGATATACTCAATTTCTAAAATAAAAGTTCCATCATCTTCTAAAATTTCTACTAAATTACTAATGAATGAGTTGGGATCTTCGACATGAGTAAATATGCTGGAGGCTATAACATAATCAAATCTTCCATATTCATTTATAATTTTTTTAGTATTTTTTTCATCAAAAAATCCAATAATTGTCTTTAACCCCTTTTTATTCGCTAATTCACCGACATTTGCTGAGGGATCTATTCCTATTGCGTTTATTCCTTTTTCAATTAGTGGCTTCAAAAGTATTCCATCATTAGAACCAATATCTAAAACATTAGATTCTTTAGGAATCATTTTAGCTAGATCGTCAAAATGAGAGACTAGCTCCTTATTCACAGAAGATAGATAAAAATATTCTTCAAACATTTCGTCTCTTGGAGCAATAGATTTAGTTGAACAAGAAAAACAGTTTTCACAAATTAAGATTGTCAAATTATTAAGGAATTCCTTTTGGAGATTATTCAACAAGGGATACTTATTCGCATAGGGCTGATTGCCTAAATCTATAAAAACAGATTTTTTCTCACCACAACAAGAACAAAATTTCATCTTTAAATCCAATAAACTATTTAGAACTAAATTAAAATAAAAATTCATTTATATTGAATTTTATTTAATTAGATATTAATATATTTTATCGAAATTAATTCTTTTTATAGAATAAAGGATGAACATGAAAAGATCATTAACTGAAAGACTCAACCAAGAAGGAGCTATTTGCGCTGAAGGATTTTTATTTGAAATGGAGAGAAGAGGCTATTTAACAGCTGGAGAATTTGTTCCTGAAGTAGCTCTTGAATATCCTGAGGCACTTAAAAACTTACATAAAGATTTTCAACACGCAGGCTCTGATATAGTAGAAGCATTTACTTATAACGGTCACAGAGAAAAAATGAGGGTTATTGGCAAAGAGGATTTATTAGAACCCCTTAATCGCGCTGCTTTAAAAATTGCAAAAGAAGTCGCAAACGACGTCCCTGAAGGTACTGAACCTAATTTGATGGCTGGAAATATTTCTAATACGAATATTTGGAACCCTTCTGATCAAAACTCTCAAAAAGAAGTCAGAGGAATGTTTGAAGAAATGATTGGATGGGCTGTAGATGAAGGAGCGGATATGCTGGTAGGTGAAACTTTTTATTTTGCTGAAGAAGCTTATTGTGCTTTAGAAGTTATGAAAAGTTCTGGTCTTCCTTGCGTTCTTACCATTGCGCCTATGGGAGAAAATATAATGAGAGATGGTGTGACTCCCCTAGATACTTGTAAAGAATTAGAACAACTAGGAGCCGATGTGGTAGGACTAAATTGTTTTCGAGGGCCTGAAACAATGCTTCCTTACATAAAAGACATACGAGCAAACGTGAAATGTCATGTAGGGGCATTGCCCATTCCATATCGCACCAATGAAAAACAACCAACTTTTTTTAATCTAGATGATTATGATAATTGTAAATGTTCCGCACCTCATGGAAGAACCTTTCCAACAGCATTAGACCCTCTCTTTACTAATCGTTATGAAATAAGAAAATTTATGCAAGATTGCTATGATATCGACGTCAAGTATTTAGGTGTTTGCTGTGGCGCCAACCCAATGCTAATTCGAGAAGTAGCGGATGTCATGGGCAAAAAACCTCCTGCTATGCGTTTTCGTGAAAATATGTCTAATCATTTTATGTATGGAACAAACAAGCGAATTCCAGAACATATTAAAGATTATGGCGATAAAGCTTAATTAATAAAAGC
>Ga0181607_10003512_pt1 | contig 13602 bp, 20 predicted proteins | sample 041ome_9_FD_132420 | JGI IMG/M metagenome (GOLD analysis project Ga0181607, IMG submission 132420) | Coastal salt marsh microbial communities from the Groves Creek Marsh, Skidaway Island, Georgia - 041413US metaG (megahit assembly) | ecosystem: Environmental > Aquatic > Marine > Intertidal zone...
AAGACTACTTTGTGCGGCCGTGGCGGAATTGGTAGACGCGCAGCGTTGAGGTCGCTGTTCTTTAACCGGAGTGGAAGTTCGAGTCTTCTCGGCCGCACCATAGTCTAGGCATAACTTGCTGACGTTCCTGATGAAATTATGATCAGGGGTTATTGCCATGTCACATATTCGGTACACAATCAGTCGGTCTGGTACCTATTACTACAACCGTAAAGTTCCTTCTAATGCTGTTTCAGCCTACGGAACACATATAAGGCAAGCACTGTCGTCCTGCCCTCTAGAAGCAGAAGCCTATGCTACTCGTCTTAGTAACGTACTAGAGGCATCTTGGTCTTCTCGTAAGACCACGACACCAATCAACATTCCTGCTGTTTTGGATAGCTTTAAGCCTAAGTCTTATCTTCTATCGGAGATGGCAGAAGAGTATCTTTCGTTGCGGAAAATAGATACGGCACCACCAAATTTTGCTTTAGATACCTTCATAAGTCTAGCTGGTGACAGGGATGTCGTGTCCTACACCAGAGATGATGCTAAACTGTTTGTAGATGCATTTTTAACGCAGGGAAATAAGACAGCTACAATAAGACGTAGGATCAACTGTATCGCAGCAATACTAAACTATGCCTATGCAGAACTTGATGTTGATAAACGCAATCCCTTTAGTCGTTTGTTCATTAAGGGCGAGGGACAGGATGCCCATAAACGAGGAACATTTACTCTAAACCAACTGCAACAAGGCTATGAACACGCTTTGTCGTCTGGATCACAAGTGAAGTTGTTGATGCCCCTACTAGGGGAAACTGGCTGTAGGTTAGCTGAAATAGTAGGGCTGGAACTAGACGACATAGATATATCTGAGGAAGTCATACACATACGCCCCAACAGTATAAGACGACTAAAGACAACTAACAGCACTAGAACCTTACCTCTGATAGGGTATGCAAAAGAGGCAATGCTGTTGGCGTTACAACATGCTGACGACCATTATCTGTATCCAAGATACCTGAAAGACGGAACATGTCGTGCTACTCACGCCTCAAACGCCTTAGGAAAGTGGTTAAAGAAAGACTTTGGACTGACTGCCCACAGCCTACGACACACGTTCAGAGATCGCCTCAGAGCCTCTGGATGCCCATTAGAACTGATAGATCAAATTGGTGGTGGGTCATCCATTGGGACCATAGGGTCAATGTATGGACAGGGGTATGAGTTGGATGCAGTTAGGGAACAGTTAATAGCAAACAGGCTTTAGGATTAACTGCAATATCCACCAATATTCTTACGATTACGAAAAATACTGTCTAATCATTGGTCGTGACGTGAACCTTGGCTTTGGCAAGAACAGGCTACCTTAAAAGCGTTCAAGTAATTGCCAAAGAGGCATAGTCAGTGGAATGGATACCTAAACAGATAAATGGCATTTACTTTTGAGCCGGTGTCATCGACACCCCCTACAATGGAAATTGGTCTTTTAAAAAAATTGAAACGATCGCTGACCTGCCCTCGTCATAAAACTTTGTTACTTGGGACAAGGAATAAAACCACTGCTTAAGCAGGCAAGCAATTATTCACTTACGCCTTAATAAACGTCTACCCTTATGAGTTGTTCAAAGCTATACCGTCCAATCCATCACGAATAAATTTTCTGAATTGTCAGTCGCTGCTTTTGCATTTGCATTACAGGTCTGTTTTCTAGCTGCCAGATGAGAAATGACCATATTACTTGCTGACTTTTCAGCAACCGCTCCACTTTGACCGACGGCAAGTGTAAAGTGATTCAAAGCACGCTTATAGTCGGCTTCAGTAGCTTTGTAAGTGGTTTCACACGGCACATTAAGTGCTATCAAAGGTGAAATTATTTCTGGCTCAGAAAGACCAGAGGCTACAGATTGACTTCCTACACAAATAACCAGAACTGTTGAACTCAGATTTTTCATAATACGTCCCCAACTTGTTCTATTCTCTAACCTATAATTAACATAATAGTAATCAGACACAAACTGATGATTGTCTGGCAGCAGCGACTTCGATACCGCTTGTTAATACCACCACAGGAATGGGTATGACCGCTGCTATTGCTGAGTGTATGTAAGAACCTTGGTGCATGTGACAAGAAGCACGTGATGGTGGTTTGTCGGAACTAGGGCTTATTTCTAGAAGAAATTGATTGCGACTACGGCTATCACAGTAATCAGTAGCGAGAGTAAGCTCAGAACAATCAAAATATTACCAATTATTCCGCCCACTATTTCTGCTGCACGTTCAGCATGATCCCAGACTGTATCGCTACTTGGAATAAATTTTTTTACTTGAGAAACTCTTGGGTTTTCACCCATATTTGAGGGCCAAACTTGACCACATAATGGACAACTTTTCGCTTGGATGGCGACGTTGGCGTGACATGCAAAACGAATCGTAATGTTGGGTTTCGGTGAATGGAAACTTGGCATTAAAAACTGGCCTTACTGAATGACTTTGACAGAACGATGACCCAACTACAGACCATAAGCAACAATCACATGAGCCTGGAGTGTCGTTGTGGGCATTGGAAACTGGTGTCGGTCAAGTTATTCAAACGGCAAACTAAGTTTCAAGGCCACCATCATTTTGAAGCCTTTGTATTATAGCTGATGGCTGGCCTATCGATCCAAGGCATCCTTGTGTGACTTAAACTGTCGCTCAAACTTTTTGAGTTGCTGTTTGATCTTTGACTTGTTGGGTAAAGTCACACCTGTATGGTCGCGAACACCACTGATTGTTTCTGCAAACCTTGATCTGCAGCTTTCACTGAACTCAGTGAAGGTCATCTTCTTGCTGATAGCTTCTTGGTCTTTGTTCATTAGTTACCCCCCAGCCGCCAACGACCCTATCAGCGTAAGATGTAGATGGGCGGTGGGTCAATCTCTAATATCAAAAGTACAAAAACCGGCGTCTACTTTCGTTTTTTCTGCGTTTACGGAAATTTTAGAGGAAAACTTGATAGGTAATCGCACCAATCATCGCGACTGCGCTCAACAACTGTATAACTTTAATTTGCGGTTGTTCCATCTTTTGAATATCAAAACACGACTCTCAAAAAGCAAAAAGTAATGAGCCAAAAAAACCAACAGACAAATCCAGCATGACTGCAGCCGTTCAAGGGTTCGCAGGAGTAATGTCTGATGTGCCGCTACCAGATTGGATTGAACTGCGATCAGATTTAGAGTGTCTCGGCCGCACCAAGTATGTTCGTGCGCTAGTAATATCAATAGGCGATTTGAACCAGGTTGAAACGTAAATAAGCTTCATTGTGTACTTCGTCGTACCACACATACGTTGATGCACTGTAAATATCTGCAGAGTGGTGTTTCATATCGTTACTAGTTCAGAGGAAGTGATGGCTAAATTTGTTCGCACGATAATGAGTTTGTCGAAGATATTTGTATATGCTAATTATTTTGTATGAATAAATTTATCTTATGGCTTTCATTTGTGGTATTTCCATCTTCACTCGTTGCTCAAGACTTTGTCTGTGCGTTGCGAGAGAAGCATCAGGTCCGCTATAAATCGACTGCACCAGAAAATGGTTTGGAAATTCATACCAGTGCATCAGGCGATTTTCATGGTAATGAAACAATGACTTTGATGTCCTTGCCCAAATACTTTGTCATGAACGGTTCTCGTGTAGACAAATTTTTGCAGTTATACGAGGAGAGAAATATTGAGCCTTTGACACATTTTGGCGAATATTCTTGGCACGTTTTTTTGGCTTATGTCAGTGACGCAGACGGTGATGGCCTTTCTGATGAGCAGACATTTGATTTGCACTTTGATTTTAAAGATAAAAAGAGACAGACGTTACTTATAACAGAAAATTTCTCTTCATATTACTTCAGCCATGTCACAAGAGAAGTCACAAATTATGTATTTGAATGCGTTCACGCAGACGGCTAGCTTCTTTTGGATCCGGGGTGCATGAAAGTGCTTTAAGTGACTGGCCAGGCTAATTCACTTACCTTTTAGATCGGGATGGATATCAGAGAGGGTTAAGTATTTTGTTATCTTCTAGAGAGCCCTAAGCTCCTTTGATAAATCTATGGAAGGGTCAACGGACTAATTTGAATTCGTGTGCGGGCCACTTACGTGACTGTGTGCCCTCTCTTATCTTGAATGTGCGAGTGATGAAATTCACTGACATGCGGCTGATGCCCATGCTGTCTGTGATTTACATCTTATTGATTAGATAGTCCATGAATGAAGCTACTACAAAACCAACGAACAATACGATTTAGATTAAAGTCATTCTGATCCGTTGCTGTTTAAACAACTAGTTTAGCCATGATTGCGCACAGCAGGGGCAAGTCGGGGCATCGTATGCACAATTTTGGCCGCAGTTTGGACATTCTATTAGTAAAGTCATATTTGTGGCATCGGGCTGAAGTGATGATTTTTGTAGTGACTGAATGGCGAAAGTCAGGATAAACATTTACATCTCATTCAAGAGGTATTGCGTTGGCCTTATTCATCAGGATTGGTCGTCCATCAGCAGTGTTCAGGGGAATAATTTCCTCCCCATCTGAGACGCAAAGAGAGAGAGCATTGCGTTTATCTCCATTAAGATGAACCTCTAGGTCAACGACACATAGTTTGTAATCGGTCAATATTTCCTTAACTCGCATTGTGATCTCCTTTGTTTATTTCGTGATCATATTAGCATAATGATCACAATTACCTGTTATAAAAACATCGATAAGCTGACTAAGCTATTGATAAACCACAACCTGTTGTTGTTATCATTTGACTGTCCGTCGTCAGAGTTATTCGTTTTTCTGATTTGTTTTCGTAATGGAGGCTCGGGTACTGTTTCTTTTTGAGTGTAAGCTGTGGTGGCTTGATGCTGATAGCGTCGCTTTTGGATTGTCTGTTTCTTTAAGTCCTTTGCCATTTTCAGGATTCCTGTTGCCTGTCGTGGTTCACGTTTTCGGGCGACAGATATGAACTTGGCTCTGTCGTTTATCCTAGGTAAAGCTAGCATACATGCTGTCTTTGTAGACTTAGCAGCAGGACAACAAGTACCATCCTGCTAACAAATACTTAAAACTAGACACCAAGACTATGATACCTATTTACATCTCTTCAAATCAGTCTCCGATGACAAGATCCCAAAAAAAGCAGAGAGATGCTATCTAAGATATAAAGATTAACAAGAATATAAGAATGTTAATGTTAAGCAGGTAACGAGGAGACTAAAAATTAAGACACACAGCAAACATTACTAAGACCAGTTGAAAACTGATGTCTAAGCTAGCAGGCAAATATGAGAATTGACCCAGTAAATAGTTGTTGCATCACTGGCCTTTGAGTCATGTATCTGATGACTGCAGGAACCCAATTGTGAAAGCCAATTGGGATGTGTTACCCCTTTACATCGTTTTTTCTTCGATGCTTTCCAAGGATATCTGAACTCTTTATTCGCGACCATCTCTTCTTTCAAATGCTAAACAATTTCCTTTGCCGGTCGATATGTATGGAATGACTGATAGAGAGAAAGACATCATCGCTGTTGTATGGAATGATCTAGTTCTGCGAAAACAACTAGAGAACGATCCTTACAGTTTAAGCAAAAATGATTTGAAACTCCTTAAATTGAACGATGCATTCAATACCAGGCTCGTTGAAATCAACGACAGACTTCAAGCATCCAAACGACAGCAGGCCATAAAGGCTTATCTTCAATAAGCGCTCTTACGTGCCCAGGGACAGCAAGTCGAACTACAAGGTAGATTTCAAAACACGGTACGGCGGGTTGATTGCCAGATCGTGACTTTAATGGCGATCGGCATAATCCTTTTTAAACCAGTCTTTTACTGCATATATTGCCAAACACTTGTTGCAATGAGCAATCCCTAGAAACTGCGCTTCTTTTTGGCATACCTACAGAGTTTAGGCTTATTCTTCATCCCAAGCTGTCCAATATCAGCAATAAAAAGAAGGCCAAGAGTATAACCAGTAAAGCCGAAGTAAGTAATTTGTATAGAAAAGTTAGAAATTTCATTACCGTGCAATCACTAAAATACCATAGTGAATAACACCATATAGAACGGCCAATATTGCGGCATATGTGAGAAGTTTAACAAGTGTACGCAATGGCTAAATCCATTCTCAATCAAATAGTAATTTGTTTGACTTATAACAAGGCCAAGCATTCTTTGCGCTGGGAAGACTTGTCTTACAGACACATAAGAGCATATTCATTGTTGATTATGCTTTCGACCATCAGTACATCACTCATCTGTAGAACCTCAGTTTCTGCGCAAGGCGGACTGTTTCTTCTTTTTAAAGAGACCGGAGTGAGTAATTAAGATTTCGAGTCCACGGCATTATGGGAGGTAAATTAGTGTCCGTTACAGTATTATCTGAATATCATTGTCGTGAGGGTCAAGTTGATGAATTTATAAAGTTGGCTCACCAAATGCTTCCTGCAGCTCGTCGCTCGCAAGGATGTAACAGCATTTACTTTACGATTTCGCAAACCGATGAACGACATGTAATTTTGATTGGAGTTTGGAATAGTCGCATTGATCACCAAAACTTTATCCAGCATCAAGCTGACTCAGGTATTTTGATGACGACGCAAAAACTATTGGAAGCCTTCCCAGCACATGCGTACCTATCAAATCTTGATGACTTTTAGTGACCCAGGTTTTGATAATTTACTTTGGATAGAATTTCAGAAGCTCATTGAAGTGAAGAGCATCATATCAGCCATTAAAAAGCGACTTTGGTTTGCATTTACTCATATTTTATGTGGCGCACATCATGTCTTGCCTAAAGCACATCGGTGCCTTTATCTTACTCAAGCACTTGGGACATTTTGCAATTTGTGCGGAACCATAGTCCCTCTCAGCAAGATTACCATTCGCAAACAATTCTTTACGATCTGAGTATTTAGTGTCGCTATCCACGCTGCATCAGCTATACCGATATGTGGCCCTGTAAAAAAGTACGACAATACCACCTATTGGCATAGAAAAACCACGAAAGTTTGTCGCGGTTAATTGAGCAAATTGCTTTAATTTATCTTGTAGTTTAAAGGTGGACAAATCATGTCATCTTCAGTTTTGATAATAGGTACACCGGAAGACGGGTATCTAGGTAATCCTAGTCCCGTATTTATCATCTGAAGATAGTCGCGGTACGTCATATTCATTTGTGGTTTGATAGGACCAATGAAATCCCCTTGTGTTAGTATTTCTTTCATATCGAGCACTCCAAGTTGTGAACAACTTACCTCTGCAAAGTTCATACCAAAAAATAGGGGTTAAGCGTGTAGAGTTCGGGTGCTAAAAAACACACGGTTGCTGCAATTTGCCAAGCCGCGACTTTTTTTCTTATAGGCTAAGCGATACATTTGAAAGCATCTACGTCAGATTAAATGGTAAATTTGTCACAAACTAATATACTTTAGGCAAGGATTGATAGTTGGACAAGTTCTACTAGTGCTACAATCAAAGTATTAAAATTGGACAAACTTCAATACTTTTTGATGTAAGTGTTGAGGTTCTTATGGAGGTGTTCTTCGGGTCTCACTGGGGTACTTACGAGGAAATAAATTGCACCGGTGACCATCATGCATAGTAAAACACAACTCACTAAAATCTTAGTCCGCCATTTCACCTGATTTCATTGATCCATTTGATTGCAAACTGTTAACTTTAGGTTATCAACTCACAAAACGATAAGCTACGCCTTATTTCAGTGTAGCGAACTGAGGTGAGGAACATTTTAAAGTCAACAGTAAATTGCCTGTGAAGGATGTTACTGACTGAAATTTTTTGCATAGTGAAAGTTTCAGCATTTGATTGCATTTTTTGCAGGATCTGGGCCATTACAACTGAAAGCTGACTGTATGTTAGTGAAATAAAATGTGTATAAGCTAATAACATTAATGTTTGGGTCGTATTGTTATTGATATATATAAATTGGATTGCCAAATGCGCTTACAATTAGCCACATTTTTATTTGGATTTTTCATATCAAGTACTCATGTACTTTCTGATAATTATTTTTGTATAGGCAAATACAATGGAGATTTTGCTGGTGGTTTTTCAATGTCATTTGAGACTGAAAATGTGAAAATCCAAAATTTTAAATTAAATGGCCGTTCAATTGCAAATGGAAAGGTCAATGATATTTTAAAAACTGGCACGTTACAGATAAACGATGAGACACATCACATTGGAGTGTCTCCAAATAATACTGCATCGAACGAACCTAAGAGGATCACGATCGTGTCATTCCAAAAATCGAAAACTAAACTGAGTATTTCAGAGATCATGATTTCTGGAGATGAGCAGATTTTCGAAGAAAAAGCTCATTTAAACTGCGCTATATTGCCGGCGCAGGAAATGTAAGACTCTTCATACCGAAACACTACACTTCTCGTTAAGTTATACGCCTATTAAAATCGAGGCTCGTTACTTTTTTGAACTATTCCGCAAAGATCGCTTGACGTAGCGAGCGGATTAATAAAATACGATTTACAATTAGTGTCCGATTGGTTTGGATAGCACCAAATCCTCTTTCTCTTCAACTTGTTTAACGTGCCAGATAGACAATTGTAGCATCCGCCCAAATAGTACATCCCGATTGTTTGCTAAGTGGCTCACAGAATCTGCCATTTTCAATAATGACGCTTCGAATCTATCCGTGCGACCTTCTGACTGCTTTAAATGACGCTCAAGGATCTCAACTTTTTCCTTAAGCGCCTTGTGTTCTGACTTTAGAAATTCTACCGCCAATTCATGAGCCTGTTTATCGTGTGCGAGTTGTTTGTTTTCTTCACGTAATTTGTGAATTTCTTCTGTGTCCATAGTTTTTAGGCAAAGCATTTTCGTTAGCTTTAGAGCGCTTTCGATTGAAACTTGTTCGTCTATAATTTCTATATCTACGTTTCTTGATAATAAGCGAACAAACGAAAGCTTCCTGTTTGTGATCTCACTGACTTGTTGGAGTGGGACTTTAGCATTGACGTTCATTTTATTCTTCGCTCCCACGTTTTTACGATACACATTTTGGATGATGCTTGGCTACAAAGGCACGATGTTTTACAAGCATGCGCTAACAAATAGTGTCAACGTGTCTATTGGATTTTCGAGCTCATTAAGTCAGTGGTTGTGACGTTACCTTTGTTTTTGATTCAGACCTTTGGAGTAAAAGTGAAAAACCCAAAAGCCCTTGCACGGATCTGTGAGGGCTTTCGGCCCCAAAGGCTGGTGTTTGGTCTGTGGCCGGATATGTCAGGAAACTAATAGCTGGAAAAAGTTAAGTCTCATGAAGTTAATGCAATCTCGAAAGAGATTAATCAGCGCACCGCAAAATTGAACCAACGATCTGATCAATAGGTTTAACGATGGGTCAGTGTTAACAATATGCTCCAGATTGCTAGTTGGTGTTTAGCAGTTATATTTTGTAGGGTTCTGGGTTCTATTTTCTTGCATCACAAGTACACCTCTACACCGAGTCCATACACTGGTAAAATGGCTATCAATCGACAATAATGCATCGCTTGAAGAATACTCTAAATGGTCTTGAGATGGGCTTTTAAGTCAAGTTTTGAATAACAATACTTGCATTTGGTTTCCAAATACGCTTCCGTGATCCAGCAAAATTACGGAGAGTTCAAATGAAAAAACTTGGTATTGTAGCGCTATTGTTGTCTCTATCTGCTTGCGGCAGCATCGGTGGATATAGCTTAAATCCGATGGACTACTTGGGTGGTTCGTCTGATTCCGAAACACAAGCCACCACTAATTAATTTCGTTAATAGGTTGGCTTCGAATTTATGTTTGATCAAAGCCAGCTTTTTAAGAGCCTTCCCGTTTGCCCCTCTTGAGCAAAACTACAGCGTGAGGTATTCATGAAAAAAGCATATGGTATTGTCGCCCGCGAAAGTATTTAGGATGCAGTTAGAATTCAGGCGTATGTTGAATTAGCCCCTAAAGACGTTCACAAATATGGCGCGAAGTTTTGACATTTGGTGATCCCTCAATTTTTACTGAAAATGATCACAACGAGCGCACTTTCGTTGGGAAAGAAAAGGCATTTTATAAATGCGACGAATATCAATAAGCAAAAGAGTGCCTGAAGTTTAGTCTGGCGTTGCTTACAGGTGTAACGCATACCATAGTGCTAAAAATGAGTGTTGTGAGGTCTAAATGAAAAACGTAGCGTTGTGTTTGGTTTTTGTGACAATGTCATCTTGCGGCCAAATTGGTATTGTAAGTTTCAATCCAGCAGATTGGTTCAGTAGCGAACCCGAACTTATTAACGAATAGCGAGTGTGTCATGTCGATACTAGTCCGCCACGAGAACTGTAGATACAGTTAATTGATAATTTATTCCTCTGAGAAACGTACGGAGCCGAGACATGAAACGAAAAGTTATGATCGTATCTTTAATCATCGCTATGACGTCTACTGCCGTATTAGCAAATACTTGTGATAGCATCACAGAAATAAATGCCTTGTATCGGTCGGTTGCAGAAAAGAAGGCAACTTACATTCAGATCAAGCGCTTACAGCAAGAAGTAGGCGTTGTTGCAGACGGAAAATGGGGACGTATGAGCGAGGCCGCTTACATTGCATTGCTTGAGCGGTGCGATAGTTATTCCTATTCGACAGACGTCGTGCAAATTGGTAATGCTACGATTACGGACTTTGTAACTGAAAAGACGGTTTTTGAACAGCGTGCGATCCCGGTTTGTACCAACCAACGTCTTCCGATCTATGGACAAGCACAGGCTCCTAAGGATCCTGGGGCGGTCATCGGTGGAGCTATTGTGGGAGGTGTGATTGGTAAAATCGTTACTGATAATGACGGTGGTGCTGCCGTTGGTGCGTTGATCGGTGGAGCTATTGCAAACGAAAATCAGCAAAATAGTACGGTTACCAAAGTTGTTGGTTACGAGAATACGACGGATTGTAAAGATCGATACGTTAATATGCCTGTTAAAACTGAAAAAGGTTATGCGTATTCTACGATCGAGTTTGAAGTTGATGGTGAGCCGTATACACTTGAGTTCAAAAAGAGGTAACTAGAATAATGGTTAAAAAACTTTTCACCCTCTTTCTGCTGTTATTTATCAATATTGGATTTGCCAATATTGGCCTCGCTCAAATAGCGTCGGCAGAAGCGTCTGCACGGCCGCAACCAACTGAACAGGAAATAAAGAACCAATGTGCACTAATTGGTAACCTAACGTTCTTGGCGATCGAAAAGTTCAAAAAGGGCCGCGAGCTTGACCAAGCTAAAGATGAACTTTCGCGTGTTGCTGAAACAGCCTTCAATAAAGAAGAGTTTGCAGCGTTTAGCGATAAGTTGCGGGAGCGTTACAATGCAGCGGTGCTTGATGCATTTCTACAGGATCGATCAGATCCAAAAACTGCGGCTCAAAAACAAATCAAAGATTGTATCAGGCAAAATCTATAGAACTTTTCTAATCTTTGGTCGTAGAAATTTTTAATCAGTAGAGCTCTGTTCGCACCGAAGGTTTTTCTTTATTTTAATGACCCTCCTCCGTGATAGGTGTCAAATTTAATTGCCGTTAACCCACTGCTTGAAAACACAATTTTTATATACTGGCTCTAAGATTGAATACGAAAATAGAAAAAAGAGAAATACGATTGTTTGATTGGTTTTGCTTTGCTATTTATTTTATCGGCTCAGATAAAACGAGTACTTCCTTGTGCCCAACCTGTTTGATATGCCATTTAGATTGCCGCAACATTTGTCCCATAATCACGTCTCTGTTATTTGCCAAATGGCTCACAGTTTCCACCGTGGCTAAAAGTGACTTTTCAAATCTTTCTGATCTGTCTTCGGACTTTTGCAGCAGTTTTTCCAACATATTCGCTTTATCTTCGAAAGCCTTGCATTGTGACTTTAGGCTTTGAATTAACAGCTCATTAGCATGTTTATCATCTGAGTTTTTCTGGGCTTTATTCTGAAGACTATAGACCTGCTCAGTGTCGGGAGATTTACTGCACAGTAGTTTTGTTAATTTCAGCGCATCTTTAATTGAGACTCCATCGTCTTTGATTTCCATTTCTGAATTTTTCGCGAGAAATCTAATTAATGAAAGGCGTCGTTCTGCAACCTCGCTAATTTGCTCAAATTTTACCCAGGTTTCGGTTTTCATGTTATTCTTGCCTTACTTGTGTCACCAAATAAATCACATTGCCTATGTGTTTAATTAACCCACATCCGTCGAATGAGTTTATTCTTGAAGATAAATGTATGAATTAGCACTGCAATAAGGTGTAAAAGTATGAAAAGTAATAACACGGCTCGCAGTAGACCGTGCGCATCTGCTGCAGCCTCTGAACTTTGATACCAAGCAAAGCCGCCAGTTATAGGAAGCAAGATCAAAATTCCATAAAAACTAAGATGTACAACGCTGGCGATCGTATCGAATATTTTGGGTTGGCTTCCTGCTTTTTCTGGAACTCCAGTGTCAATTCTTATCCAAAAACGTACAGCAGTTAGGATGCCGATTATTCCACCAATTCCTAAGTGCATACTGACGAGCGGACTGTTTAAAAATGGCTTGTCTTCTAGCATTGTTTCAAAGGCATTAACGATCGCTTCATGAAACGCATATTGAGCAATGACCAATAAAAATATGATCCAATGGAGTGATACTTGTGCTCGGCTGTATTTCAATTTACTTTCTCCGCGGTTTATCGGATAAATATTGAACGTGAGTATCGAAAAGTAAAGTTCACTAATGCTGTTAATCACGACTACTTCTTAATTATCGGAGGGGCGATAAGAAGAATTATTTTAAGGAGACATCTTGCCAATAGAACGTGACATATATCAAATGTACAGGGATGGCCCTTTTGATTGGCTAAACCCAATTGATATATTTACCGATTTCTTGACGGATGGCCCGAGGCAGGCATGGTCATCACTAACACATAATGAAAAATTGCGTGAAATCCAAAGACAATATCCCAACTTAACGCTTGAGCGTATACAGAGCATCTTAGACACGCTTCAGTCGAGCTAACTAGAGTCGTTATTTTCTTCCAGCTATTTTTTCATCGGGTCGTTTTTGGATTGGCATTGCGATACTTCATGAAGTAGCACTACGCCAAATACGAAAGCATTTGGGAGAGTGTGATGAAAACAGTTGTAAATAGTTGGAACGAGTGGGACCCCCTGAAACACGTCATCGTTGGACGTGCGGATAATTGCCATATTCCGCCAGAAGAACCTGCGTTGGACGCGAAGGTCCCTGAGGACAGCGATATGCGCGGACAGTGGGGACGTCGCCCTCAAGAAACCATCGATCGCGCAAATGAATTATTGGACAATTTTGCCTCGCAGTTGGAAAAACGTGGTGTGCGTGTTGATCGTCCCACGCCCACCGATTTTTCTTTGCCGGTTACAACACCTGATTTTCACACGGATAGCCAATTTGGCTGTATGCCGCCACGCGATGTTTTATTGACTGTTGGTTCGGAAATCCTTGAAGCCACAATGTCTTATCGCTGCCGCTGGTTCGAATATCTAAGCTATCGCCCATTGATGCAAAAATATTGGGAAGAGGATCCAAAC
>Ga0181607_10003528_pt1 | contig 13572 bp, 15 predicted proteins | sample 041ome_9_FD_132420 | JGI IMG/M metagenome (GOLD analysis project Ga0181607, IMG submission 132420) | Coastal salt marsh microbial communities from the Groves Creek Marsh, Skidaway Island, Georgia - 041413US metaG (megahit assembly) | ecosystem: Environmental > Aquatic > Marine > Intertidal zone...
GATTGTGGTTGGAAGCAGAGGAATCTATTCAACCGCAGAGGTATTTGCCCGTGATCGACTTATTAAAAACCGGATATGCTTCAGTAAAAACAGCCGTTGCCCTTCAAATAAAATAAAAACCATAAAGATAACACCGATGAAAAAACAGATTTTTATTGCCCTAACCGCTGTATGGCTAAGCGCAGGCTCCGTAATAGCCCAAGAAAAAAAAGGGATTAACGATTATGCCAGCGCCTACAATGCCATCGAACAGGAAGAAAAAGAAGCGCTAAAATCCGCCTTGATGGCGATCAATGAACGATTGGAGAAAAAGTTGATTTCTTCGGAACATGCCCAATTAGAAAAAGAGAAGTTGGCCGCTTTCCACGCCAAAAACATAGAACTGCGCTGGGCTATTTTAGACAACCAAAAAGCACTGGAGGAACACAGTGTTGCACTGGCTGAGAACAAAGAAGTCGCCTACTCAGATGCCGTGCTCGACCAAAGAAGATCGGAATTGGAAAAAGCAGCGGCAAAAACCCAAGAACGCGCTGATTCGATTAACGCTGTATTTGAGCAAGAACGCGAACGAATCGATCAACGTGAGGATTCAATGGAGCAACGATCTGAGCGATTCCAAGATGATTGGTTTTCCTACCATGGCCCCGGTAGAGTGCGTGTAGCTTGGAAGGACAGAACTACAGATCAACGGGGAAATCAAGGACAAAACTACGTGTACTACAACACCAAGAGGTATGACGGGGCAGTGTTGGCCTTTGGTTTTAACAATGCAGCCAGTGAAGGTCAAGACATCAATGACTTACCCTTTAAATTAGGCAGGTCTGGTTTTGTGGAATTTGGCTATCAAGAAACCGCTAGACTGATTAGAAACAGCAACTTGATCAATATCAATTATGGAGCCACTTTGGTGTGGAATAAACTCAACATCAAAGACAACCAATATTTTGTCAACTATCGGGGACAAGTAGGCCTGGAGCCTTTCCCCTATCCAGTCAACAAAGTTAAATTCCGCACGACTCAACTGGTGTTTCCCGTCCACCTGCAACTGGGTGGAGGAAGAGGGCCTGTGCTCGGAGTCGGTGGTTTCGGCGGATTTACCTTGACACACATGCAAAAAATTAAATACGAACGCCAAGGTGATGACTTGAAAGACAAACTAAAAAATCAATACAACGTCAACGAATTTGTCTATGGGGTGAGTGGTTATGTATCCATGGGTGATGCTGCGCTATACGCCAAACTCTACCTGTCTCCCCTGTTTAAAAATCAATTGGAGGACCTGCACACCCTATCTCTGGGGTTGAAGTTTGATTTGGACTAAACCTACATGGGTTGTCGGAGTTGGTTAATCTGCTTATATTTAAAGCTATAACCAACTCTGACCTTTCCTCATGGAATTATACGCTCAAGCGCTTAGTTACGCCATTCCTTTTTTCTTGGTGCTTATTGTTTTGGAACAATGGGTAGCCCAACGAAAGGGGCTAGACGTCAATCGAGGTATGGATGTGATCTCGAGTTTGAGTTCTGGGATGACCAACACGCTGAAAAACTTAATGGGGCTCTCTGTTGTGCTCATTTCCTATGGTTGGCTGGTAGACCATATAGCATTAACAAAAGTGACTCCTTCCTGGTGGGTGTATGCATTGGCCTTTTTGGGGATCGATTTTGTCGGGTATTGGAGCCATCGATTCGACCATAAAATCAATGTTTTTTGGAACCGCCATATCGTGCACCACAGCAGCGAGGAATTCAACCTCAGCTGTGCTTTGCGCCAGTCCATCTCAGCGGTAGTCGGGATTTACTTTTTTCTGTATATCCCTATGGCGCTGATCGGTATTCCACAAGAAGTAGTGGCTATTGTGGCGCCCTTACACCTGTTTGCCCAATTTTGGTACCACACCAGGGTGATCGATAAAATGGGCGTGCTGGAGTACATTTTGGTCACCCCATCTCACCACAGGGTACACCATGCAATTAATCCTAGGTACCTGGATAAAAACCTCAGCCAAGTATTTATTTTTTGGGATAAACTATTTGGCACCTTTCAAGAAGAGCTCCCAGAGGATCCGCCGGTGTACGGAGTGATTAAACCCGTGGGGACTTGGAATCCGATTTGGATCAACTACATGCACGCTTGGGCTTTGGCCAAAGACGCCTGGCACACAAAAAACTGGTGGGATAAAGTAAGGCTTTGGTGGATGCCCACAGGATGGCGTCCCAGCGATGTCGCAGAAAAGTATCCGTGGATATTTACCGAAGATCCCAAAACGCAAATCAAATATGAAACATCCCTATCCCGCCCAGAAAAAGTGTGGGCTTGGACTCAGTTGGTGATTCACTTTGGCTTGGTTTTTCACCTGCTGATCGCTTTTGCTCAATTTGAATACACCCAGGTGATCAGCTACGGGATATTTTTGATGGTCTCTATCCTGGGATATACCGTGTTTATGGATAAAAGCAGGTGGGCTCCCCACGCCGAGGCACTTAAATTTGGTTTGGGTATCGCGCTTTTATGGGGGTATCCAACTTGGTTTGGATTGGACCTGATGATCCCCTATGCCTCTTCTGCCATCACGGCCTACCTTTTATTGAGTTTGGCTTTAGCCTTTTATTTCCGTCGTAAATATTAGTATTCCTGCCAGCCTTTGCCCATCAGAATCTTGGGGGTGCATTGCTGGATCCTCCTGAGCTGTGTGGCCGCTTGTTTCGCGCTTTGAAAATGCATCAAATAACTGCGTTGCCTTCCTGGGGTCAACCGGGCAAATGCTTCTGCCAACTCTGGATTTGACGCAAAATAATCTGTCAAAAAAGTGGGATAAGGCGCATTGCGCTGATCTTGAAACTCAATTTTTGCACCACTGATTTCCAGTTTGATGGCTTCTTCTATGAAGGCTAACAAAGCGCTGCCCAATTTATCCGCGTCAGCCAAACTGGTAAACACCAGATATCGAGCAGCTTGGCTATTGGGTCCCGGTTTAACCAGCAAACCTCTAGGGTCAGTGAGTAACGCCCCCTTAAAAAATGAAACCACTACCTTGTCTTTTAGGGCGGACAACATCAACACATTTTTCCCGTTTATGGTGTAACACGGAGCGCCCCATTTGAGGTGCTCTACCAAATCAGTGGTTAAAATCACTGAGCGGAGCGCTGTCAACACCCCATTCCAAGGAACTACCTTACACGAAGGAGTTCCCATCAGCGGACATCGCCCACATCCTTGATCAAAATAAATATCTGCACCCATGAATAATTAATCAGGTAACTAAAGCTACCAAAAAACAAACAAGCAGCTAAAGATATTTTAATACATTTGACTGAATTCACTTGATTTTTGATGAAAAACACACTGTTTTTACCGCTTTTTCTCCTGTTTAGCGCGATTTCTTTACAAGCCCAGTCCAGGTTTGAATTCTGGCCTCAAGGCCACATCAATGTGCTGGCTGACTTTGAAGGTGGTGTTTATGTAACCATGGGTGGACCTAGTTTTACCCTAGTAAAAAAAGAAAAGCTGCAAGCAGGAGTTCATTTTGCTCCCTCGCTGAGGATCAAACCCAATGCGCCAGAGGGCAGAGAAATAATGCCGCTACAAGGACTTGGACTTTTTGTGATTGACCCCAACAAAAAGGTAAGATACAACCTGATCAGCTACTACGATAGTCCGGCAAAAAAATGGACAACAGCTCTAGGGATTGGTTTTTATTTTAACGCTAAGTAACATGAAGCAGGGAATTCCAGAGGTAGAGTTTAGAAAACTTGTCCGCAGTATAGCTTGGTTAGGTGTTTATCTCCTGGGGGCCATCAGCACTTTATTTTTGGGGCTTTTTGTTTTCATGACCCAAAAGCCATCCCCATCTATTCCAGCACCAACCGCACCAGTACAAGTGGCTGAGTTGTCCATAGCTGATCAAATTGCTCAAAGCGGAGACGCCCAACTTCAAGACGGATACGCTTTTTTTGTGCATACAGATGAAACGCTGGGCCCACAACAAGAAAACCCCGCCAGAAGAATCACTGGAAACGGATTAAAATGCAGCTCTTGCCATTTAAATGACGGAACACAGCCGTTTGGACTTCCTGTAAACGGTGTGTCCCAACGCTTCCCCCAATACCGCGGAAGAGAGGATAAAATAGGCACCCTAGCCGAGCGGGTCAACGGTTGTTTTGCGCGCAGCATGAATGGGAAAGCGCTGGATACCGCTCAATATGAGATGAAAGCCATCATATCGTATATCGATTGGTTAGACCTGAATCAAGGGGGAACCGAGGCGCAAAAAGTAAAGGGGTTAAAGCCGATTGAGCTGCCGAACCGCGCAGTGGATTTGGCTCATGGAAAAGAAGTGTACGATCGAGCCTGCGCGCTCTGCCATCAAGGGAATGGGCTTGGATTAAAAAATCCAGGTGCGATCAGTTATACCTATCCCCCGCTCTGGGGTCCGGATGCCTATAACAACGGTGCTGGGATGAACCGGGTCATTACCGCTGCCCAATTCATCAAAAACAATATGCCTTTTGGAATCAACTACGAGAACCCCACCTTAACCGATGAAGAGGCCTACGATGTAGCCGGGTATATCAACCAACAACCCAGGCCTCAAAAATCCAACCTGGAACAGGACTTTCCCAATTTGGTCAAAAAACCAGTCTCCACACCCTATCCGCCCTACCTAGATCCTTTTCCCCAAAGTCAACACCAAATGGGTCCTTACCCAGAGATCATCGCCTACTACGCGGAAAAATATCAAGAGGTCAAGAAAAATTAAATCGTTTACTCAAATAATTTAGGGACAAACTCTCTGAGGTAGATGCGCCAATTGCGCCATATGTGTCCGCCCTCAGATTCTCTGTAGACATAAGGCATCCCCAAGGCATCGAGTTTTTGTCGAAAATCGACATTGGCCTGGTAGAGAAAGTCGGTTTTGCCAATGGCGATCCAATACAAAGCTGTTCCGTTTGCTTTTTGCACCTCTAGCGTCTGATCTATGTTTTGGTACACGCCAGCATCATCTTGATCCGCCCTGGGCATAATGGCCGCAGAAAAAAGTCCCACATAGTCGTAGGTGTTGGGATAAAGACGTGAGATGTGCATGGCGTGAAATCCACCCATGGACAGACCGGCAATGGCGCGGTGTGCTTTGTCTTTTTTTACCCGGTACTGGGACTCAACGAAATGGACAATGTCTGGAAAAGAAGCCTCATACTGACCATTCATGGTCCCTGGTATCATAAACTGGGGTTTGTAATATCCTTGATGGCCTGCGCCAGGAGCTGCATCTTGGATCACATTGCCATTGGGCATCACGACAATCATCGGTTTCGCTTTACCTTGAGCGATCAAGTTATCCATTATTTGTGTCGTGCGTCCCAGTGTCATCCACGCCTCTTCATCCCCACCAGCCCCGTGCAACAAATACAAAACTGGGTATTCTTGTCCGCTTTGCTCATATCCAGCAGGGGTATAAATAGTCAATCTGCGATCCATTCCAAGCCCTGGAGCATCATACCAACGGTGGGCCAATGTTCCGTGGGGCACATCCTGAACAGCATAATCTGCCGCAAAGTCCTGAGCCACTAGAAAAATATTTTTGGTGCTGGCCACATCCCTGATGTAAAAGGGGTTATTCGGATCCGTCGTCTCATAACCATCAACGATCACCGAATAACTGTAAAGTTCTGGGGCCAATGCGGTTGTTTCATACACCCAAAGTCCATGTTGATCTTTAGTCATCAAGGCTTTAATCGGCGCATCCGCTTCACCGTAAGGGGTAGTCACTTTTTCTGTAGGCAAAAAATCCCCCGTTATGCGCACCTCTTGTGCTTGGGGTGCATAAATGCGAAATACCACACTTTGGTCTGATTTCACCTCAGGTGAGTTGATGTTTTGGGCGTTAAACAACGCTTCCTGGGCCTGTATGCCAAGGATGGATAAGAGTGTACAGAGGTAAAAAAGAGTGTATTTCATCGTGGGTGGGTTTACAGTTTTTTCATGGTTTGAATCAGTCGGTAAAAAAATAGGGGCGTAATCAACAGGCCTGCGGAAAAGAACCCAATGGACCAATAGGTAACCGCCCAGCCAAAAAAATCACTGGACATCCAGAGGGTATTGGCCATTAACCAAAAACCGATCAATAGGTGTTCCAAGCGCTGAAATGAATTTTTCGAAACCCCAATCAGGTACAGAGATATCAGAATGGTCGGTAAAGCAAACGTCAAGGAGATTAACTCTAAAACCGGTTTATGCGCTTCAAAATGTAGTGCGCCAAACCAAAAAGCGTCTTTGATGATCCAAAGCGGGAAATGCGCGTATTCCAATACTTTATAGCGCGCTGATGTTGCGTTTTCCAATAGGGTAAAAATGGTTAGTCGAATAAAAATAGAAAAAAATGGCTACCCTAATCCGAGGCGGTTGGAAAATCAAAACACAAACTGGTTATTCCACCTCAAAACCGTACTCCCGTTCAACGACGGCAATTCGAAGTTTATAGCTTTGATACCATTGTTTTTTACCCAAAGCTTTAGCGCGTTGATGCAATGCATTGTCCCGCCAATACTTGAGTGATTCCATGTCCTTCCAGTAGGAAATATTGATGCCAAACCCTTCAGGGGTCCTGAAATTTTCTACCCCTAAAAACCCTTCTATACCTTGGATCTCCAAAAATGTGGCTTCATTCATTTCCTCGTATCCAGCCTCGACTGAAGTTCGGATAGAGGTAAATATGGCGCATACATAAGGGGGCTGTGGCGTTTGGCAAATAGACATAAGCAATATTTTGCCTAAATATAATCAAGCCTTGTGGATATATAGCTCAGGCGATAAATTGATTAACTTCACCGGCAAATTCTTCCTCATGGCCGAGAAAAAACCAGCCGCGCTTGTATTCATTTTTATCACGATTCTAATTGACGTTATCGGCTTGGGCATCATCATTCCCATAATCCCCACCCTGATTCAAGAAATTACCGGAGAAGGCATCAGCCAAGCGTCTGTTTATGGGGGCTGGTTATTGTTTGCTTACGCGGGCATGCAATTCTTGTTTGCTCCGATCATCGGAGGATTGAGTGACCAGTTTGGTCGTAGACCCGTGATTTTGGCCTCGTTGTTGGGATTTGGTTTGGACTACGTGGTAGCTGCACTGGCACCTAGCCTCTCTTGGCTGTTTATCGCCCGCATCATAGCGGGAATTACCGGGGCGAGTTTCACCTCAGCCTCCGCCTACATCGCTGATATTTCCACCCCGGACAAAAGAGCACAAAATTTTGGCATGATTGGGGCGGCATTTGGACTGGGATTTATTGTAGGTCCGGTGCTGGGTGGGCTGCTGGGCTCCTTCGGCCCGAGGGTTCCTTTTTGGACAGCTGCAGGTTTTAGTTTGGCCAATGCCTTGTATGGTTACTTTGTATTACCCGAATCACTAGCCCCTGAAAAAAGAAGGAAATTTGACTTCAAAAGGGCCAACCCACTGGGCTCTTTCTTAAGGCTCAAAAAATTTCCCGCTATTTTTTCATTGGCGGTATCTATGTTTTTCCTTTACCTCGCAGGTCAGGTGAACCCCAGCATCTGGTCGTACTTCACCATGTTGGAGTTTGGGTTCAATGAGGCTTGGGTAGGCTACTCGTTAGGATTTGTCGGCATCATGGTGGCCCTGGTTCAAGGTGTCTTCATCCGCAAGGTGATCAAAAGACTAGGGGAGTGGAAAACCGTGTTCATCGGCCTGGTGTTTTCCGTTCTAGGGTTGATCTCGTTTGCCTTGGCTTCACAGGCCTGGATGTTGTTTTTACTGATCGTTCCCTTTTCATTTGGCGGATTGGCAGGCCCTGGTCTACAAGGGATCATCTCCAAACAAGTACCCGACAACGAACAGGGAGAGCTTCAAGGATCGATCACTTCACTGATGAGTGTCAGTGCCGTTTTGGCCCCGCCCATCTACACTACCCTCTTTGAATACTTCACCAAAGAACCCACACAACTATTTTTTCCTGGAGCGCCCTTTATCATGTCCGCGCTTTTCTGTTTGCTGTCGGCGATCCTGGTGTTGAGGTCGTATCAAAAACATCATAAGGCTGCTTAAACGGATTAATTTTGGTGTATTTACAGGCAAATGCCTTAATTTTGTGGCACCTAAAAACCCGCAAATATGGCCATTGTTACCCTTAAAGGAAATCCGATTGAAACGGTAGGAACCCTACCCGCTGTGGGCACTAAAGCTCCAGCATTTACATTAACTGCCAAAGACCTAAGTGAAAAAACACTAGCAGATTACGCAGGAAAAAACATTGTGCTCAATATTTTCCCCAGTGTAGACACAGGTACTTGTGCTGCTTCGGTGCGCGCTTTTAACGCTCAAGCTGCTGCCTTAGAAAACACGGTAGTATTGTGTGTGTCTAAAGATTTGCCTTTTGCACAAACCCGTTTTTGTGGGGCTGAAGGTATCGAAAATGTCGCTATGCTGTCCGACTTTAGAGACGGCAATTTTGGCTCAGCTTATGGATTGAGCTTTATCAGCGGCCCATTGGCTCCTTTGCACTCCAGAGCCGTAGTCGTTATCGATGCTCAAGGAACTGTAGTCTATACCGAACAAGTGGGTGAAATTGTGGATGAGCCCAACTACACTGCTGCTTTGGCTGCTTTGTAAATAAATTTCAGCAAACAAAAAGAGGAGGGCTCTGCACAGCAGAGCCCTCCTCTTTTTGTAACCCGTTGAATTTTATACATTACGGAACCTTTAGTTTGCCAATCAAAAGCACATTAATGAGCTAACCAACATATACCTATTGTTTTATGGGCTTTACCTCAACTTCACTCCCAATAGCTTTTAATACGCGCATCACGGTGGAAAATTGAGGTTTTGAATCTTCTGAAAACGCCTTGTAAAGGCTAGGCCTTGTCAAACCAGTCCTTTCGGCGATTTTAGACATACCTATAGCTTTTGCAATATGTCCAATGGCATTTTTCATATCTTCTGCACTACCCTCCTTAATTACCTCATTGATGTATGCTGAGATCATTTCCTCACTATCTAAATAATCAGAGACATCAAATTTTACGGGCTTAATCGGTTTTAAACTGTTTTGTTCCATATCATTTTTGCCTTTTTGATATCCATTGTCTGAGAAGATTTATCTCCACCGATAAGCAGTAGAATTATTATTCCATCGATTTGCTTGAAGTACACCCTATATCCTTTAGCAAAGTTTATCCTTAACTCGTAAATTCCATCTCCAACATGAGCACAATCTCCAAAATGTTCATCGTACTCTAGCTTTTGAATTCTGTAAAGAATTTTTGCCTTGGCCCCTAAATCATCTAGGTTCTTAAGCCACTTGTCAAATTCGTTTGACCTTTCAATAATCAACATACAAATGTATCTAATTGGATACAACTTAGCTGATAAATAATGTGGAAAAACAAAAAATCTATAAACGGAATTAAATAACGGCTACACCGTGTGCAACAACTCCTTTTGAATGATTTCTTCTAGGGTGTGCTTGGGCAAAGCGCCTGCTTGCATCATGGGTTGTTTGTCCATGGGGATAAACAAAATACTGGGGATGCTGCGGATTTGGAAAACGGAGGACAATTCCTGTTCCACTTCTGTGTCCACTTTGTAGATCGTGATTTCGGGATGTTCATCGCTTAATTCCTCTAAAATCGGGGCCACCATTTTACAGGGACCACACCAATCTGCGTAAAAATCGATAATGGCTGGTTTTTTTCCTTTGTATTCCCAGGTTTGGTGGGTGGTGTAATCAAAGATTTCTTCTTTGAATAACTGTGTGGTCAATTTAACTGTAGGCATCGCTGAATCATTTTATGGCAAAGTTACCCCAGGTCAACAAGACAGCGTGTAACTCAAGTTTCCTTGACTCCAAGAAATATATCCAGGTACATCGATAGAATAATTGCAGATATTTGCCTGAGAAATATCTGAGATGCCTATTATACCCGCCCAAAGAAAGCACAGTGCCGCCCTGGCGCCTCTAGCTAAAGCTTCCTTTTTAAACGCCCATGGCCACAGTGCCGCATCTTCCATCATCGAAGAGTTTGTGGCGAGAAATTACCAAGAGAAGGCGCTGGGAGATTCTATAGAACTCGATAAAAACACCTACTTCATCTCGGTGGATCAGGAACGGATTACCGGCTACTCAAATCTGGTGGTTGATCAGCCCAACACCTACCTGCCAGGTAAAAAAGTAGCCTTACTCGACAGGCTTTACCTGGATCCTGAATTTTTTGGTCGAGGAATAGCTCATGATCTGTTGGCATACAACAAACAGTATGCATTGGACCAGGGATGCGTGGGCATTTGGCTTAATGTATGGACTGAAAATTACAGAGCCTTGAGATTTTACCTAAACAATGGATTCCAAAACATCGGCGATACCGCATATAGATTGTCCCCTACCCATGTAAATCCAAATTATGTGATGTACTTGCCCCTGGAAACTGATCCCGATCAAATAAGGATGCGCCCCTTCAAATCCGAAGATGCAGCTGATTTTAAATCGCTGAATATAGAATGGCTTGAAGCCTATTTCCAAGTAGAACCGATTGATCATCAAGTACTAGGCAATCCAACAACGGAAATCGTTCAGCCAGGCGGATATATATTTATGGCAGAACGCCAGGGAAAAACCATAGGCACCTACGCGTTTATTAAAAAAAACGATGGGGTTTATGAGTTCAGCAAAATGGCGATTGATCCAACCCTAAGGGGCATGGGCTTCGGCCAATTCATGCTCGACCACGCCCTAACTTGGGCCAAAGTCAATCGTTGGACAAAGATTTTGCTGTACTCCAACACAAAACTTGAAAATGCCATCCACCTCTACCGCAAAAATGGATTTGTTGAAATTCCCTTGGAAAAAGAGGTGATTTACAGCCGGGGAAATATAAAAATGGAATACTCCATACATTAACCATCCTTCAAAGTGCGTAAAATTGGGTACCTTCCTGGTCAAAATAAAAAAGACCATGAAAAGACTATGGACCAGTATGGCGTGTTGCCTATTATTTATAGGCGCCTTAAGTGCGCAGACCAAAGTGAGTGAAAAGGATGTTTGGGGTACTTGGCGTTTTCACTTAAAGCTCCAGGAAGTCGCCAAAAGCGATTCAGCCGACCTCAATTTTATAGAAAAAGCTGTGGTTGGCGCCGTATCGGGTATCGTGGATACCGCTATGGAACAGGTAGACATTCAATTCAATTTTAAAAAGTCTCGGGAACTGGTGGTCGTGGTTCACGAACACGAAACCAAAAAGAAAACCGAAGAAACCATAGAATGGTTTATCAATAAAAATGGGCAGCTGGAAATCAGCGACCTAAAAAGCGATCGAGTAAACATAGATAACGATGGCGTTTGGATGTTGCTCAACCGCAGATTAGTTCCCGTAGAAAACGGAAAAGCCACCCAAGGAATCTACTTGGAGCGGGTGCAGTAACTAATGGACCCTGTAATTTATCTTCTATTTATTTAGGGAGTGATTCAAAGTCAATAGATGGTGCTTGGTTATTCACCGGCAAGTCAAAAAACGTACCCGGTAAAATATTTCCATTGAAAAAGCCACCGTTTTTTAGGAAAAATCTATTGTCTCGTATTCCTCCAGCAAAATCTAATCGATATTGACGTCGTCCGATGTCATCGGTGGTGAACTTTGCCTGTGTAAGCGGAATCCATCTTTGGTCAGTCGTAAACACCCATGGTGTATTGTAGTTCACTTCCCGTGATAAGTAGCCTTGATGATCCTCGAAGTTTTCCAAAAAAGCATGAGGGTTTGTATACCAAGTATCCGTCATAGGTCTTAAAAAGCTGGCAATTAACTGCCATGGCCCGGTAGACTCCCTAAAATATGCCGCAAACACTGTATTTCCCTGTCCGTCTGGATGAGCACTGCTCAAAAAACTGTACTTGGTCCCTGACTTCCAAGGGAATACCAAATAACTCTGTCCACCTGAACCTTCATTGCCAAACATTCCTGTATAAACCCCTGGACCTTTGGCTATCAGCTTGATTCGGTATTGTTCTGGAATTTGATTGGGATCGTCTGTTTGGTATGGGCTCCAAACGGAAAAAAGGACCCGTCGTTCCACAGGGCTATTGACTTGAATACCAAAATAGCCCTGGGCAAATCCATTGGCCATAAAATAAGAACCCACAATATCAGCACCAGAGGGAACTGTAAGTTCGGTGTAATAATAGACAATATCTGTTTGATCAGGAGGGGTAAATGACAGGTGAACTGACGGCCCTCGACGGCCCCAATAAAAACGATTATCTATATTATCTCGAACAAAATAGGAGGTTATCGGTTGCTGGGTATGCAGACGGATTTCTTCTAGATTTGGATAATTAACCTGTCCAGAAACCCCTTGAATAGAGATTTTGTTATACCCAGTTTCAAAATCAAATAGCCCGACTTTTTGATCGCCAAATACCTCGGGGGAAATTTCAACTAACTTGTTTTGGCCATTGATAGATACAGACAATACAGAGGGCTCAGAAGCGTTTCCATCAAGCGACACCAGAAAGTTTCCAGGCTGAGCAACATATATAAAAACATCCCAAACGTTTTTAGAATCTCGCCAAGAAGTGATTCCTTGCTTAGAAATCTTGTTTTGATGGTCCTGATCTGAGGTAAAAGTATTACCGCCTAATGGTATGCTTATCGGATGCTTCCAAAGTGCATAGTCGGCTGACTTCTCCAAATCCAACTCTTGGGCGGAACACGCGCCGAACAAAAAACCAAACAAAAAAACCAATTGCTTCATCTGCGCTAATTTATTATTTATGACTTAGGTGTTCTTTGAAAATCTACCAAAATTGAATGACCCGTTACAGGGTCAATTAATTCCTGTATTTTTATACAATGAGTTTACTTGAATTATTACAAAAAAGGCGTTCCGTGCGCGTTTTTGATCCCGAAAAGCCCATAAGTCAAGAGGATGTGCGTCACTGTATTGAAATGGCCACGCTAGCCCCCAACAGCTCAAACATGCAGCTTTGGCAGATGATTCACCTAGTGGACCCCAAGTGGAAAGAACCGCTAACCAAAGCGTGTTTGGGTCAATCTGCTGCGTCTACCGCCCAACAATGGGTGGTCTTTGTGACCCGGCAAGATGTATATCGATCTCGCGCTAAATTCATCCTAGCCTTTGAGAAAAACAATATAGCGACCTACAGCCCGGAATCCAGAAAAGCCAAAAGAATTGCGGACAGAGAAGTATACTACGGAAAAATCATGCCCTTTTTGTACGGGCGCTTTTTTAGAATATTTGGTCTGATGCGGGTGATGATGGTGGAAGTTATGGGGTTATTTCGCCCCGTTGTCCGGGAGGTCTCAGAAAGCCAAATGCGTGCAGTAGTCCATAAATCTTGTGCCTTGGCAGCCCAAACTTTTATGCTAGCTATGGCTGAAAAAGGCTATGACACCTGTCCCATGGATGGATTTGACAGTAAACTGATCAAGAAAATGCTCCATCTTCCTCGCGGAACCAACATCAACATGATCATTTCTTGTGGGATCCGTAAAGAAGAAGGAATCTGGGGTGAGCGATGTCGTGTGCCCTTTGAAGAGGTTTA
>Ga0181607_10003530_pt1 | contig 13570 bp, 12 predicted proteins | sample 041ome_9_FD_132420 | JGI IMG/M metagenome (GOLD analysis project Ga0181607, IMG submission 132420) | Coastal salt marsh microbial communities from the Groves Creek Marsh, Skidaway Island, Georgia - 041413US metaG (megahit assembly) | ecosystem: Environmental > Aquatic > Marine > Intertidal zone...
CGCCGCCGCCGTCGTAAAAGAACGGGTTCATTCGCATTTTCACCACGACTTCGTGCATGCTCTCGAAGAACGCCTTCACGTTCCCTTCCTCTCGTTTCGTCGTGAGAAGCACAAACTGAAAATTCCCTTGCGTGCAATACGCGTACACGAACAAATCGGAATCGAACTGGTCGATTATTTTTAAATACGCGCTCGTGAGTTCCCACTTCCTCTCGTTCAGCCGGTCTGTGGCGGAGGCGATGACGAATTGACGCAAGTGTCGCGCGTCGTCCTGTTTAAGTCAGAGAGAGAGAGAGAAAGAGTGAATTTAGAGACACCGCGCGCGAACGCACGAGAGAGAGAGAGAGAGCGAGAGAGAGACAGAAAAAAAGGACGAACCAGCGACACTCACCCGCTGCGTGCTCCCAAAATCAGCCTCGTAGAGCGCTCGGCCGGTTCGACCGTCCACCACGCAGAACGTCGCCACGCCCGCGACCATATGTTATGTGTATTTATTATGAGGACATCTTCTGCTTTTGATTTTTCCCGAAGAACTACGAGACACTCTTCAAAAGATTAGAGAGCGTGCGCATAAAAAGGAACGCGATGACCTCTTCTACCTCTTCTTCTTCCTCGAGGACGACGACGACGAGGAGAGAAGATGACTCGGCCATGAAAGAAGCGTTCAAAAAAGCGTACGATTCGCTGCTCGACATCGCGTCGAGGAACAGTCGGAAACATTTGATTTTAATCGAATCTTTGAAGACGCGAGCGGAGAAGTTGAACGACGACGTCAAAGAGGATTCTTCTTCTCCTTCTCCTGCTTCTTCCGCGAACAGCAGCGAGGATGAAGCGTACGAGAAACGAACGAAAGATTTGAAGTACTTTTTGGAACCGATCGAACTGGCGTTTGGAGCGAAAAACGCGAGCATGGAGGAACGCGCGGTGATTTGTCTCACGTCGTTAATTGGTGGGAGATTGATTACGGGGCGGTGCCTTTTCGAAGAGGACGAGCGCGCGGCGGCAGACGAGAAGGAGATAAAGAAAGAGGACGAAGGAGGGAGAGAAGATGAAGAAGAGAAAAGAACGAGCCGCAGCGGTGGAGAGAAGAGAAATAGCACCGAGCGGGAAATGCTGTGCGCGAAAGTTGTCAACATGCTCGTTCGCGCGTGCGGCGAGTCGGGAGACGAGTCGGTAGAGTTGCAAGCGCTCTTAGGCGTGTTGGCGTGTTACATGTCGAGGTCTTTTCGAGTGAGTCGGGATATGTCAAGTCGGATGATTGAGTCGGTGTGTAAATGTCACGCGAGTTCGAGGTCGGAAACAAATCGCGGGGTGGCAAAAGCGGCGCTGATGCAGATGATTTTCGCGAACTTTACGAGGGTGGAACAAGGCGACTCGAGAGCGTTTTCGAAAGTGATCAAGGTTTCGGACGTTTTAGGTACCGGGAACGATGACGCAAAAGGAGGCGCACATGCAAACGGCCTAAAACTGCAGAAAAAGGATGACATGAACGCTTCCTCGAATTTACCGTCCACGTCGTACGAAACGCACGTCATGCGCGAAAACTCCTCCGTGCCGACGGTTAGTGGAAGTAGTCACTACCACAATGGTGCGCAACATCATCAATGGTCGGACGAAATCGTGACTTTTGCACAAAGGTTCATCGCGAAAGCCGCGTCGTGCGATAAAACGCCGCAAGCGTACGAGCCGCAGTCGTCGGAAGAGAAGCAAGCAAAAATAGAAAACGATAGGTACGTTCTCGAAGATTGCGCAGAATTGTTTCGCTCGCTTTCGCGAATCGCCAAAGGCGCGGGCTTGAAGACAGCACACGCAGACGCTGCGAGTATTTCGCGCGGGAAATTGTTAGCTTTAGATGCGCTGCGCATCGCCTGCCAAAATGTCGGCAATGCCTTTGTCAATGATCCCATCTTCTCCGAAACCATCCGCGAATACGTCTTGGATGCTGTTGTCTCAAACGCCATCTCTGAAACGGTCCACGAAAAAGCGCCCGAGCTTTATAAAATTTCGCTTGGCATCTTCCAAAGCATTCTGTGCACGCAAAGATTTCGAGAGAAGTTAAAGTCAGAGATTGGATTCTTTTTCCCTCGATTGTTTTTAGACCCGTTGGAGTTTGTTTCTGGAGGTGCACCGAATTCGCCGCATAGCAAACGGTCCGTCGTGTTGACTATTCTGAGTGACACGGTAGCGCAAGATGCGCAAACGTTGGTCGATTTGTTTGTGAATTTCGATTGTGACATTTCGCAGCAAAATGCATTCGAACGTTTAATTAATTTATTGGTGCGAGTTGCGCAAGGCGTAGAACTTTCCAACTTATCTGGCGCGGATGCGGCGAGGGAAACGGTGTTGAAAATGGAAGCACTCGGGTGTTTGACGAAAATTTTAAAAGCGCTCGGCGATTGGGTGGAACAGAACTCGTCGACGGGAAGTAGAGAAAATCAGCAAGTCGCGCACGAGATGAAATCGAAAGTAACGAAACACGTAGGAGATGATAATGATTCGATATTGATCACGCCAACAAAAGTGGACGCATCGAACTTGGTACAAAAGAAGCTCGATAAATCTGAGTTTCAAGAAGGCGTTAAATTATTCAACAAGAAACCAAAAAAAGGCATCGCACACTTAAAAGCGATTGGTAAACTCGGCGAAGGCACGCCCGCAGATATAGCGAATTTCCTCAAAACAGCACCAAACTTAGATAAAACTGTCGTCGGCGATTACCTCGGCGAACGCGAGGATGAGAGTTTAAAAGTTATGAGAGCATACGTCGATGCGATGGATTTTAGCGGCTTTGGCTTAGACGAAGCCATTCGAAAATTCTTGGAAGGCTTTCGTTTACCCGGCGAGTCACAGAAAATAGATAGGTTGATGGAAAAATTTGCAGCACGATTTCATGCACAGAATCCTACGCAGTATAGAAGCGCGGACACGGCGTATGTTTTAGCCTTTTCCGTGATTATGTTGAACACGGATGCACACAATCCGGGCGTAAAGAATAAAATGACCAAAGAAGGCTTCTTGAAGAACAATCGCGGCATCGACGATGGACAAGATTTAGATCAAGAAGAACTTGGAGCTTTATACGATCGCATCGTGAACAACGAGATCAAACTTAAAGACGAAAACGCAAAGAAAACGAATAATAACGATTCGTCCTCGAACTTGAACAACTTCCTCGGCATGGATATCTTGCTTTCGCTCGTCGGGCAAAAACCAGCCATCGCCGAGGAGAAAATTGATGTGCGAGAACTCATCGAGGAAGTTCGTGCCAAAGCAAAACGCGAAGATGTTGATAATTTCTTGTCCGCGTCGGATGCCAAATGCGCGGCACCGATGCTAGACGTCGCGTGGCAAGCGCTTCTTGCGGTATTTTCGGTCACGTTTGAGGGTACGGAATCGGCAAAAATCGCCGCGTTGTGTCTTGACGGATTCTTTAGCTCCATTCACATGGCGTGTAATTTAGGTATGGTTGCCGCACGAGACGCTTTCGTGGCACCGCTAGCGCGCCTGTGCGGCTTACGTAATCCGTCTACGATGCGAACGAAGAACATTTTAGCGTTGAAGACGTTGGTACGAATGGGTGAAACCTTTGGCGATAGTTTAGGGGATACGTGCTGGGTGCACGTGTTGAAGTGTTGCTCTCGATACGAACATTTACACGCTTTGGCAGGTGGTTTTGACGATTCTTCCGTGTTTTTAAGCGACAAGGATGAAGTTACAGCTCTTTCTTCTGGAGGCGGCAGCGGCGGCGGCGGTGGAGCTTGGAACAATACGCCGAACCGTTTGTTCCGCCGCGATTCCTCTGCGGAGATTATTTTGGCCTCACCATCAACATCTGTGCGCACGACTGGTATTACGGATGCGAATACTAGCGACGATGCTCTCGCTGCGGCAGCTGTTGCCGAACAGCTCGCGCGAAAAGCCTCAATGCACGATGCCAAAATTTCGTTGGTGCCGTTGGAATCTGTCGCTCCTCCGTCGCAGCACGTTCTTGAACAGTTGCATCCAGATAGTTTCAGCGCGTTGTTCCACGACTCGAAGCGATTATCGGGTGAAGCTATCGTTGATTTTATGCGCGCGTTGTGCAGATTAGCGACCGAAGAGATGAGCGCAGAACGACCGCGGTCTTGCGCTTTATCTAAACTAGTCGAGACTTGCGCATTCAACGTAGAGCGCGAACGATACGTCTGGGCGAAAGCTTGGATCGTTTTGAGCGACTTTTTCGTAAAAGTTGGAAGCGAACACAGGAACGTGAAAGTATCCATGTTTGTTGTGGACGCTTTACGTCAACTCTCTATGAAGTTCTTGCAGCGCGTCGAACTGGCGAATTATTCTTTTCAGAACGATTTCCTTCGCCCGTTTGTCGTCATCATGCAACAGTCGCCGTCGTTTGAAGTAAGAGAGCTGATCGTTTCTTGCGTCGCACAAATGGTAGAGTCCGCTGTGGATGGGATAAAGTCCGGCTGGAAATCCGTGTTCATGGTATACTCCGTCGCCGCGGCGGATGAGAACCCGAAAGTTGTGTCCACTGCGTTTTCCACCATCGAACGGATCATTCGCCATAACTTTTCAAAGATCATTGAAACCGACCAAGCGGCGTTTACAGATTGCGTGAATTGCTTAGTCGCCTTCACGAACTCATACGACGCGCCAGAGGTGAGTTTAAATGCGTTAGCGTTCCTTCGATATTGCGCGTTGCAGTTAGCGGATGGCGCCTTGGGTGATTTAAGTTTGCCAAAAGTGAAATCTTCAACATGGGGAGGAGGAAATGATGACTCCCGAGAATGCGACGAGGAAACTTTCGAAGAACAACAACACGAAGCAACAACGCCACGCGCGAAAGGCCCGACGCATTTCACGGACACGGAATCGCACACCTATTTCTGGTTCCCGCTTTTAGCCGGTCTCTCAGAACTCGCGTTTGATTTCAGGGAAGATATACGAACGAGTTCGTTGGAGGTTTTGTTTGATACGCTCAAGTTTCACGGGTCGTCGTTTGAACCTGGATTTTGGGCGCGCGTGTACGATGCCATTCTGTTTCCAATGTTTGACGTCGTTCGCGCGACTGAGTTTGACAGCTCCGAAGCTTCGGAAAAGCAAAAGAACGAGTGGTTATACGGTGCCTGTGATAGATGTTTAGCGCTCGTCGTCGATTTAGCCACCACGGAAAGTTTCTTTGCCAACATCATCGACTCCGGCGTTTGGCCAAAGCTCTGCGATTTGTTGGAGAATATCAGCGGAACCTTTGCGCACGAGCAACTAGCGTCGTGCGGCGCGCTCGCATTTCGACGACTGTTGGAAGGATTAGGAAGAAACACAACCAAGAACAGGTTGAACGTCAACGAGTGGTCTCTGGCGGTTTCGAAACTTTGCAATGTCTTCGATTTAGGCCATCCGTCTATTCTCTTGGTTGACTGCGTCGGAGAATGCTTACACAAATCGAGAAAATCGATGCCGAACGAGTGCAAGAAGATGATGTTTGAGAGAATGCAGGCTATTCACGAAGAAGAACAGTATGACGTGAGTCTTCGCGTAAACTCCGGTTCCGTTTTAGTCGCCTTTTGCGACCAAGACGCGGAGGACATTCACTTTCTCCAATGCGCGATTCTGTTCGCGTTGCACGAATATCACAACTGCGCTTCTATCGTAGGTTCGGAAACTGCGCGGAAAGAGTCCGTAATGCGTGCACCTTTAGCGGTGCAGTGTTTGAAACAGCTCGTAAAAATCGACGGTGCGTTTGAGAAGAAGAAGTTCGCGGACATTCTTTCGCAACTCGTTGGCACAAACGAACAACCGAACGAAGTCTTATCGGCTTTAGGCGAAGTGTTTGGGGTGAAAGTTGCCCCGTTGATGTTAAGTGCCGAAGCAGAAGAAGGCGAATCGTGGTCTTGGTTTTAACATTTTTTTGGTGTATTCTTTTTAAAATAACAAATTCTTTGATGTACAGTAAGGGCCCCGGACTGGGGATTATTGGTGTGCTACCTATTTTACAGTCCTCCATCCCTCTTTCACTCTATAATACACGCTGTCGCACTTTTTTTTTCTGCTCTGCGGTTCGTTCTCATCGCGTTTTCTTGATTACAATTTCGTCCGCGTCGTCGTCGAGATTGAAATATGTATATTACTTTCTTTATGGTACAGCGATTTGGCCGTCGGAGACGCTTTCTCGCTCCGGTATTAATAATAAACAACAAAAAAAAGATCAGCGGCACTTTTTTCACGTGCACTTTGTTTACATGAACGTCACGCCGTCGCTCGTCGGGTCGATGCGCTTGCGTCTTTTTTCCATGTACAAGCGCCTGAAATGTTTTATGAGTAGTACGTACGTATTCAAGTAGTAAAAAAAGAAAGCAAAAAAAGGTCAGCGAGGTGGGGAAAAAGGAAGAGGAAAAACAAAAAAAAGAGAGAGATCCAGCGCAAAAAAAGCTCTCTTCTCGCCTTTTTTGAGACCACTTTGAGACCACTCTGGAATTTAAAAAGCGCTCTGGACCACGAAAATATCGAAAAAAAGGAAGGGAAAGAGAGAGAGAGAAGAACCGGGGAAAAAGTGTCGAAGACATTTTCGTCTCGTAAAGCGCACCTCAACTGTAAATCAGCGACGGGAATCGGGATCGGTTCCGAGAAATTATGGTGAAACGAAAGATTTACCACGCACGCGTCCGAAGAGCTGGTCGAACGCTGCGTCGCGAGATGCTCTTCGTCTTCCGTTTCGTCGTCGTCGTCGTTGAAAATTTTCAACTTTTTCTTTCTTTTGTTCTCGTCCAAATTTCTCGTTCTCTCGGAAGCAACTAGGTCAGCGCTGCTTTTGCTCTTCTTTTCTTCTCTCTGCAATTCTTTCTCGTGCTCTCTTATGAGTTCGTTGAGCAACATTTTCTTGATCGGACTCTCCACGAAGACGTGCGGAGGGGTCAGGCGTTCGTTCGAGCTGTCGTCGGACTCCGAAGACCGCGCTCTGTGCTCCTTTTTCGCGCATTCAAATCCGACGCGACAGTCGATCTTCCCCGCTTTCACCACCGATGGCGGGAACAAAGTGGCCATGGTACAACAGTGCGGGTAAATGTTAAACTTTTGGTCTGCGCGCGCACAGTAAACGACAATCCGAGTATTAAAGATTGCCGATCAAAAAACGCAAAGATAAATATTACTCCCGCGCTTTTCTCTTCTTTGATCTGGCTTTATGCCGTCGCAAACGAGGGGTTTATATGTTATACAAATAACGTAATGCGCGCTCTCCCGTTTTGACGTTTCGTTTCTTACGTGAGAAAAGGACGAGACGCTTTTTTCTGCTGACTTGGCGCTTTTTACCCTAAATCCAGAGCCGATTTTCGATTCGGCGCAGTTCTGTGACACTTCTTTCCCGTTCTATCTTCTCTCTCTCTCTCTATCTTCTCTCTCTCTCTCTCTCTCTCTCTCTCTCTCTCTGTCTCTCTCTGTCTGTGTCTGTGTGTGTGTAAGTGTGTGCACGCGCGCGAGCATCTTTCGAACGACCGAAGAAGGGGGCACAGACGAGACGACATTCTCGGTTATTTTGGATTTTATCTTCTTCTTCTTCTCGGTGGGAGAGAGAGAGCAAAAAAAAGGGAAAAATCAGAGCTTCGTCTTCTTCTTCTTTCTCTTGTGACTTCTTCTTCCTTCTTCGTTCGTGCGGCAAAAACACAAAACAAAAAGAGAGAGAAAGAGAGAGAGAGAGAGAGAAAAAGAAGACACACAACAACAACAAATAATGTCGTCGAAGCACGCGTCGAAACAACTCGGCGCGAAACTCCAAAACCTGCTCGTCGCGTGCGGCCGCGCGAAAAGAGGGCTGTACCACGGGAAAACCGTGCGGTTCGGGAACAACGTCAGCGAGGATGGAGGGAACAAAACGAGACGAAAATGGTCCCCGAACGCGAAACGGAAGCGGTTGTATTCGGAGGTTTTGGACCGGATGGTTTCGGTGCAAGTTACCGCGCACGCGTTGAGGTGCATCGATAAAGCCGGTGGGTTGGATAATTACGTTTTGAACACGAGCGCGGAGAAGATGGCGAGTTTGAAAGGGATGGAATTGAAAGACAAGATGATGCGAGCGCTTTTGGAAGTGGACGCCGCCGAGGTCAACGACGAACAGCCACCGCCACCGCCGCCAAAGAGCGATTGATCGTAGCTCGTCGAATGACATTAGGGTAGTAGTGGTAGCATGGATATAGCAGCGTTTTGTAGATGTATAGTATCGTTACTTTAGTTTGTACGAACACGCGTACGGTCGCTCGCTCGCGCCGAGGTCGAGCGAGAAAGGTTTTCTTTTCGAGCGTCATCAGAAAACTGTCGTCTCCTTTTCACGAAAACGTTCTTCTCGTCGTCGAATCATCCCTCGTTGATTTCTCGTTTAGTTTACGTTCGTTCGTTCGTTCGTTCGTTCGTTCGTTCGGCATCCTTCCCACTTCTTTCAACCTCTTCTCCTTCCTCTTCGCGAGGCGAAATTTTTGTTATTTTTTCACACATCACCTTTACACACGCGAAGAGATACGACACGAACACGCCACATAAATTTCTTCGCGCGCGCGTTTCAGTGGGCCTCATCAAACATCAATCATGCCACCAAAATCCACTCGCAAGACGCCTTCATCTTCGCTTTCTAAAACTACGACGACGACGACGTCCGATGGGTTTCCACCGGTTCCCAAAAACTGCGTCGTGACCGGCGGCATGGGATTCGTCGGCCGAAGATTAGTCGAAATGCTCGTTGAACGAGGCGCTGAAAAAGTCGTCGCGTTTGACATCAGTCCGAAACCCGCAGACGCGGATCCGAAGGAAAAACGCATTGTGTGGATGCAGGGTGATTTGACAAAGTTGTCGGACGTGAAAAAAGCCGTCAAAGGAGCGGATTGTGTGTGGCACATCGCCGCGTTGGTTGGACCGTACCATAAGAAGGAGATGTACGAACAGGTGAACCACGTCGGGACGAAGAACGTAATCGCGGCGATGAAGTTTCACGGGGTGACAAAGTGCGTCATGAGTTCAAGTCCGAGCACGAGGTTTGATGGGAACGATATCAATGGCTTGAGAGAAGACGAGTTAGATTTTCCGAAAGTGTTTTTACAAGAATACGCCGAGTCGAAAGCGAGAGGCGAGCAAGCGATGATGGCAGAGAATAACAATAAAGATTTTTTTAGCGTGGCCGTGGCGCCGCATCAGGTGTACGGGCCGAGAGATTACTTGTTCTTGCACAACTTCTTGTTGAGCGCGAAACGGCTGCGGATTTTCGGTGATGGGGAAAACTTGATCTCTGCGTGTTTCGTGGACAACTATTGTCACGGGTTGATTTTAGGCGAACGCGCGTTGTACCCAAAATCCCCAGCGTTGGGTAAGTTTTATATCTGCACCGACGGCGAACCTATTAAGTTATGGGACATGATTGATAACGCGTTCGTGCGACTCGGGTTTAGAAGTTTAAAAACCAAGTTTCGATTACCTGGATGGGGATTTATGATGCCGCTGGCGAAAGCGTGCGACCTCGTCGGCTACGTTCTCGGTAAAAAATTCAAACTGACGCCATTTTCTGTTCGAATGTTACTCATCAACCGCTATTTTGACATCTCCAACGCGAAGAGAGACTTGAACTACGAACCTATTTATTCTTACGACGATGCCTGGGAAATAACCATGGATTGGTTCGAGAAAGAGTGGATGCCGAAACACGCTCCCGAAGTCGAAGTGCCGAAGCGAAAATCAAAGACGAGCGCTACTAGGAAAGGTGGCAGGAACGCGCAGAAACGGTAAACGACGACGCGTATTTGCGCGCTGCCCACTTCGCGACGCGTCGTTTGTTCGTTTAGCTTTGTTGTTTACATTTGAAATTATCACGTATAATATAGGAAAAGAGAAAGTTCCCATCTCCTTTTTTGCTGCTGCACTGAAAATATCTCCTACTTCTCTCTCTTTCCCTGCCTCACGAGCACAAGTTTCGGATATTGTTGACGTCAGAGATTTGCGCACACGCACACACGCAACGATGTTCGCCTCCTCGCAAACCATCAGCCAAACCACTCGATTCCACAAACCGAATAAAAACAAACAACGAAAAATGTCGACTAAAATCAACGGTTTCATGACGTTACGTTCGGAGCCAGATGCCCCCGCGCGTTCTGTGACTTCCGACGATGTCTCGTCGTGGCCAGAAATCGAACGGATGTTGGTGAAAGCGTGCTCGATATACGCCGGCGATTCTTCCGTGAATGGGCGAATGCAAGCGGCCGGGCAACTCGGTCCGCACACGACGCACGATGCGGTGAGCGAAATGAGCGTCGTGGAAGTGTTTACGACCGCGTACGAAGGGAGTTTGGAGGATTGTTCCACGATTTTGGACGTCCACTACCGATTGTTGGGTACGTCTTTTTTACGTTTACGTTTATAAAATCGATCGCTTACTCGTTTCAAAATTCTTACCTCAACACACACATGCACACAGCCGAAACGCTCATTTCAGGGAACACGGAGTTAGTCGAGCACGTGTACGAGAAATTTGCGGCGTTGCCGCCGAGATTACGCAAGTCCAGTTTGCGCGCCACAGCGGCGTGCGCGGAGGCGGGTTTGTTGCACACGAGAGAGGAATACGAGATGATGAACGCGGTGTTGAGCGAAGTCGTGGAGAGTGGAGAAGCCGACGAAGGCGCTATAATGGAGTACGAAAAGAATAACGCGATGTTGAAAGCGATGGACGATATGTTAGAGGCGATGTTGAAGAATGTCTCGGATTGGTAAAAATTTTTCCGGATCGAGAACAAGATTAGATTAAAAAACGCGCGAGTCAAAAACAAGTTTAGCAAAACAGCATTTACTTATATAATTTAATATAATAGTATGATTTACCATTCTTTGTGTGTTGTAATCAATCGTTCTCTTTTTAGTCTTTACTCAATTCCGTCCCCGGCGCTCCGAAGATCAACGCGTGCCACGCGAAAACGATGAACAACATTCCACCGACGGCTGCCACTAACCTCTGACTAATTTTCAACGCCAAAATCTTCCCCCCAATCACCGCTAAACTCGTACAAAACGCGTGCCCGACTATCGCTCCAATGGTGACCCCGTATGGGTCTTTATGCGCGGCCAATGCGATGGTCGTAATCTGCGATCGATCCCCCCACTCGGCTAAAAATGTCAACACGAACGCCTCCAAAAAGATTGGCGTGCACACTCGACTCAAAATCCTGCGCACTTTCCCTTTCGGCGCTTTGTCGACGTCGATTTTCTCCGCCACTTCGTCCACTTCCTCTTGCATGGACTGTCCCGGTTTAGCTCTCCACGCGATGTAAAATAAACGGCACCCGAAAAACGTGTACAAAACAAACGCGCATTTGTTCACCACTTTTGGACTGATTAACATCGGCGCAATCACGCCCAAAGCGGTCGATAAAACCGTCATGATCGCCAACGCGGACAAAGCTCCACTCAAAACTATCAAACGCGGGTGACGCATCGCCATAATCGCCGCGATGATAAACGTCTCGTCTCCGAGTTCCGCGACTAAAATCATCGCTAAAGACGAGAGAAAGGCGTCTTTAAAGTCGCCGATCCCGTCGCCGTCCGAGTCTCGCTCTCCTTCTTCGCTGCTGTGGATGCTAAACTTTCTACTGAGTCCACCACCTCCTTCTGAGGACTGTTGCGGGGCCGCGTGCGCTCGCTCGCAAACGAACGACGCGACGATGACGAGCGCGACGACGAGGAGGAGCGTCGTCCTCGATCGTCTCAAAGCCGGCGGTGCAGACGACGACGACGACGTTGAGCACATGTTTTTCATTTTTTTTTTCCCACAGCACTCGTTTTTGAAGTGAAGCTTATCTCTTCTTGCGCGTTGGTTTTCGACTTTCAAAAAAACAAACAAAACAAACAAACAAAAAACGCCAATTTTGCTGCTCGCATCCACGTGCCTAAATTTACAAATCGTCGTTTTGAATGACTACGTGTTTCTATAAAGCTATAACGTTATACAATTTGTGGTAGTACAGCGCTCTCTCGAGTTCTTCTTCTTCTTCTTCTTCTTCTTCTTCTTCTTCTTCTTCTTCTTCTTCTTCTTCTTCGTCATTCAGAGCTCTCGCACGCCGCACTTTCGAACGATTTCTAAAAATCCTCTCTCGGTGACGATGCTGCTTTTTTTTTCACCCCTCGCTTCGCTCAAATCGTACGCGTCGAGCATGTTTTCAATCTCCGCGAGCGTCCAATCGTGGTAACCGTATTTCGCGCACAAATGGAGAAGGTTTTGGAGAGTGAATCCTTCTTTTTTTCCTCCCGCCTCGTCGTCGCAGCGGCAGAGCTCCTCGAACGCGTTTCGGATCGTTTCCTTCGAAGGGAGCTTTCCTCGTCCTCCTTTTTTTCTTCGTCGTCGTCCTTTCTTCGCGTCGTCGACGCCTTCTTCGGATTCAGATTCGTTTTCCAATTCTTCTTCCTCTTCTTCTTCGTCTTCTTCTTCTTCGTCGTCGTCGCTCGAGGTCTCTCCTCCCTCTTCCTCCGACGAGAGCGCACTTTTCCTCCTCTTTGTCCTCTCCTCCCGTTCTCTCTCTCGTCCTCCTCGAGTCGTCGACATCGCCGGCCCGTTCGATTCGATTCGAGAGAGAGAGAGAGAGAAAAAAAAAGTATGGAGCAAACTCTTCGCGTTATTCTTTTTTTCCATCAAAACTTCAATATTTATTCCTCTTCTGCTCTTCACTTCTCTCTTTGCGAAGAAGAACGAACAAAAGTCGCGCCCGCGCGGCGCCCGAGAGAAAGAAACGGCAGTTTTACTTACGCGCTCATCGCATCGCTCTCGTCTTTTCCTTTTCTTTTCCGAAAGAGAGAGAGAGAGAGTGAACATAAAAAGAGCGACTCGGCATAAAATTCTTTCGTCGTTGTTGTTGTTGTTGAAAAGTGTAACTAACATTTTTGAGTCCCGCGAAGATGTTCCGGAAGAAAGAGAGAGAGTCCTCGTCGCAGTCCCAGTCTTCGTCGCCTCCGAAAGGCGCTGGTGGGAGTGGTGGGAGCGCTGGTGCTGGTGGTGGTGGGAGCAGCATGGCGTACGCGGCGTTAGTCTTGGACGCACCCTCGGGGAAACCATCGAAAGCTTTGAAAAACTCGGGGTTTCCGAGAACCCATTTTAAGTGTCCGGATGGCAGATACGCGCTTGGGAAACAGTATTTAGTCGTTCCGGAGAGCACGGATAAAACGACTTCCTCTTCGCGAAAAGAACTAAAGACGAAAGGTTTGGAAGATTTCGTGTATTCGGGCGCGCATAAGCACGATCCGAGCGCGTCGATTTTGCTGACACATTTCTACGACGCGACGCATAGGATGACGGCGAAACTTTTATTCGTGGCGAAGGGCGAAAGCGTGGCTATGTTTGATTACAACGCGCCGAGTAAAGACGGTTGCGTGAAAATTTTAAAGATTGATCGATTGAATGAACGGAGCAGCAGGAGTAGTTCGAGTTATTTTTACAGTCAAACGGGCGGCGGCGGGTCTCACGGCGTGGACGAGGACGGGAGAGAAACGATTACGTGTATGGCTTGGACCGGGGAACGCGTGAATGATTGGAAGTTTGCTGACGTGCAGCACGGTACGA
>Ga0181607_10003535_pt1 | contig 13565 bp, 16 predicted proteins | sample 041ome_9_FD_132420 | JGI IMG/M metagenome (GOLD analysis project Ga0181607, IMG submission 132420) | Coastal salt marsh microbial communities from the Groves Creek Marsh, Skidaway Island, Georgia - 041413US metaG (megahit assembly) | ecosystem: Environmental > Aquatic > Marine > Intertidal zone...
ACGCCCTCGATCACGCGATCGCATGAGCTTAAGCGAAAAAAAAGGCACCTTTTCAGGTGCCTTTTAAAATGATTAATAGGTCAAGCGCTTAGCGAAGCGAGGTGACCGCCCGGCGGTTTTTTGACCAGCAATTCTCGGAAGAACACAACGAAACAGGGCGTTCTTTTCCGTAAGAAATGGTCGAAACTTGGCCCGCATTAACCCCCATGCTGATCAGGGCATCACGAACCGCTGTCGCGCGACGTGCACCCAAAGCAAGGTTGTAATCGCGTGTTCCGCGCTCGTCCGCATGCCCTTCAATCACCACTGAAACAGATGTATTGGCTTGCAACCAACGGGCTTGGTTACGAACCGTGCTCATGGCCGCTTCGTTTAAAGTTGACTGATCGGTGTTGAAAAACACACGATCCAACACATTTTCTGCCAAATATTGTGCATCACCTTCGGAACGCTCTGCGCTGTACCCACCGGACATGGAACCCGTGTCAGCACTCTTATTCGCTTGCCCGCACGCCGCCAAAACCATCGCCATGGCGCCCGCAATCGCAAATTTAAACATTCTATTCTCCAGCATAATTCGTCTCCAAAGCCCTAAAGTGCCATAATGTGGCACCTGTTTTATGTTCTAGACGGGGTTATAGGGTAAAGATGCCCAAAGCGCAATCATCGCAATCAAACAAGTTACTTCAGAACCCCGCGCGAGCCTTACTTTATCGGTGTGACATCCGTGTGATCGCGTGGACTATTGAATGAGCGGTGACCAGGCGGGGTCTGAGGCAAAGCCCTCTGTTTTAAGCGGACGCTCATTATACCCGGTGAGATCGACCGTCCATAGCGATGGCCCTCCCGTCGCTCCCTCGGTTTCCCTGAAAAAAGCAAGTACCCGACCATTGGGCGACCATGTCGGCCCTTCATTATGATAGCCCTCGGTTAAAATCCGCTCGCCTGAGCCGTCGGGCTTCATAACGCCGATTAAGAAGCGGTTTTTATAGGTCTTTGTGAAAGCGATTAAATCGCCCCGTGGCGACCACACCGGCGTTCCATAACGCCCTTTCCCATAGCTAATACGTTTGACGTTCTTACCATCCGCATCCATCACGAATAATTGTTGTGTCCCGAGACGATCCGACTCGAAGACCACATATTTGCCGTCTGGCGAATAGCACGGGGCAGTATCAATCGCCAGAGAACCGGTCAATCGGCGGGTTTCTCGGGTGCGCAAATCCATCACGTAAATATTTGAGTTCCCGTTCCGCTCAAGGCTCATAATGATTTTCTGGCCATCCGGCGAGAAGCGCGGCGCGAAGGTCATGCCGGGAAAATCGCCCACCACTTCTTGTTGTCCCGTTTCAATGTTCAGCAGATAAACCCGGGGCCGATTTTGATAAAAGGACAGATAGGTAATCTCTTGCTCAACCGGGCTGAAGCGAGGTGTTAACGCCAAATTGGCACCGCTGGTGATTAACTGCACATTCTGGCCGTCTTGATCCATAATCGCCAATTGTTTAACGCGTCGATTTTTGGCACCAGTTTCAGCGACATAAACCAATCGCGTGTCGAAATATCCCTTCTCGCCCGTAAGGCGCTCGTAAATGGCGTCGGCAACCTTATGGGCGATGCGTCGCCAGAAATTCTCGGGCGCATCGAATTGTAACCCCAACATATATTGCTGGGCGACGACGTCCCAAAGGCGAAACTCAACCCGCAAGCGCCCATCGGGTTGTCGTGCAACGCGACCGCTGACGAGAGCTTGTGTGTTGATAATCCGCCAATCTCCAAAGCGCGGCCGGCTATCCACCCCTAATTCCGATTGGATAAAGGCATCTCGGCTCACCGGGCGAAACAGTCCTGTGCGCTCAAGATCCGCGGTGATCACCCGAGCGATATCCGGGCCGACTTTTTGGTCACCCGCAAAATCAAGAATCGCGATGGGCAGCGGATCGACATTGCCTTGCGTGATATCAATTTTCAAAAGCGCCTGTGCCGGCCCAAGGCTGCTCAATAGGAGCACACACAAACCCACCGCCATGATCAATGAGCGTCCTAAGCCATGCCCACCCCTTGCGCTTCGAAAAAAGCAACGCGGTGTCCGTTTTGGGATCATCTGATGTATCGTCATACTGGTTCTCATTTTTATCTCTGATTGCATCTGGGTTTCGTAGCTAACCCCCGAGCATAAATTTTGGATCAAAATTTAGCTCGAGATCGCGCCAGCGTTCATATTTTTCAGCGGGCATTTGATAGGGCTGGCACCGCCGAATGGCACGCAATACACTCTCCGCAGCCGCCCGAAAAAAGGGATCGGTGAGCTGATTTCTATTTACCACAACAGGCCCATCACTGACCATGCCATTTGGCATCAGCGACACCCGCACAATCACAGCAAGATCATCGCCAGCCCGCGCACCGGCCGGAAAACTCCAGCATTTTTTCATTTGCACCCGAAAACTGTCAATTTCGCTCAACGTCATTTCGGCCACATCAATGTCGGCCGCTGGCGGCGCTGGGGTGTCGGGGGTTTTATCCAATAGGAGGCGCAATTTATTCACGTCCAGTTTGGGTTTGGCGGGAGCGGGACGCGCCAAAGGCTGCGGGGTGGCAACCTCAAATGCCGGCGCATCTGGCTCTGATTTTACCTCTGATTTAGGCTCTGATTTAGGCTCTGATTTAGGATCAGGTTTTGGTTCTACTTGAGGCTCTGCTTGCGGTTGTGAAAGGGGCTCGGAAATTGTTTGTGGGACCGGTTCAGACACGGGAGGCGGGACGTCTTCAGGCGTCGCGCGGGTTCGTTCGGGTTCCAAAACGGGCTCCGTCTCAGATTGATCGGGCGTTTCTTGGGGTTGTTCCGTGACCTGTTTTTTCATGAGACGGGTTAACTCACTGACCGGAACCAACTCAACGGGAAGCGGCTCGTATAGCGTCGGGGTGTCGCGCAACATGGGCGCCCAGTTCATCGCAATAAGAATAACGGCCCCATGCAAGGCAACCGAAGACAGAAAATCTCGGTTCGCCAAAGAAGCCATCTCAGCGCCCTTTTGCGTTTTCTCTGTTCTCAGTGACCAAGGCAACGCGTGAGAACCCAGCGCGATTAATGCGCGCCACTGTGTCAGCGACAATCCCATAGGCCACCGCCTGATCACCCCGCACAAAGATCCGCTGGTCAAAGCCGGCGCCGGTAATGGCCTGCAGGCGAGCCACTAATTGATTGGGCGCCACTTCCGTTTCCTGAATTAAAACCTGCCCTTTAGCCGTGATCGTGATGACGAGAGGCTCATCATCGCCCGACAGCGGATTGGCTTTGGATTTAGGCAAATCCACCGGCACCCCCACGGTGAGCAAGGGAGCCGCCACCATGAAGACGATCAAAAGCACCAGCATCACATCGACCATGGGCGTGACATTAATTTCACTCATCGGCGACCGACGCCACCGGTGCCGACGCGACCGATCACCGCCCAGCGTGGACATTGCCATATCAGCTCTTCCTCTGTTGCCGGTTCACAACGGCAATAAACTCGTCCATGAATATTTCAAGACGTGTTGCCAGACGATTAAAGCCATTTGAAAACCCATTATAGGCAATCACGGCGGGGATGGCGGCCAATAAGCCCAGCCCGGTCGCAAACAAAGCTTCGGCAATCCCAGGCGCCACCACGGCCAGATTAGTATCTCGGGTTACAGCAATCGCTTGAAAACTATTCATAATGCCCCAAACAGTGCCAAAGAGACCCACAAAAGGAGACACCGAGCCAACCGTGGCCAAGAGCAACATCCGCGCCTCCAGATCGGCCATTTCGCGGCCTAAACTAATAGACATGGCGCGCTCAATATTGCGGGTTGTCTCATCGGAGGGGCGGGTCATTTTCCCGCCATCGCTTTGTGCCCATTCACGCATGGCGGCGACGAAAAGGCTTGAAAAAGGATGGCTCGGCTCGCTGCCGGTTTGCCGATAGAGGGCTTGCAATGAATTACCCGACCAGAAGCGCTCCTCGAACGCATCTGCCGAGGCCGTGTACCGCCGGAGCAGACGCCATTTCTCGAGGATCACCGCCCATGTGACAACCGAGGCTAGGATCAGCCCCGCCATCACCACCTGCACCACCCAATCGGCACGCGCAAACAGCGCCATCAATGAAAAATCTGTTTGGGCTAGCCCCTGACCTATTTGCTCGACCACCACGCCTTCCATTATATTCTCCTCACACTCCGAGAACCGGGGATATACCTGTCAATTGTGACCAAACTTAGGCTTATTCGGCCCGAGCGAGCAATGACCCCCGCCTCAGGCTGCATGCTCAAGGTGCGCTGGCCTCGATATGCTGGGACAAGGAGGCCAGGAGGTCGGGGGGCAGGCGGCGCGGGCGCCCATTTAAGTCGGCACATGCAGCCCCCACCTGCGCGGACCATAAAACTGTATCCCCGCAATAAATATTCTGTTCAATATGCATACGGGCGCCGCGCGCGTCGATAAAGCGCGTCCGAACGCGCAACAGATCATCAATTCGCGCCGGCGAATGAAACGCTATCTGCATCTGTGTCACCACAAACACCAGCGCGGGCGTCAAGGCCGCCAATTCAGTGTGATGAATACCCAGATCACGCAGACAATCCGAACGACCGCGCTCAGCAAAGCGCAAATAATTGGCGTGATAGACAACCCCCGAAAAATCCGTGTCTTCATAATACACGCGCACGGAAATCTCGTGCCAATGATCCGGGGCAAAGCCCATCATCCCTCCTCTCGCCCTGACTGAGACGGCCCTACAGAGGACGCCTCTGACGATGAAAACAAATCGGCCTCGGATTTAACAGGCGGTGTCATGCCGAGATGCGCAAAGGCGGCGGGCATTAACTGACGCCCACGCGGGGTGCGATTGACATAACCCAGCTGCAGTAAATACGGCTCGACCAAATCTTCAAGCGCGTCACGCGGCTCGCTCAGCGCCGCGGCGATGGTATCAATGCCGACAGGGCCCCCGTTAAATTTTTCGGCAATCATGCGCAAATAGCGATGATCAAGTCCATCTAAGCCGGCCGCATCCACATCGAGACGCTGCAAAGCAAGATCGGCCACATGAGCCGTGACCAAAGAGGCATTTTGCAAATCAGCAAAGTCGCGCACGCGGCGCAATAACCGTCCCGCAATACGCGGCGTACCGCGCGCCCGTCGGGCAATTTCCTCAGCCCCTGTTGCATCGACCGTCATTCCCAACAAATCGGCATTGCGCTGAATAATTTGCGTTAACTCCGCCACATCATAAAAATTGAGATAGATCGGAATGCCAAAGCGATCGCGCAAGGGGGTCGACAAAAGTCCGGTGCGTGTCGTCGCTCCAACCAATGTAAAAGGCGGCAGGTCAATTTTTACCGAGCGCGCCGCCGGCCCCTCGCCAATAATCAAATCCAGCTCATAATCTTCCATCGCCGGATATAGAATTTCTTCAACGGCGGGGCTCAGGCGATGGATTTCATCAATAAACAAAACATCATGCGGCTCGAGATTAGTCAGCAGCGCCGCCAAATCGCCAGCTTTTGAGATTACAGGGCCGGATGTTGCGCGAAAACCCGCATCCATCTCACGGGCAATGATTTGCGCCAAAGTCGTTTTGCCTAAGCCTGGGGGGCCCGCCAATAAAACATGATCGAGCGCCTCTTGCCGCTTTCGAGCGGCCGAAATAAAGACATCCAAATTCTCTCGGCTTTTTTTCTGACCAATAAATTGCGCCAAGGTTTTGGGGCGCAGCGCCGCATCCAGATCATCAGCCTGACGGCCCAAGGCAATGACGCGATCATTCATTGAGACATCTCCCGCAATGCCCCTTTAATAAGATCCTGTACGCCACTACTCGGATCAGCGGCCCGCAACCGCTGCAAGACCGGAAAGGCGGTGGCCTGGGGATAGCCCAAATTGGTCAGCGCGGATAACGCATCTTCCAATTCCCGCGAGGCCGACGGAGCTTGATCGGTTATAACAAAACTGCCCTCAGGTCCTTTATCTTTCAACTCTTGGACGATCCGCTGCGCCACTTTCGGCCCAACACCGGGGGCACGCCCGATCATTGCTTTATCTTGCGCGGCGATCGACTGCCCCAATTCGTCGGGGCTTAAAATGCCCAATATTGCAAGCGCCACTTTGGCGCCCACACCCTGCACACCCATTAAGAGTTTAAACCATTGCCGCTCGAGATCATTGTCAAAGCCGAACAAGCGAAATTGATCTTCGCGCACATACGTCTCGATAAACAGGGAAAGAGTTTCCCCCGAAGCTGGCAATTGGCTCAGCAATCGCGCACTCACCTCGACAAGATAGCCCACCCCATGGACATCTAGAATGACCGCCTGATCGCGCGTACCCGTGAAAATGCCCTGCAAATACGCAATCATGACGCCACCTTATCTGCGAGCATCCCCACCCTTGCGCTATAGGCATGGGTGATCGCAATCGCCAATGCGTCTGCCGCATGATCATCTTCGGGCGATGCGGAGGGGAGAAGCATGTTGATCATGCGCATCATTTGGACTTTGTCGGCATGGCCAGAGCCGGTTACAACTTTTTTGACTGCGTTAGGCGCATATTCATGCACCCCCAACCCCGCCCGAGCCGGCACCAAAAGGCATACCGCCCGCGCATGGCCCAACTTCAAGCTACCGACAGGATCTTTGTTCACGAAGCTATTCTCAACCGCGACTTCGTCAGGCGACCAGCTGGCCAGAGCATCTGAAAGCCCACGCTCTAAACTCACCAGACGGATCGCTAAATCATCACTCGATTTTGTCCGTACGACGCCACTCGCCTCATAGGCCAATTTGTTGCCAGTGACCGAGATCACGCCCCATCCCATTGATCGCAAGCCTGGATCAAGCCCCATAATACGCCGCGTGCGAGGGCTAGGCATGCGCCCCCAATTCCGACGGCTGGACCGAGGCCTGAGGGAGAAATCTGACGGAAGCTGTTAACATGTCTTCATCATACATCTGTACGCCGCCCTGTGGTCAAGCCGACAGCTGGTCTAAAATTTCGTCGGAAATATCAAAATTGGCATAGACATTTTGCACATCATCCAAATCATCAAGCGCTTCGATAAATTTTAAAACCTGTTCCGCGGCCTCTCCGTCAACATTAATGGTGTTTTGCGGGCGCCATACAATTTGGGCGGCGCTGGGCGGGCCTAATTTTTCTTCGAGCGATTGCACCAGCTGATGCAACTCTTCGAGCGCGCATAAAATTTCGTGGCCCTCGCCTGAGCTATCAACCTCATCCGCGCCGGCTTCGATGGCCGCTTCAAACACTGTCTCGGCATCTGCGACCTCTGCTGGATATTCAACCGCACCTACGCGATCAAACATAAAAGAGACCGAGCCGGTTTCGCCCATATTTCCGCCATTTTTTGAGAATGCAGCCCGCACCTCGCTCGCGGTTCGATTTCGATTATCGCTCAGCGTTTCAACAATCACCCCAATGCCTGCAGGGCCAAATCCCTCATACCGGATCTCTTCATAGGCCGCGGCATCTTTATCCGCGCTCTTCTTGATGGCGCGCTCAATATTATCTTTCGGCATATTCTGTGCCCGCGCCGCCAAAACAGCCGTGCGCAAGCGCGGATTACTATTGGGATCGGGTGCACCCATTTTTGCGGCAACGGTAATTTCCTTGGCCAGACGCGCAAAGATACGCGCCCGCTTCTTGTCCTGCGCGCCTTTGCGATGTTGAATATTTTTAAATTTTGAATGTCCTGCCATGTCTTTACTCGCTCGCTTTATGATGGGGCATCGACCATGGCGCGACGCGCTTTGGCCTGTGCGCGAATCATCGACACTCTAGCGCGAAGGCTCGGTGCTGGCCAGCCTCCCGCCTTCCCGGAATGGAACAATGCTCCGCGCCAGACCGGAGGCCGGATCGGTTTCGACGATCACCCCGCACAAACTCGGCTCCCCCAAAGCAGGCTGCAGACGGCCGCGTCGCATTTTTGTGAGGAACCGACTTAGCGCTTCCTCTTTTTGCATGCCGATCACGCTATCGTAATCACCACACATGCCGGCATCCGTCTGATAGGCTGTTCCGGCCGGTAAAATTTGTGCGTCAGCCGAGGGCGTGTGCGTGTGTGTACCAACCACTAAGGACACGAGGCCATCGCAAAAATGACCCATAGCCATTTTTTCAGAAGAAGCCTCGGCATGAACATCAACGACAATGGCGTCGGCAACGTCACGCAACGGGCTCGCCGTCAGCTCGCGTTCAATGCTGGCAAATGGGCAATCCAAGCTTTCCATAAACAACTGCCCCATTACATTGACCACTAATAAATTCTGCCCCCCAATCGCAAACAACCCCACCCCGCGCCCCGGCGTTCCGGAAGGATAATTGACCGGCCGCAACAGACGATGTTCCTGTTCGATATAGGTTTGAATATCCGCTTGATCCCAGGCGTGGTTGCCCGTGGTAATCACATCAACACCCGCATCAAAAAACGCATCGGCGATGGCCGGCGTAATTCCAAAGCCGCCCGCCGCGTTCTCGCCATTGACGATCACCGCATCCAAGGACAAGTGAGTGCGTAAATGCGGCACCCGTCGTACCACCGCCTCGCGCGCCGCGCGGCCAACAACATCACCTAAAAATAAAATACGCATCGATCCCCTTGTCCAATTCTATCGCATCATCTCATCAGAGCCACAATCGCGCATCATGCGGATGCGGCCGACATTGGCGAAAACCCGTTGCACTTAATATCCCATCGAGCCTTTGGTCGTGGGCCTCTACCGGCACGGTGTCAACACATTGGAAAGAAAAAGCAACCCCCAAGCGGTAAACATTTGTCCCCCGAGAAGCGAGCCACTGATCGTAATAGCCGCCGCCCCGCCCTAAGCGCGCACCGTGATCATCGCATGCAAGCAGGGGCACTAAAATCAAATCGGGCTCGCACGGGTCGCCCGTGGCTTCTTTAATCCCATAGCGTCCGGTTACGAGAGACGTGCCGTCCCATTCCCGAAAAATGAGTGCCCCCTCATCATGTGCCGAGGGCAAAGCCAGGCGACACCCTAAGGTCTGAAGCCACAGCAAAATTGGCGCCACATTTAATTCACCATCATCCGCCATATAACCGGCCACGCATAATGCGGGCGATGGATCTGGAGCGGGTTGCGCGACACTCGAATGAGCAGCCGATTGAACGCTCGATTGAGCGCTCGATTGAGCGTTCAGATTAAAGCACGTCCTCATGCGGTCGAGACAGGCGGCCTCTTCCTCTTCTCGCACCGTGCCTTGAAAAGCCCGCCGTCGAGCCGACATCTGTCTTCGCAACAATGTCTTATCTGAGGGCGTTGGGCTCGCCTCCATCATGCAGTGTCTTTCATCATCTCAGTTACAATGGGCGAATGTGGGACCACCCTGGCCGTCTCTCGCATGACCCTCGGTGACCTACATGAGTAGGTGGGCACCATATGCTCCAAACCACGGTCTAGTGCAGGGACAGTTCCCTTAAGGATCGTAAGGTCCCGAGAAAAATATGCTTCCTCGAACCGGGTAGTCCCACGCCTTTTCTTATCGCCAATATACGCCATCCTCGACGCGCGCGAAAGCGCTGACGTAAAACCAGGTTCAGGCGCTTGGCTCGCGCTCCAACCCCTCAATATGCGCAACTAATTGGCTGATTTGGCCAACCAATTCGGCCATTCGCTGCGCCTGCTCTTGCTCACGTGAGACCGATTTGATTTCATAATCCACTTGAACGGCTTCAGCCTTTTGAAGTTTTTGCTCGAGGGCGTGTTTTTCATCTGCCAATGTCAGGGCCGTTAAATGCAAAAGCTGCACCTCAGTGGCGCCGGTAGAACTGGTTCGTAGCGACGAAATAAGGGCGGTCAACTCATCGGCAAGCGCGCGCACACGCTGTTCGTCCTCAGCCGGAACCGAGACAGATAGCGGGCGGTTATCAATCCATAGTTCCAACTCAGCCATGGCCCGAAATCTCCCGATCGAGACCATCGACCGTCTCAATGGCTTTATCAATTTGCTGCGTGGCACGCTGGGTGGCGCTCTCCAGCAGCGCGATTTTTTTCTTCAACTCCGCAATTTCAAGCCTCAATTGGGTGTTTTCATTTTCCAATTGCTGCAGCTGATCTCGGGCGCGCTCGGCTTTCCGCAACATGCGCTCGGACAACCCCCCAATGGCCGTTGTCAATGTGGCGAGAGCTTGCTCCGGAGAGCGATGTTCCGAGGGTTCATGTGCGGTCATAGGAGAGAGTTTATGTGATCTGCCAGACCGGAGCAAGGCGTCGACATCCGTTATCTCAGGGGCAACGCTTAATAGGGAGGGCGGACAAAACATTGCACTCTTAATTTAGGGCATAGGGTCACGAAACGCCTCTTTTGCGAGCGCCGGCGGGATTTAGTCCCTGGCTCCTGCGTTTAGTCGGATCAGGAGGCAGAAAAACCTGAAAAACTATACCGCAAAAAACAGAATCGGCATTGACTAGAGCCCTTGTTAAAGTCATCTTGCGGCCGCATCGGGCACATCGAAGCGCCCGAGGCGCATATCTTGGACACAAATGATTGGTCTTGGACACAAATAATTGGTCTTGAGACACAAATGACTGGTGTTGAGACACAAATGACTGGTCTTGAGACACAAATAGTTGGGCACAGATCAATATCCGTTGTGCAAGATGTGAATGGAAAAAGATATAGTGTCGACACACGAGGCGTTAACGTCGATGGAGGACATAATGGCCGGAGATCCTATTCTCGATCGCGATATGCGAACAAAAATGGCCAATGCCATTCGCGCCCTTGCCATGGACGCAGTTGAGGCCGCGCAGTCGGGACACCCTGGCATGCCCATGGGGGCTGCCGATATAGCGACGGTCTTGTTCGCCAAACACCTTAAAATTGATCCCTTACATCCTCAATGGCCCGATCGCGATCGCTTTGTCCTCTCGGCGGGCCATGGGTCGATGTTGCAATATGCCCTGCATTATTTGCTCGGCTATCAAGATATGTCGATCGACGACCTTAAAAACTTTCGCCAGCTCGGCGCAAAAACAGCCGGCCACCCAGAATATGGCCACGCAAACGGTATTGAAACAACCACGGGTCCGTTGGGCCAAGGGCTGGCGACGGCGGTTGGAATGGCGCTCGCCGAGCGCTTGCTCAATGCTCGATTTGGAGACGATGTCGTAAACCATCACACCTATGTCATCGCCTCCGATGGAGATTTGATGGAAGGTGTGAGCCATGAAGCCATTGGTCTGGCCGGCCATTTAAAACTGTCTCGGTTGATCGTGCTTTATGATGATAATGGCATTTCAATTGATGGCCCCCTCTCCTTGAGCGAGTCGGGAGACGCATTAGCCCGCTTTGAAGCGGCCGGCTGGGCCGCATTGCGCGTTGATGGCCACGATATGGACGCGATTGATGAGGCGATCACGCAGGCCAAACTCTCCGATGTGCCGACCCTCATCGCCTGTCAAACCGTCATTGGATTTGGCGCACCGAACAAACAAGGGACCTCGTCCTCGCATGGCGCGCCTCTTGGTGCTGATGAGATCGAAAAGGCCAAGGCGGCGCTCGGATGGACCGCCGCTGCCTTCGACGTGCCGGCCGATATTTTGGATGCCTGGCGCATGGCGGGGCGGGCACACGCCTCTGCCCGTAAATGCTGGGAGGCGCGGCTCGACGAACAGCCAGCGGATATGCGGCGGCGCTTCGAACGCACCATAGCCGGCGATCTTCCAAGCGCGCTGCCGGAAATAATTAATCAATTCAAGCAACATCTAGCGACGGAGAAACCCGGTTGGGCGACCCGCAAAGCCTCGGAAGAGGCACTGAAAGCGATCGTTCCAGCTGTGCCCGAAATGATTGGGGGCTCAGCGGATCTCACAGGCTCCAACAATACACGCACACCCGATCAAGCCGCCATTCAACCGCAAGCCTTTGATGGACGTTTTATCCATTATGGCATTCGCGAATTTGGGATGGCCGCCGCCATGAATGGCATGGCCTTGCATGGCGGATTGATCCCTTATTCGGGAACCTTTTTAGTATTCTCAGACTACAGTCGTCCGGCCATTCGCCTTGGCGCCTTAATGGGGATCCGCACTATTCATGTCTTGACGCATGACAGTATTGGCCTTGGGGAAGATGGGCCGACCCATCAACCGGTCGAGCATCTGGCCGCCTTGCGCGCCATCCCTAATTGTTTGGTCTTCCGCCCTGCCGATGCCATCGAAACCTTGGAGTGCTGGCAGGCAGCGCTTGAAGCCCAGCATGCGCCGAGCGTGTTAGCCTTGACCCGACAAGGGGTGCCGGCATTGCGCGACTATAGCGAGAAGAACCTCTGCAGCTTTGGGGCCTATGAATTAGCCCCCGAAAAAGACGCGGATGTGTCGCTTTTTGCAACCGGATCTGAAGTCAGCCTCGCCATGCGTGCCCGCGAACTTTTGAGTGCCGACAATATTAAAGCGCGGGTCATCTCGGCGCCCTGCTTTGAATTATTTGCCCAACAAAGCCCCAGCTACCAAGCTGATATTCTCGGTGATGCTCAGGTACGGATCGGCGTTGAAGCCGCCATTCGGCAGAGCTGGGATGCGTTTTTGCGCCCCGAAGATAAATTTATCGGCATGTCCAGTTTTGGCGCCAGTGGCCCTGCCCCAGACTTATACAAGCATTTCGATATAACCCCAGAGGCGATTGCGCAAGCCGCGCGCGAAGCCCTCAATCAAGGATAAGCAGATCATATAAATAGATCGTTCGGAAAAACGTCTCTTAGGCGAAAAAGGAAGGAAAATCTCATGGCAGTAAAAGTAGCAATTAATGGCTTTGGACGGATCGGCCGCCTTGTTTTGCGGAGCATTATCGAAAGTGGCCGCAAAGACATTGAAGTCGTCGCTATTAATGATCTCGGAACAGTCGATGCCAATGCACTTCTTTTACAATATGACAGCATTCATGGTCCCTTCCCAGCCCGCGTTCGGGCAACCAAATCATCCATGAATGTCGGGCGCGGCCCGATTAAGGTGTACGCCGAGCGCGATCCCGCTCAGTTGCCCTGGAAAGAATTAGGGGTCGATGTGGCTCTCGAATGCACGGGGCTGTTCACCCATCGCGATCAAGCCGCTAAGCACCTTGAAGCGGGTGCCAAAAAAGTGCTGATTAGCGCCCCCGCGACAAATGCCGATTTGACCGTTGTCTATGGCGTGAACCACGCCAAATTGCGCAAATCGCATAAGATCGTCTCCAATGCATCGTGCACCACAAATTGTCTGGCTCCCGTCGCGCAAGTGCTCAATAAACTTTGCGGCATTGAGCGCGGATATATGACCACGGTTCATGCCTTTACGGGCGACCAACGCACGGTGGATACATTGCACAGCGATCCACGGCGCGCACGGAGCGCCTCGCTCTCCATGATTCCAACCTCAACGGGCGCAGCGAAGGCTGTCGGTCTGGTTTTGCCTGAATTGAACGGCAAACTCGATGGCACCGCTATTCGCGTGCCGACCCCCAATGTGTCCATGATCGACCTCGTCTTCACGCCTCAGAAAAAAGTTACGGTCGATGGCATTAATGA
>Ga0181607_10003537_pt1 | contig 13561 bp, 14 predicted proteins | sample 041ome_9_FD_132420 | JGI IMG/M metagenome (GOLD analysis project Ga0181607, IMG submission 132420) | Coastal salt marsh microbial communities from the Groves Creek Marsh, Skidaway Island, Georgia - 041413US metaG (megahit assembly) | ecosystem: Environmental > Aquatic > Marine > Intertidal zone...
AAATGCAATGCATTTAATTATTTCACAAGATTTACCTGATGATTATGTTGTTTCAACTGGAGAAACAAGAACTGTTAGAGATTTATGCAATTATGTATTTTCAAAATTAGATTTGGATTTAGATAAATATTTAAAAACATCTGAAAAATTCATGAGGCCTGAAGAATTACCTTATTTAAAAGGGGATTCATCTAAAATAAGAAGTAAACTTAAATGGTCACCAAAATATTCTTTTGAAGATTTAATAGATGAAATGATTAATTTTTGGGAAGAAAATTATAATAAAGAAAATTTGAATTATTAGTTTTTAAGTAAAAAATGATATCTAAGTCAAAATTATTTATTTACAATAATTTCCTAGATCATATTAAATTGTTCTTGTTATTTTAAAGAATATTAAAAAATATTTTGAAATTAATAAACTTACATAAAAAAAAAATTTTTCTACTAGCCTATACTGCAATTGTAGTATCATTTTTAATAATTTCTAGCTACTTCAATATTGATTTAGAAAAGTTTTTAATATTAATTGAAAACAATAAAAATGAGGAAATTGATTTAGATAACTTTTTATTTTTTAAAATAACAATATTTTTTGTATTATTTTCAATTATTTGGACCTTCTTTCTAGGTATTGGGCTTCCACTTCTTTTGTTTGCTTCTTTTTTTTATGACATTTTTCTTGGAACCCTAATACTCGTATCATCTAGAACAATTGGTTCATCTATAATGTATATAATTTTTAAAAATTTTTTTTCAAAAGAGATAAAAAAATATTTAAATAAAAAAAAACTAGTAAATAAAAAACTAATGAACTTTATTAGTAAAAATCAATTCAAATTTTTTTTTTCAATAAGACTAATTCCAGGAATTCCATATCAAATCCCTGATTTATTACCTATTATATTCAATATGAAAATTCTTACATTCATAAGCACAAAATTTCTTGGCTCATTGATATCTAATTTCATAATAATTAATATTTTTAGTAATTTTTATCAAAAATTAGATATTAAATATGTCGAAAATGTCTCAAATACAGATCTAAACTTACTTATATCTATTGTACTATTTATTTTGTTATTAGTTATTGGTTATTACTATAAAGGAAAATATTTTAAAAATTAATTTTTTTTATAAAGAGAATTTATTGAAAAATTATCAACTAAAATCTCATTTACCAATTTAAAATTTTTTAAAGTTTCAGGGCTATAATCCAATTTTTTCATATAAAAATTATTAAAAATATAATCTGCATCATTAATATTATCTACAACGATAAATCTTTTTCTTGAATTTTCATCTATTGTAAATAGTGAATAAAATAATTTATTGTGGCTTAAATTAAATATTTTGATTTTTTCTTTTTTGTCATTATTTAAGATATATTCAAAATTTTCTTTATAACTTAAACCCCAATAATCTAAATCGAATTTATTCTCTAAATTTTTTTTATTTATACTTTCATTAAAATATACATATTGATGTGGATGATTTTTAACAATCCATAATAAAACATTAAATGAATACAAAATTAAAAAAAATAAAAAAGTTTTTTTAATTAAAATTGATTTTAAATTGTAAAAATAATTTATGCATATTGAGCTTATAAATATTATTGAAGGATATACAAAATACATCTGTCTCCATCCATTGTACAAAGTTGAATTAAACAAAACTACAGCTATTAAAGGGGCGAATAAGGTAGAAATAAAAAAAATGTCTATGTAGTTATTATTATCTAAATTAAATATTTTCTTTTGAAAAAAATAATAAATCATCAGATAAAGGCCTACTGAAAATAAAATCACATAGAGTATTGGGGTAGTTATAATTATCCAGGTTGGTATAAAATGCCAAGGAACATTTTTGGCATTTATAATTTTATTAAAAAATAAATTAAACGTTTCAATCTCAAAATTAGCCATCCCTTTAAATGCAAAAATAAAATTATTTACCGGACTCTCCCATAAATATGGCCAAAAAATTATTACAAATAAAAAAACTAGAAATAAGTTAGATAAATTTAAAAAAAATTTTTCTTTAAAACACTTTTGAAATAGATTTTTAACATTATTGATAAAAAAAACTAGTATAGGAATTAAAATACCTAATATTCTTACATCAATTGATAAAGCAGCAAATATTGAAAAATAAAATGAATTTTTTAAATTTTGATTATTTATAAATTTTATAGCGTAGAATGATGAGATTACAAAGAAAGATAAAAAAACAAGATCTTTATTATTATAAAAACTATTTGCAAAAATTCTCGGACTTAAAATAAGAATTATAGATCCTATCAAAGGTACGAACCAATTTTCAAATCTCAACTTTAAAATTTTATAAAAAAAAACTACACCTGTAAAAAAAACTAAAAAATTTAAATAATGCCTTAAAATAAACTGATTTTTTTTATCTTTTACTTTAAAAACAATTTCTAAAAAAGATGCAGGAGCCTCAAAAACTACCCCATATATTTTTTGCTCATAGTTTTTAATATTAGGAATATTTTTATCTTTTTTAATTTTTTTTGTATATTCTTTAGATACTATTTCTCCTAAGTAATTAAGTGTAACAAAACCTTTAATTCTTGATGAGTATTCGTCTGAAGATACACCATAATCTTTTACAACAAATATTCCGCTTATAAAAAAAATTAAAAAAAATAAAAAAGTTAATTTTTTTTGATAGTTTGAGGTTAAAAATTTATTCAATGCAGTAATGTTTTATTTTAACTATGATAAATCTAATTTTCTTCTTTTTCTTTTATATAATTTAATAAATTATCATCAGATTTAATATTAAGTATTAATTGAGACAAAAGACCAATAAATAAAAATAGGAAACCCATAAACAAAAGAAATACAGTTAAAATAGGTAACGGGGTCTGATCTAAATCAACTTTTAGGAATAGTTTATTATAAATCATATATAAAAAAACCACTGTAGAGCTAAAAAAGCTCCAAAGTCCAAACTTACCAAAGAAATATATAGATGGTCTTTCGCTAAATTTAAATATATTCATATAAATTAAATCAATTAAAATCCTAAAAACTCTATTCATACTATACTTTGATTGCCCTGAAACTCGTGGTCTATGATTGACTTCTATCTCTTTTATTTTCCAGTTATCAAAACTTATTCTCGCTGCTAATAATCTATGAAAATCACCCCAAGAAATTCTATAATCTATTATATCTTTTTTTAAAACTTTAATTGCACAACCATGATCGTGCAACTTTGATTTTGTAAACATTCTTACAATTAAATTTGCTAATTTACTTGGTAAATTTCTTGAGAAAAAATTATCTTTTCTATTTTTTCTCCAACCTGAAACCATATCGTAACCACTTTCATAAATGTTTATCATTTCGGAAATATTTGATGGATCATTTTGTCCATCTCCATCTAAAAAAATTAAATTTTTATATTTAGAGATTGAAACTCCAGTAAAAATTGCTGAAGATTGAGAATAATTAATTTTATGTCTAACCAATATAGTTTTAACGTTATTTTTTAGAGTTTCTTTTAATTTTTTAAAAGTATTATCTTTTGAGCCGTCATCAATATATATTATTTCAAATTCTCTATTATTGTTAATTAATTTTTTAACAATTGAATTAATCTCATCATTTAATTTTATTACGTTATTTTCTTCATTAAAAAATGGGATAATAATAGAATAATTCATATTGATATTAATAAATTGTTATTCACTAAATTCAATACAAAATTGAATTAGTAATCAATTTTAAATTTTTCAATTGAATTGCAATACTTTGAAAATCTTATCTTTTCTAAGTGAAAATTTTCATTTATATAATTTTCAAAACTTTGATTGGATTTTACTTCAAAGATTATACTGTCTTCATCTTCAAATTTAATTTTTTTATTTATTTTAGAATACAAACAATATTTAATATTTGTATCAAAAGTAACTCTTAGTTTAAATAAATTAAAATACTCACGTTTATATTTAACTAATGTTTTGGGAAAACATAATCCATATTCATTATCAAAATATCCATTATTTAAAAAAGTTTTAAAATTTGATAATTTTTCTGAAGTTTTAAATCTACCTTCTATTGAATTTATTTTTTTTTCCACCATGACAAATTTATTATCTTTTAATTCAGAATTATAATATCTGAATCTTATTTTTTTTCGTGGAACTACACCTTCAATTGAATTATTGTAAGATGAAAGTTTGTTATTATCAAAATATATTGAATTTACAATTCTGTCTGGAAAAATTTTTTTTCCATCATTTTTTTTAATCCAATCATATAAAAGAGAAATTTTATTTAAGTTTACTCTATATTTGTTTTCTATTCTAAAGCTCATATTTTATCTAGATTTAACACCATATCTTTTATAATATTTGGATGCCTGTTTTATTTTTTTTAAAGTTTCAGCTTTTGAACCATATGCTTTAAATGAAACAATATTTTTTTCTTTATAATTTAAAAACCATATTAATATTTCCTCTAAAATTTCTGGATTTTTAATTCTTAAATCTTCTAAATTATTAATAGAGTCATTTAAAAATTCTTTTGATGTTGTAACCACTTTTGTATCTAGTTCTCCCATATCAATAATTTCAATCATTCCAATAACTTTTACTTCAACCACACTTCCTCTTGAAATTTTAGCCCCTATAACTATTGCATCTAAAGGATCTCCATCACCACCTACACTTAAAGGTAAAACCGTTTTTGGTATCATGCCATAATTTACTGGATAAGATCGATATTGGATTAATCTTGGCTTCCCCATAAAAAATCATGCTCTAAAGAACCATCAATTTTTGATACTTCCCATTTTTCATTAGTTCCTTTTGGAATCTCAATTACGACATTTATTGTATCCTTAGATAAAAAAGTCTTATAACCTGAAATAAAATTTTTCTCTCCAATAACTTTATATTCATTTAATATTTTTATTTTTTTATTAAAAATTTCAGATTTAACAAAATTTGTTAGTATTAAATAAATTAAAACTATACATATAAAATTATTCATTAAAATTTTATACTTGATAAGTCATCTTTATCATACATTACAAGTGTGTTCTTACATGTATTGTTTTTTAAAATAACTAAACTTCCAAAAAACTCTTGCTTTTTGTTATATGCAGAGATGCAATATTTTGTAGTATCAATTATAGATTTATTAACTCTAGTTTCAGATGAATCTTTTGAAGCAATTCCAATATTTGAATTTTTAATAAAAACATTTTGAAGCTTAACTTTGCTTTTTTCACCAATCGAAATTGCTTTATCGCCACATAAATTTAAATTCAGTAAATCTACATCATATATTCCTCTTGAAAAATCAACGCAATCATTAAAAGATTTTGTAATTAATATCTCTTTAAATCTTATTTTAGAAAAATCAGCATCCAATCCATCACTTAAACTATTTTTTATTTCAATTTTATCTATTACTCCAGTACTCCTAATGAAATTCACAGAGTCCTCACATTTACTATTTTCAAAAAATAATTTTGTATTGACTAGATTTGAATCTATTATTGTTAAGCATCCTGTGAGATTTTCATTATTGAATGTAATTCCATCTGCTAGACCTTCTAAATTTGACAAGTCATTAAAATTAATATTCCATCCGCTAATTTGTGACTTATATATAATACTTCTTCCCATCCAATTTTTATTGTTAATAGTTAATAACTTATTTGTGCGATCAATTTGAATTTCCGTATGCTTATTTGTGGCCAGTACAAAATCATTTTCTATTTTTATTTTTCTAAATTTATTTATTCCACTACTTTGTCTTTCAATAAATCCTGACTTATATTTTTCTTTATTCAATCCAACAAAAATAATTTTAATAAAAGTCTCATCATAATTTAAATCTAGTTTTTCTTGAGATATAATTTTCTTCTTTAATTCAGAGCTTATGCCAGAATATAATCTACAATCTAACAAATCAAAATTACAAACCTCTATATTAGTTTTTTCATTAGCTAAGGAATTATTTTGTGCAAATATTATTTTGTCATTTTTAGAAAAATTTTTTTTGTATTTTTTATAAAAATTCTTTTCTAAAAAAAAATTTTTTTTTATGACTTTAGCATTCTCAATTTTTTCCAATCTAATTACTATAAAATTCAAAACTTCTTGAATTTTATTTATATTTAGTTCTAGACCATTTTTATTTAATTCTTTTTGAAATTTATTTAGATTTATTTTTTCTATTAAATTTATTGCACCTCTTGCTCCTGACTTAGCTTGATAATTTACAGCAGGGTGCCAGATTAAGTTTTTTCTGTCATACCCTTGGGCTTTTTCTGCCTCATAATAATCTACTATTAGAGGCTTTATATTCATAAAGTTAAGTATCTCTGAGCCACCATCATAATAAATATTTTTAAATTCATCATAAATTGGGTCATAATAAAATCGTCTATCATCTCTCGATAAATTATGTGTTGATCCCAAAGCATACATCAATGACTCAAATATATTGTTGTTTTTATTTTCAATTTTTGAAAATATTTTTGGATCAATTTCCAATACACCAGTTAAAGCATATTCTCTTTTTAAAGCTGGGTCCGACATATATGCTAAGTTAATTGTATTTAAAGCATTTAATGAAGAGTAAAATTTTTCATTTGACCCCTTAATCCAATTATTATTTGAAATTCTTGATAAAAAAGGTCTTACTATTGCTTGTCCTAGCCTTGTACTTGGATTTCTTCCGCTTGGATTCTTTTCAAATACTTCATGACCTTCTATAATTGGTGCCTCTACCTGATCATTGTACTCTAAAAATTCTTTTCCTATGTATTCTTGAAATATATATTTTGACGTAATGCCATTTATTTTTACTTTCTTATAAGATGTTCTGGGAGATAAATAACCAATTTCATCCATTAAAACAGATGTAAATATTTCATTATCATGGCCTCTTGTTTCAGGAAGAAATAAGATAAAGTTTGTAATATTTTCTATATTACCATTATCAAGCTTTACATTTATGCTTGAATATAGATTTCCATTTTTAAATTTTAAATGATCTGGATAATCACCATGAAATCTAATTCTTGAATTAAATTTACAAATTGTTCCATCAAAAAATATAAATTCTAATTTTGATTTAAATCTTTTCTTAAATTTTTTATCTAAATAAAAATTAATATTAAAATCATTTTTATTTAATTCCATTAAATGTTTCATCTCGAATAAGTTTGAAATCCATCTTCTTTTATTATTAGGATCAATATTTATCTGTTTTAATTTATCAAGAGTTAATAAATTATAATTATTGCATTTTGAAAATGCATGTGATGGATTAATTAAAAGTGAAAATAGACAAATTAAAAATACTTTCTTTTTTATATTAATTATTAAAAATTTTAATTTCAAAACTAACAATTTCATTAATTTGCTCTAGGGATTTTTTTATTTCCTCAATTTCTTTTTTTTCTCTAATTAAAAGTTTATAATAATATTCTATTATATTTTTTTCGTTTGCTTCTCTACTGTAATAATTTAACTTAGTATGATTTTCTAAAATCGGTATTGGTTTAATAGATTTTATTTCTAAATAATTACCATAAAATTCTTCATTAAATGACAATGATAATGGGAGAAAATTTATTTTTTTTAAAATAAATTCTAAAATTTTTGAAGAGAATAAAATTCCAATTATAAGTAATGCTAATCCAATCCCCCATAATCTACTAACTCCATAAGTTACTCCTAATGTAACTAAACCAAAAAATATAACTAGTTCTAAAGGATTTTTTACTGGATTTCTAAATCTTACTATTGAAAGTGCTCCTATCATACCCAAAGAAAGAGCAAAATTATCTGCAATCATTTGCGTTATGACAAAAGATATTGGTGGTAAAAGTAAATAAGTCATCAAATGATGCAAAGTATTTGCCCATCTCTGTTTAATCAAAACCAATGAAAAAAATATTGCTAGACCAGAAAAAACAGACAAAACTACATTTATAATTTGATTATAAAATTCCATTTAAATATAAATTGTATATTCTAAATAGCTTAATTTTAAAGTAATTTTTTATTTGAAGATGTTGATATGAATAAAATACTTGATATATGATGCTTCATAATGCCAAGAGGTGAGAAAGATAAATTTTATAAAAAGTCTATTAAAAAAATTTTAAATTTTTTTGATTTAGAAATCAGAAGAAAAAATAATTTTCAGGATAGATATTTTGATTCTGTTGCAGAGATATCAGATGATGAAAAAAAAACTTTAGAAAAAATTTCTGAAATTGCTCTTTCTAGCACAGCTAACCAGTGGTCTATAATCCAGTCGTTAAAACACATAAAAGAAAAAAATGTTCCAGGCGAGATTGTTGAATGTGGAGTTTACAAAGGAGGAAGTTTAATCCTTATTTGCTTAATTGCACAAATGCTTAAATTAAATAGACAAATCATAGGCTATGATACTTTTGAAGAGGGATTTGACAAGATTAGTGAATTTGATCTAAGCACCAAAGGAAAAAAAATTGAAAAATTAAGTTTTGAAAAAAATTTCTTTCCAAGTGTAGATGATGTATTAGATATAATTAAAAAATTTAACATTAAAGAAAATTATTTTCCAAAATTTGTAAAGGGTAAAACTCAAGAAACACTTTTGTTAAGTGAAAATCTTCCCAATTCAATCTCTTTTTTAAGGTTAGATACCGATATTTATGAACCCACAGCTGATCAATTAGATAAATTATACCCTAAACTTTCAAGTGGCGGAATTTTGCATATAGATGATTACGGACACTGCCCAGGTGTTAAAAAAGCTGTAGATGAATATTTTAAGGGTCATAATATCTGGCTACACAGAATAGATTATACTTGCCGATTATTAATTAAAGAATAAATATTTTATTTATTACCAAATTATTCGCCACCAGAAATACTTATAACTTCATTTGTTATAAATTGATTTTTATTTGATATTAAAAAAAAAATATAATTTGCTATATCTTTTGGTTCTGCCATCTTATTCATTGGTACAAGTTTTTTTCTTTTTAAAATATTTTTACTTAAAACTTTATTATGAATTTTTGTATATGTAAGACCAATTTTTATCACATTATAAAATATATTATATTTAGAAATTTTTTTTTCATCTATATAGAATATTAATTGTTGTTTCTATTATTTTAATCCTTGCCAGATATTCTTAAATATAAATATCTTTGGTATTTTTAAATTTAAATTTTTGTTACCTTGATTAATAATTACCACTATAATGACCACTATTACTTAGTCTTCAATCTAATATATTGAGTTTTTTATTTTTCAACATAACTAATAAATATAGTATTACTTAAATAGAAGAATTCAAAATTAAATTAAAAATTAAAGAAATATGATATGCATCGTTCAAGCTAGAATGTCATCTAATAGATTACCGGGCAAAATATTAAAAAAAATTAATAAAATGCCGTCAATCAAGATACTTGTTAACAGCCTAAAAAGAAGTAAATTATTTAAAAAAGTAATTGTCGCAACTTCTAATCAAGATACAGACAAAAGACTTGTCGAATTTTGTAAAAAAAATAATTTAAATTTATTCTTGGGTTCTCTAAACAATGTTTATGAAAGATTGTTTACTTGTGCAATTAATCATCAAGAAAACTACTTTGTGAGAATTAGTGGAGATAGTCCTTTTATGGATGTAAAGATAATTAAAAAATTATTGTTATTAAAGAATAGAAAGAAAAACTATGACATATATACAAATGTTTTTCCTAGGACATTTCCTAAGGGTCAGTCAATAGAAATAATTAAAACTGATCTAATCAAAAAAGTCAAGAATCTTAGAAATCTTGATAAAGAACATGTAACAACTTACTTTTATAGGAACTATAAGAATTTTAAAATAATCAATTTAAAAAATAAAATTGATCAATCTCATTTGAATCTTTGTATTGATAAAGAAAAAGACCTTCTGTATTTTAGAAAAATTTTAAAAGAAATTAATCTAAATAAGTATATAGATTACAATAAAATTTTAAGTTTAATGTCAGATAATGAAAAAAATTAATGTAGCTATCATAGGATTGGGAGTTGGTGAAAAACATTTGATAGCCTACAACAAATCAAAATACTTAAACAAAGTTAGTATAATTGATTTTAATAAAAAAAAAATGAAAAAAATTAAAAAGAAAAATAAAGATGTTTTTTTACTTAAAAGAGAAATTGATATTTATAATGATCCAAAAATAAATTTAGTTTCTGTTGCGAGTTACGACCATTTTCACTACTCACAAGTGATCAAAAGTCTAAAGAAGAAAAAAAATGTCTTTGTGGAAAAACCTATTTGCACTGATGAAAAACAACTGAAAAATATAGAGAAATTAGTCAAAAAAAATAGAGTTCATATAGAAAGTAATTTTGTTCTTAAAACAATATCTTTATTCAACTCTTTAAAACAAAAAATAAAAAGAAATAAAAAAAAAATTTATTTTATCGAGGCTGATTATTTATGGGGAAGATATAAAAAATTACTACAATGGAGAAAGAATTCAAAAAATTTTTCTCTTATTTTAGGTGGAGCAATTCATATGATAGATTTAGTTTGTTGGTTATTAGATGATTACCCTTTAGAAGTATCAGCATACGGAAATAATATTGCATTAAATAAAACTAAATTTAAAAAAAACTCTTTTCATGTAATAATATTAAGATTTAAAAATAATTTATATTCTAAAATTACAGTAAATTCTAATTCAAATACAAATCACTTTCATGAGTTGAAGGTTCATTCAAAAGACTTTACGTTTTATCATTCTCCAATTGGCACCCATACTTTCAATAAAAAAAACGGAAAAAATAATATTTTTGGAAAATATCCTGATAAAGAAAATAGAAACAAAATAATTCATGATTTTGTCGAAAAAATTAGTAAAACAAACTATAAATTTAACAAGCATTTGTTTAATGTAATGAAAATATGTTTTTCTGCCAAAAAATCTGTAAAAAATAAATCAAAAGTAAAAATTTTGTATGATAGAGATTAAATTTTCTAAGAACAACATCGTACCACAAGATATAAAAGAAGTTAGTAAAGTATTAAAATCAGGTTGGCTTACACACGGGTATTATACTAAAGAATTTGAGAAAGAGTTTTCAAAATTTACAGGTGCTAAATATTCAAATCTTGTCTCTAATTGTACAGCTGGTTTACATTTAGCTTGTCAAAGTCTTGGATTTAAAAAAGGTGACGAAATAATAGTTCCAGCTCAGACTCATGTAGCCACTGCACATGCAGTAAAATATACAGGAGCAAAACCTGTCCTAGCTGATGTGAATTTGTACGATGGAAATATAAATGTTGAAAACTTAGAAAAAAAAATAACAAAAAAAACCAAAGGTATAATAATAGTTCATTTTGCTGGTTATCCCTGTGATATGAAAAATATTCTAAAAATATGCAAAAAATATAATTTAAAATTAATTGAAGATTGTGCTCATGCTTTAGGAACTGAATATAATAAAAAACATGTAGGAAATTTTGGTGATTATGGAGTTTTTTCATTTTATCCAACTAAACAAATAACTTCTGGAGAAGGTGGGATGGTTATTTGCAATAAAAAAAAGCTAAATGATTTCATTAGTAAAAATAAAGCATTTGGAATAGATACAGATATTAAAAAAAGAAAAATACCTGGTTTATATAATGTAAATACACTTGGTCTTAATTTTAGACTAACAGACTTTCAAGCATGCCTAGGTTTTTTTCAATTAAAAAGATATGCAAGGGAATTAAGAGTGAGAAAAAGAAATGCAAAAATGTATTGTGAAAATTTAAAAAGATTAAATAAAATTAAGTTTCACAAATATATGGATAACGCATCATACTTTATTTTTCCGATTTTTGCTAAACCACAAATTAGAAAAAAAATAATTAATTTATTTAAAAAGAAAAAAATTGGATTTAGTATTCACTACGCAAGGTCACTTAATGATATGAATTATTATAAAAATGATAAAATTTGTTCGAAATCTAAAATTTTTTCTAAAGAAACATTATCCTTACCTGTTCATTCTGGAATTGATAAAAACAAAATTAAGTTTATAACAAAAGTGCTCAAGGAAGCCTCAAACTAAAGATGAAAAAAATATTACTTATTGGTGGTTGTGGATTTATAGGTCATAATTTAGGACTATATTTAAAATCTAATGATTACTCTGTTCACATAATTGATGGTCTTAATGTAAATAATTTATTTACTTTTGAAAATAGTGAAGGAGAAAATAATGATTTTTACAGGAAAGTTTTAAATAATCGACTAGAGTTGTTATCTAAAAAAAAAATTGTATATGAAATTTCAGATGCTAGAAATTATCACTCTTTAAGTAAGCTTATAAAAAATATTTCACCTGATGTTATAGTGCATTTGGCTGCTGTATCCCATGCAAATAAATCAAATAAGGATCCCCACAACACTTTTGATCATAGTTTAAGAACTCTAGAAAATGCTCTTGATGTTGCAAGAAGTTTAAAATCACATTTTATTTATATTTCTTCCAGTATGGTTTACGGTAACTTTGATGGGTTGTCTGTAAAAGAAGACCGTGAATTGCAGCCAATTGGAATTTATGGCACTCTTAAGATGTGTGGAGAATTAATTGTAAAATCATATAATGAGGTTTTTGATTTGCCTTACACCATTATTAGACCCTCGGCACTTTATGGAGAAAGATGCGTCAGTAGAAGAGTAGGTCAAATATTTATTGAAAATGCAATTAGAGGTCAGAAAATATCAATTAATGGAGATGGTGAAGAAAAACTTGATTTTACTTATATTAAAGACCTACTTCAAGGAATTAATTTGGCGATTGAAAATAAAAATTCAGTAAATCAAACATTCAATATTACTTACGGAAGTGCGAGAAAGATAAGTGACTTAATTGAAATTTTGAAAAATCATTTTCATGAAATAAAAATTGAAAAAAAACCTAGAGATAAATTTATGCCAGAAAGAGGGACACTTGATATTAATAAAGCTAAAAATCTTTTAGGATATAAACCAGGTTATTCGATTGATGATGGTTACAATCAATACATTGAATGGTATAAAGACTTTTTTCACAAGTCTCAATAATATTATGAATGGATAATTTAAAATATTTTTTTACACTTTTTAAGAAAAAAGATAAGATTTATGTATCTTTAATATTTTTTGGAGCATTTGTTGTTTCTTTAGTTGAGTCATTATCTTTGGGATCTGTTGCGGGATACATTGTAATACTTTCAGACTCTTCATCAATTTTAGATAAGCTACCGTCAGGATCAATTAAAACAAATTTGCAAAGTTTAGATCAAAAAAATCTTTTAATTTATTCTACTATTGGATTAATAATTTTATTTATAATAAAAAATATTTTTTTACTTTTTTTTAATTTTTTTTCTATGAAAGTAGAAAAAAATATCTACTTAAATTTATCAGAAAGACTTGTAATTTCATATTTGAATCAGCCATATATTTTTCATACACTTAACAATCCAAATAATTTGAAAAACTCAATTATTTCAGAGACTGCTAGATCGGT
>Ga0181607_10003541_pt1 | contig 13553 bp, 14 predicted proteins | sample 041ome_9_FD_132420 | JGI IMG/M metagenome (GOLD analysis project Ga0181607, IMG submission 132420) | Coastal salt marsh microbial communities from the Groves Creek Marsh, Skidaway Island, Georgia - 041413US metaG (megahit assembly) | ecosystem: Environmental > Aquatic > Marine > Intertidal zone...
CTTATACGATCAAGTAAGCCAAGCATTTTGTGCATATCTTCCAATAAAATCAGTTGGAGTTGTTGGAGATGAGAGAAGATATGCAGATGTGATAGCTATTAGAGCAGTTGAAACAGTAGATTTCATGACCGCTACTTGGGCAAGGCTTCCATATGATTTCTTAGCTCATGTCTCAAATCGAATTGTGAATGAATTGGAGGGAGTGAGCAGGGTGGTTTATGACATATCAAGTAAACCACCAGCAACTATTGAGTGGGAGTAATAATTAAAATGAGAATGTACACTTCATTTGTTATGAAAAACTTTATAATGTAAGTGAATACTGGTTATACATTTCAAGTATACTGATCCTCATATTTGAAGATAATACTTAAAGGATTTTTAGATATGGTAAACCGTCAAAGTCTAAAACAATTTATACCTCCAATTTTATTAACTAGTTTGAGAATCGCTAGAAGATTTTTTGCTAAAGAAAAGTATCCATATAGAAAGCTTATATCAAATGACTATTCAACACTTCAAATTTATTCCTCCGATGTTTGGAATTCTGAAAATTGGATTAATCATGTTAAAAATTCGTTATTAACGCAGTTTGATAGCCCATCAGATATCCATGTGAACGCGGTTTTGTCTTCGATAAAATGGGTTCACGCTTTTGATAATAGAACTCAAATTAATATAATTGATTTTTGGGGGGGGGTGCGGCGTTATGATTCCTCATTTAAGCAGATTAGAAAATGAATTAAATTCTTCGTTTAGAAAGGTTGTTATTGATAGTACTGAGAATATAAAGTTAGGACGAAGCGTTTTAAGAGATGTAGATGGTTTGAAGTTTTTTGATGATACTAAAACTAAATTAGATGATGTCCTTCTTCAACACGATACAGATGAATCAATCACTATTTTGAATATTTCAAGTACGCTCCAATATATAATTCCCTATTCCAATTTTTTAGATTTATTGCTTTCAAAAACGAAGCCTAAAGTGATTTGCATCACTCGTTTTCCTCGTTGCGATGATGCTACAAATGATGCATATGGCGTAGAAGACATAACAACTGCAATAGGATATTGCGGCTCAACAGTGGTAAATCTATTTGGGAGAAACACTTTAATTGAACTAATGATGAAATTTGGTTATTACGTGATGTCCGAAGATGTTTCTTATGAGGGGACCGACTTTTCAGGAAGTTGTGATGACATTAATTATCGAAAGATATCAATGGTTGCTTATACATTTATTTGTTCTCATTAAATATTAGCTACATCTTTATTTTTTTTTTTAATAAATCCCGTATACTATGAAAAATTTCATGGGTGCCTATATGGATAATGCCAATCAATTTCTGAGCGAATTGTACAAAAGAATGGATACTTTGAACCCCACGTATAATAGAGGTCAAATAGAACCTAAGGCTTTTCTTGATAATACAATAGCCGATAAATTTATAGCAGAATACCAATCAATTCTCCCGGATGATAAAAATATAAAAATTCTTGATATTGGTGTTGGAGAGGGCTGGTTTGCTTCAATCTGTGTAAGCTTGGGGTATACGAATATCGAGTTAGCAGATTTCGGATGCTCAAAAAAATTTTTAAATATTAAAAATTCCTTAGAACAGATTAATGATATCCATGATGTTGAGACAAGCATCAAGGACCTTCTCTCTCAGGACCAGTTTCATAATAAATATGATTTTATTCATATGTCTCATGTAATTGAACATATTCCAAAATATGATCTCATTGATACCATGGATTCTTTAAATCATTCTTTAAGGAGAAACGGAATACTTTTTATGAGAACACCAAACTTACTTGGCCCTATACCTTTTTATTCTCTTTACTGCACTCCTGGTCACGAGTACGGCTTTATTCCTAATAATCTATCAACACTCTTTGCAATTTCCAATTTCTCTGACATAAAAATCCATAATCTTGAAATAGCCCAAAAGGGATTTTCACAATTTTTTGGAAGTATTGTTAGGCGTATATATTTACTGAATGCAAAAATTAAATATAGAGCTTTTGAAGGGAAGTTTCCGCAATCTGTAAGTCCAGAATTAATTATTTCTGGCATCAAATCTGCCAAGCAAAATTTATAAAGCCATTTTTAAAAATTGAATTAAATAAATTAATCTTCACCACTGGATTTATTCGTAAGGGTTTACTGGTCAATCTTTTGCTTTTATTCGATCGAGTAATTAATTTCACAAGAAATGGGATTACTGAAATTTTACATAAAGATGAAGAGTCTGAAGAAAAAGGAAGGGCAGAATATAAAGAATGAGTACGGGAATTTTTAGGAGATTATCTTTCTCTATTTAAACCAACCATTCTTTTAATTGATTGTAAAAAAACCTTTAACCAATTAGGAAGTGATTTGTAGTTTAAATCTCTTTTTAGTCAAATTTCCCATCTATTAAAAAAACCATTTTTATTCGCATACTTTAAAAATACATCTTTATATTATCTCTTTAATGAACCCACATCTTTATTATCAGAATCAATTCCAAATAAATGCAACCAATGCTCTATCCTCTCAAGATGAGTATGCCCGATCATCACATCGTCAAAAAAACAAAAATTTTTATTAGATTCTTTTTTAAGCTTATTCCGAATTTCTATCTCTCTATGTTGATATGTTTTATGCTCTCGAATATCAAAAGTTACTAAGAAACTGTAGATATTCTTCATAAAATTTCCATCAATTAAACTATCAAGAATATCAACTTCACTTCCTTCACAGTTAGTTTTGACAACAATATAATCATCAGGATTTATATTTTTTTGAAACCATTCATTTGCATCACGTAGCTTTATTTTTTCTACTTTTCTATCATCTCTAAAAGTTACATCATGTTCTTTGCCAAGATCATGACTTTGACCTTTAACGATTGTTCCCCCAAGAGATCCGGGTTGAAAAAGCTCAGCATCTTGATTTTTATTACTTAAACCAAAATTACATATAGTTATTCTAGGATCTTGATCTGCAAATTTTTTTAGATCGTCAATGCAATATACTGAGGGCTCAAAGCAATAAATTTTATCAAAAGCATACTTTTCTTTTGTTACTTCATGGAGAGTCTCGCCAATATGAGATCCTATATCTAAAAATATTTTCATAATTTCTTTCTTAATTATTTGGATTATGAGCTAGCTAAATTTATATCAAAATAATTTAATTTATTACTATCATAATAACATCCTTTTTAGTTTGAAGGACATGAGTTAATTTTATTTTAAAACCTCAAATAAATTTTATTAGAATAACTGCTCTGGTACTATGCAATTAGATCTAAAGGGAATAAAATCTATAATTTTACGTAAATATTTACAGGTTATTTAATTGACAAAGTTTACAGATTTAGAAATAAAATCATGCCCAGTTTGCAACGAGGATGAGTTTAGATATATAGGAATGCGTGGAGGAAAATTTCAAAGAGAGAGTCTTGGCATTGAATCTAAAATTATTCAGTGCTTATCTTGTTCATTGCTATATCCCAACCCATTTCCAATTCCAGACAGTCTTGAATCTCTTTATGGCGATACAAATGATTATTTTTCTAAAAAAGAGAGCTGGGAGTTTCGTTCAAAAGCCTATGAGAGTCTTATTAAAGAATTCATAGATCGAATTAGTTATAAAGATAAAAATATTGAATTGCTGGATGTTGGTTCCGGAAGGGGTGAATTTTGCCAAGCAGCACTTTCATTTCCTGAAATAAATTGCACGGGCATAGAAGTTTCAGATGGAAGTATAAAATATGCCGAAGAAAAAGGTATTAAGCTACATAAAAAATCTTTAAGTGATCTAATTTATGAGGGAAAAAAATTCGATGGTATTTCATTAAATGCTGTCCTTGCGCATGTGCATGAGCCCCGTAAATTAATTGAAGAGGCTTCAAAGTTATTAAACAATGGAGGCGTTATATATATCGATACTCCAAATGAACCAAATTTATTAACAATATTAGGCAATTCTTTCAATAAACTTACCTTCAATAAAGCTGTCTATAATTTAAATCCAACATGGCAACCTTACTGTGTTTTTGGATTTAATCCAAAGGCATTAAGAATTCTTTTAAAGGCAAATAGTATCAACATTGAAGACATGCTTATTTTCGGTGACCCCATTGTTCCGAGTTCGGGTGGTTTGCAAGATAAGATTAAAGCAATAATAGGTACTTTAGTTCAAAAAATTGCAAACAGAATATCCTTAGGAACAAATATGTATGTTTGGGCTAGAAAATTATAATTTTTAAAAAATTATTAATTTACTTTAGATGCATAAATCCAAAACAAAAAAAATCTTAATAGTTTGTCCTTTCCCGCAGGGAGAGGCCGCTGGTCAGAGATTAAAATATGAACAGTTTATAAATCATTGGGAAGAGAATGGGTATGAGGTAGAAATTTCCTCGTTTATGGATTCTCGGATGTGGAAAGTTGTATATACCAAAAGAAATTTTTTGCAAAAATTTTTAGGTACCATGCGAGGATATATTAGAAGGATTAAAGATATCTTTAGAATAAAAAGATTTGATGTAATTTATGTTTTTATGTGGGTGACGCCATTTGGAACTTCGTTATTTGAGCGTATTTTTCGTTCTATATCCACAAATCTTATTTATGATATTGAGGACAATGTCACGATGACTCAATCCAGCAGCCTGAACTCTTTGATAAAAGTTTTCAAAGGATCAGGGAAAATTAAATTTTTAATAAAAGAGTCTGATCATGTTATTACTAGCTCCCCGTTTTTAAATAGTGACTGCCTTGAATTAAATAAGAAACAATCAGCAACTTTTATCTCTGATGCTATGGATATAAAAAGGTATATTCCAATTAATTCTTATAAAAATAATAAAACTATAGTAATTGGTTGGACTGGAACTTTTAGCTCAGTGATGTATCTAGATCTTTTGAGGGATGTTTTTTTAGAACTGAACAACCGGATAAAATTTAAACTTCGAGTTATAGGAAATTTTGAATATGACTTACCAGGAATAGACCTAGAAGTCATTCAATGGAAAAAATCGAGCGAAATTGAAGATCTGCAAGGAATTGATATAGGTATTTATCCCTTAACTCAAGATAAATGGGTATTAGGTAAAAGTGGTTTAAAGGCATTGCAATACATGGCATTAGGATTGCCAACTGTAGCTACTAATGTTGGTACCAATCCGAGCATTATAACGCACATGAAAAATGGATGGCTTGTAAAGACCGATAATGAATGGATTGATGCTTTAGAGAATTTGATTAATAACCCAGACTTGCGTGCTAAAATGGGAAAAGAAGCTCGAAAAAAAATTTTAGAGAACTATTCTATAGAAGTTACTAGGGACAAATATCTCTCTATTCTAAATGGGCTAACATTAAAATAATTAAGGATAAAGATCATGTTAATTCAACTTTCAAAGCCTTCAGTATCATCTAAAGAAATCAAGAGTGTTGAAAAGGTAATATTAAGCGGCTATCTAGGTATGGGACCAAAAACTAAAGAGTTTGAAAACATGCTTTGTAATTTTTTTGGAAGACAAGTTGTATGCACCTCCAGCGGGACATCTGCATTGCATATAGCACTTCAAGCAATTCATTCTCTGGAGAAGAAAAAGAATGAGGTTTTGGTGCCATCATTAACATATGCTGCAAGCTATCAAGCAATTTCAGGGGCAGGCTTGAAACCTATTTCATGTGATATTGATCCCAATACTTTAAATATTTGTTTTAATGAAATCCAAAAAAAGTTTAATAAAAAAACTCTAGCAATAATGGCTGTTCATTACTCAGGCGATCCATCAGGAATTAACAAGATAAATGCTTTCGCAAAAAAAAATAAAATTAGGGTAATCGAAGATGCCGCTCATGCTTTTGGCTCTAGCTACAAAAATAAATTGATTGGAAGCTTCGGTGATATTGCATGTTTTAGTTTCGATGGAATTAAAAATATAACTTGTGGAGAGGGAGGAGCTATTGTAACAAATGATAGGGGTGTTCTTTCAAAAGCAGCAGACATTAGAACTCTTGGCATCATTGGTGATTCAGCCAGAAGAACTGAAAAAAAAAGATCTTGGTCTTTTGATATTGAGGAGCAAGGTTATCGATATCATATGAGCGACATTAATGCTGCAATTGGTGTAGTGCAGTTAAAAAGATTCTCTTTTTTTCAGAAAAAAAGAATGCTTCTTGCCAAAAACTATGATGAGATTTTTAAAAATTCAGGATTTATTTCAACTTTTCAAAGAAATTATGATGAGATCACTCCTCACATATATGCTGTTAAGTTGCTTGTACCTAATTCCAGAGAGAAGCTTCAGAACTATCTTTTAGATCAAGGGATTCAAACTGGATATCATTATTTCCCCAATCATCTTTTGACATTCTTTCGAAAAAAAGGAGAGGTCCTTCCAAATGTAGAAAATATTTTCCCTAATTTACTTACCTTACCTTCTCATGTTGGCGTTTCTAAAAAAGATGTGAAATTAATCTTTAAGGCTATTAATTCATTTTACTCCTGATTTATATGGAGGTTTAAAATGAATAATAAAATCTCCATTATAGGTATGGGTTATGTTGGTTGCGCAAATGGACTAATGTTTTCAAAAAAGCTCAATGTTTCCATGATGGATATTGATCAGAAAAAAGTACGCGATTTTAATAATAATAAATTACCAATACATGATACGTTTGCTCAGCAATACTTTAAAAATGAAAATGATAATTTAAATATTCATGCAACCACTGATTTATTAGAATCAATTAATGAGTCTTCTTTTGTTCTTTTATGTCTTCCAACAAATTTTGATAAAAGCTCAAATCAATTCGACACAACTGCTATAGAAAAAACAGTAAACACAATTATTTCTGAGAACCAAGATACAACCATAATAATTAAATCAACTGTAAATATTGGCTATACAGCATCTCTGCAAAAAAAGTTTAGCACTTCAAGAATTATCTTTAGCCCTGAATTTCTGAGAGAAGGTCATGCGCTTGAAGACAATTTTTTTCCTTCAAGAATTATCATTGGAGATGAAAACCCTAATTCAAAGCTATTTGGAGAATTACTTCTTAGTGTTATACATGTAGATGATGTTCCAGTTTTATATATGCAGTCTACTGCTGCTGAGTCAGTTAAATTATTCTCAAATACTTATTTAGCCATGAGAGTTGCCTTCTTTAATGAGTTAGACAGTTTTTGTTTTGACAATAATATTGATACAAAAAATGTCATCGATGGAGTGTCTGCTGACAAGAGAATAGGAAATTTTTATAATAACCCTTCTTTTGGATTTGGAGGATATTGTCTCCCAAAAGACTCTAAGCAACTATTACATAGATTTGGTGATACTCACCATAATTTGATTAAGGCAATTCAAGACTCAAATCTTGCTAGAATTAATTCTTTTACAGACATAATTATGTCCTCATCTCCAAATATTATAGGAATATATAAACTTGAGATGAAAGAAGGCATAAACAATTCCAGGGGCTCATCTATGTATAAAATCATAGAAAGCTTAAGTTCAAAAAAAGTAAAAATTTTGGTTTACGATCCAACTATTCAAGAGTTGGATATAGTTGGAGCAAACTTAATTCAAAGTTTTAATGATTTTGCCTCTCAATCCGATATTATTATTACAAATAGGCTTGATGAAAAAATCAAAGTATTTTCTAATAAAATTTTTACAAGAGATGTATTTTCTTCTGATGAATAGTAATGCAATATTTTTCTGTCTTGTAAAAAGAAAGATCCTTAATAAATTATGAATAAATTGTATTATTCCTTTGTTTTTTTTGGGCGTTTATTTTTCGTTATATTTTGCCTATCTTTTGTATTGACTATTTTCTTTAAGATTGATTTTCTAAAACATGAATGGATTCTTCCAAATAATACAACTCACTTTATTCCTGATGTAAAGGATGAGAAATATAATTCAAATCTCTCATTCCTTAATTCAATGCAAAAATTAGAAAATTTTTTTTTAAATGAGATTGAAGAGAGGAATCTTAACAATCTTGAGGCGATATACTTTGCTGATGAGTTACTGAGGGATAGGTTTTATCATAAAGATACACTAATTTCGATTAAAGACAATTGGTTCCTTTACGTGTTTAATTTTTTTTCAAAAAATAGAAACAATAGTCTATATATCTCAAGCGTCGATCCAAATTACATACTAAAATCTGATCATGCTATATGCAATCAACAAGCGCTTATCTTTCAAAAGCTCATGGAGACTATCAATGTTGACTATCAGTCAATACTCTTCAACGTACCAAGATCTCCAGTTTCATTCGGACATTTTGCATCAGCTGCACGAATAGATGAGAGTTGGTTTTTTATTGATACCAATCTAGAACCCCCATATCAACAAAATGATGCAACAATACTTCCAAGGTTACTTGATGGTGATCTAGAGCTTTTTAACTTGTTATATTCAGAATTTTCCGCTGACAACTTGCCACCTGGAGCGATTTCAACTTCATCTCTAAATAAAAACCCAGCATTTATGGGGAATTTGCTTCAGAAAATTACATATTTTATTTCAAATTACATGTGGGTTTCGTCGTTATTTTCTTCTTTTTTCTTTCGATTTTTGTCAAGAAGAATTTACAAGATAATTTAGATTTAGATTACTAATATAGAAGAAGTAATTTTTAAGCTTCAGCAATTTTCTTTATTACGCCAACATATTTTTGTTCAAACTCAAGAACGCTAAATTGTAAATTGTGCAAAGACACAAACTCCATAAACGCAGTGTTGTCTTCAATATCATCGGAAATAAATATTCCTCCATTACAAAGATTTTTCCATATAATTTCTTGTGACCATTTTCTTCCATAATAGGATTTATCAGAATCGTAATGGACTAATTCCAATGAACCTTTTAATTTCTTTATAGCTCTAGGCAGGCCAAATCTGTCTGGTTCTCTTCTCAGTTCCCAGAAATTTTTCAATTTAGGTTCAACGGCAACTCCAATCAAATGATAATCTGATTGCTTTAACATCGGCATATCTATTGAGATTAATAGTCCATCTCTTTTGCATAGCGAGCTTAAAATTGCAGCAGAAGACCACCCATAGGCTACACCAGTTTCTATAGCATTTTTTATGCCCAATCTTTCGCAAATTGTATAGATTAAATCTATATGACCAGGGCCGCCAAAGTTTGATTGCGAGCTATTTATAACCTCATTAATTTTGGAACTATAACTGTTATCAAAAGCATGCTCTATATTAAGTTGATCTGATGATATACCAATACTTTTTAAACATTCTTCAATACTTACAACACGCTCCTTGCACCAGTTTGTTGCAATTTCAAGGTGTAAATCAGAGTCCTGATTTTTTCTAAACTTTGTCAAGATTTGAACAAACAATGTTGAATAATACTTTGGTCCTCTAAAAAGGAACCAAAAAAAAGATTTAATATCTTCAATCATCTGCTGAGCACCCCAAGGTTTAAAATAAAGATTAATTGATTAGGAATATAAATTATTTTAACACATAGCAAATTCAATTAAACTTAATTAGGAAAAATAGAAAAGTATTTCATTTTAGGCTATCCACGATATTAAATAGCATCAAAGATTTGCCATTGAGTAATATATAATTATTATAAATCAAACATAATCCTTGATAAAACCTAGGAAGCATCATGGCTGATAAAAATATTGATAATAAAGTAGTAAGAGATTTTGGAAAAGAATGGCAAGCTTTTAATCACAAGGATATTGATCAATCTATACTTGATTCTGCATTTGATAGCTACTTTCATATTTTCCCATTTGATGATTTATCAAATGCTATAGGTTTTGATATGGGGTGTGGCTCAGGTCGCTGGGCTAAGTTTGTTGCTCCTAGAGTTAAATCTTTGAACTGCATCGATCCAAGTCAAAGTGCTTTGGATCAAGCTAAATTAAACCTAAATAATTATGAAAATTGTACTTTTGAGTGCAATGGAGTGGATGGCAATACACTTGATGATAACTCTCAAGATTTTGGTTATTCCTTGGGAGTTCTTCACCACATACCTGACACATTGCTTGCCTTAGAGGCATGTGCTGCTAAGTTAAAATCTGGAGCACCTTTTTTACTTTATCTTTATTATAGATTTGATAATAAACCAAAAGGTTACTATTTTCTTTGGAAAATTTCAGATTTACTTAGAAGAGTCATAAGCAAACTCCCATTTGTAATGAAATTTTTTATTTCTCAATTAATTGCTCTAATTGTTTATTTGCCCATAGCCAGATTCGCATTGCTTGCAGAGAAAATAGGCATTGATGTCACTAATTTTCCTTTAACCTGGTACAGAAATGAATCATTTTATATTTTACGAACTGATGCCCTTGATAGATTTGGAACTAGGTTAGAGCAACGTTTTACAAAAACTGAAATCTACTCAATGCTTGAACATGCAGGTTTTGAAAGAATAGAATTTTCAGACAGAGAACCATTTTGGACAGTTTTGTCATACAAAAGGTAAAAATATCCCGCTACACATATGAAACCAGAAATTAGTGTTGTAATACCTACCCTTGATAATTTCTTAGATGTTCAAAAAATTATTCAAAGCATAGATTCTCAAGATTTACTCCCTTCAGAGATTATTTTAGCTGATTCAAGTTCTTCAAATAAAATTGAAGATCATTTACAAGATATTCAGTTATCTGTTCCAATTCGATATTTAAGAGTTGGAAGAGCCTATAAATATGATAGATTTCTTCATCGCTTTTTTTCATTTCCGATTTTATCTTTTTTTAGAAATCACTTTCCCAAAGGAAGAGCATTTCCTTACGAGGCAACAAATGCTGGAGCATCAATAGCGAGATTTAAATGGATAGCCTTTTTAGATGCAACTACTGTTCCTAGCAAATCCTGGCTTAAAGATTACTATAATTTAATTTCAAGAGAAAATTATGATGTAATTTTTGGGAATACTAAATATTATGCAGATACATCGTTTCAAGAGCTCCTGAGAGCATCAACTTACGGAAGTATTGGGCATGAAACAGCTCCTGGTTCTTTGATGCAAACAGCTGAATTTCTTGATGGTTATAAAATTACTGAAGGAGTGAGATCTGGTGGAGATGTAGCATGGAAAATGCAAATCAAAGACACTCTCAGATTTTATTTGCCAAATAAAAGTTATTTATCATATTCAAACTTGCCTAAATCACTTTTCTCTACACTTAAAAAATTTTTTATTTATCAAATTTATGGTTCTTTTCTAGATATTCAAAACAATATTAAGGATTTATATTTAGGTGTGGCTTTAGTCTTAAGCATTATATTGATTCCAAAGTGGAACTATATTGTTGGTTGGGATAGCATATTTTTTATTCCACATATCACTAAGATATTTTTCCTGAGTGTATCTCTTATAATTTTTATAAGTTTTGCTATTAATAGAATATTTTTTAGAACATTCTCTCCAGATAGTTTTAGAGCGAACTTATTAAAGCTAATTTTATTTTTTTTAATCACATATTCAATATTTAACTGGAATGCAGTTGTTGCAAAATGGGTTGAAGACTCAATTTGGTACATACCTCATATTACAAAAATTTTTGTTTCTTTAATTTTTGGAGCTTCTTTTATTTATAGAGGAATATACTTTCCGCTTAAGAGCAATATAAAATTTTCGTATTTATTTCCATATCGATGGTTTTTAGTTGGAATTCTTGGAATTTTACTTGATTTAGTGAAAGCGCCAGGATATTTGCTTGGTGCAATTTTAGCTTCATTTGTGAGAAGAGCTAAAAATATTTAAGGATAGCTTGAATATGAATCAAAAAAAAATGATTCTTCTATCTGGAAGTGGAGATACTGTTGTATGGTTTAGGCTTGAATTTCTTGATAAATTCTTAGATCAATCTTTCAAGGTATATGTTCTCGCACCAGATATAAGACCTGAATTGAAGATAGAGCTTGATAACCGGGGTATAGATTTGATTTTTATTAAACTTGAAAGAAAAGGTTTTAATGTCATCAATTTTTTGCAGTCAATAGCGGAACTTATAAAAATTTTTAGGAGAATTAAACCTGACTTAATATTCTCTTATACTCATAAAGCTATTTCGGCAGGATCATTTGCAGCTAAGTTATCTGGATTTTCAAATTTATACTCGTTAATAACTGGAACAGGGCACTTATTTGACAATAAGACATATAAAGAAAAATTAATAAAGTTTTTAGGTTCAAAACTATTAAGACTAGGTTTGAAATTCAATAAAATTGTTTTTTTTCAAAATCCAGATGACAAAAAACTTTTTATAGATAATAAAATTATAAATTATAAAAAATCAAGAATAGTGCATGGATCAGGTGTAAATTTAAAAAAATTCAACATTGAACCTCTTCCTTCATCACCAATATTTTTAACAATGGCTCGTTTAATAAAATCTAAGGGCATAATGGAGTATGCAAAATCAGCCAGAGAGCTAAAAAAAACTTACCCCGATGCTAGATTTTTATTATTTGGTTATCCTGATGACCATCCGGACTCAATAAGTGAGGATGATATAGTAAATAATTGGTATGAGAAATATGGTGTTGAATATTGTGGTTATGCTGAAGATCCGCAAGCTGCAATTAGAAGATGTAGTATATTTGTATTGCTTTCTTATAAAGAGGGTACACCCAGAGTCAATCTTGAAGCAATGGCGATGGGTAGACCAATAATTACCACAGATGCGCCTGGCTGCAGGGAAACTGTTTTAGATCAAATTAATGGTTTTTTAGTGCCAAAGTATGATTATTTGGAGACCTCTAAAGCCATGATAGAGTTACTTGATGAAAATTTACGATCTCAAATGGGTGCAGAGTCGAGATCTTTATGTGAATCAAAGTTTAATGTATCTGATGTTAATAACATGCTACTGAAAGAAATGGACCTTCTTTGATGATTATTATTAAACCGATTGATTTTAATGATTCTAAGTTGCTTGAAAGTTTAAGCGAATTAATCAGCCTTTCGTTTGAACAAGATAAACCTGAAATAGACTATTTAGAAAAGAATATTTTTTGTGAAGAATCCAGTTTAAGATCGCTTGTTTTGGGTGCTTTTGAAGGAAAAAAATTAGTGGGATGCAATGCTTTTATTGCAAATGATTTTAATCTTAATGGTAGGGAAATTTCTTGCTTTCAAAGTTGTTGGTCGGCAACTCATCCGAATTTTCAAGGAAGGGGAATTTTTATTTCAATTCAGAATGAAGCAAAGAAAATTTTAACTGATTTGGGGGCCATACTTATATACGGTCTGCCAAACAACCAATCTCACCCGATATTCATTTCAAAATTAGATTTCTTTGAGATCGATTGTGTTTTTACTAGAATTCCTAATATACCTTTGCTTAGAAAAGCATGGATAAAGTATAAATCTTCATTTGACAGAGTTGGCAAGAAATGCTGGTATGATAATACATGATAATGAAATATTTAGAGTATCCCAGAAACAGACATTTGATATGTATGGTGGAGAATTTCAAATAAATAAAATTAATCTTTTAGATACATACAAGTATTCAGAATCAGTGATTTATTC
>Ga0181607_10003551_pt1 | contig 13526 bp, 7 predicted proteins | sample 041ome_9_FD_132420 | JGI IMG/M metagenome (GOLD analysis project Ga0181607, IMG submission 132420) | Coastal salt marsh microbial communities from the Groves Creek Marsh, Skidaway Island, Georgia - 041413US metaG (megahit assembly) | ecosystem: Environmental > Aquatic > Marine > Intertidal zone...
GCGGGACGCGCGCGAGCTCGTGCTGCGGATCGGGGAGAGCGAGGTGAGGCTGGAGACTGGGAAGATTGGGTTGCAGGCGAACGGCGCGGTGTTCGCGAGCGAGGGGGAGACGGTGCTGTACACCACGGCGTGCGCGTCGAGGGAGTGCACGGGAGATGGGTCGTTCGTGCCGCTGACGGTGAATTACGCGGAGCGGTTCTCGGCGGCGGGGAGGACGTCGGGAGGGTATAAGAAGCGAGACGGGGGGTTAAGAGAAAACGAGACGCTCAAGGCGCGATTGGTCGATCGGCCGATACGACCGATGATGTACAAGGGATGGGGATACGAAACGCAGGTTTTGCAGTGGTTGATGAGTTTTGACGCCGAGCGATCGACGGATGCGCTGGCGATCACGGCGGCGTCGGCGGCGTTGGCGGTGAGCGACATTCCGCTGAAGAAGCCCGTCGTGGGCGTTCGAGTGGGTCTGATGCCTGGCTCGGATGAACCGGTGGTGAATCCGACGTCGGAACAAATGAAACAATCGAGATTGGACTTGGTGCTCGCCGGCACGGACGAGGCGGTGCTCATGATTGAGGGCTTTTGCGACTTTTTGACCACGGATGAAATGTTGCGAGCGATTGAAAAGGGCCAAGAGGCGGTGGCCAAGGCGTGCAAGGAAATTGACGCTTGGGCCGCAACTGTCGCGCCGCAGAAGATGATGCAAAAACTCATCGTGCAGCCCGAGGGCGTGGACGAGGCTGTCGCTGCGCTCGTGGAGGATGAATTGAAGCAAGCCATCGTCGTTCCGATCAAGCAAGAGCGAGGGGCGATGATTGGCGCCGCCCGCGAACGCGCAGTGGAAGCTCTTCAAGATGAATTCCAGGTACGTCAGTGGTTGCGCATACGCTGTCTCGCGCGAATCGGCGCTATTTCTCGCGCGAAACCTCGATAAGTCCCGCGCTCTACCGAATAGTCGCAGCCGTTTCTCTCGAGAACTTGTTGGTTGCGGCTCAACTGCGAGCGCGTAAAGAAACGTGAATGCTTCGAACGGGCGCCCAGCCCACCTTGGTGTCGCAGCCGAGTACTTCTGGATCCGCCCTTTGCACGCATTGCAAATTCTTGACGACGCCGCGAGCGAGACGGAACCGACTGACTTATGTACACTTTTTCACACATCGTCGCAGGCTTCCGCCGTAATCAACGCGTGCGGCAAAATTGAGTCACGCGCCCTTCGCGACGTGATCCGAACCAAAGGTCGTCGTCAAGATGGTCGCACGACGTCGATGATTCGTCCGATTGCGTGCGAGGCGGGTATACTTCCTCGAACGCATGGCAGCTCGTTATTTACTCGCGGCGAAACGCAAGCCATCGGCGTCGCGACTCTCGGCGGTAGTCAGGATGCTCAGCGTCAAGACGACGTCGAAGCGGGCGAAGACAAACGCTTCATGTTGCACTACTTCTTCCCTCCGTCATCTGTTGGCGAAACTGGTCGCACGGGTGGCGCATCCCGACGTGAGATTGGTCACGGAAACTTGGCTGAACGCGCGCTCATGCCCATCCTTCCATCGGAGGAGGACTTCCCTTTCGTGTGCAAACTGGAAAGCACAATCACGGAAAGTAACGGTTCCTCGTCAATGGCCACTGTCTGCGCGGGCACGCTCGCTTTGCTCGATGCCGGTGTTCCTATTAAAAGGTGCGGGTTTGGCGACATAGTCGTCGCGGAAATATTTTTCGAAAAAGCCAGGTCCTTAAGAACGCTCTTCGTTGCGCCGCTTTTGTGGTGTATGGAGAGAGATCGAGTCATAACTTGGCGACATTCAGATGCATAGCGACGCGTTTTGCGTCGTTTATTTGCTGCTGCGCTAGCGGTTGAACCGTGGAACGGACGATTCTTCAACTGTCCCGCGCTGTATTCAAACGCCGCGCGGAAATTTGTTTCTCGCGTCGCGCTCGCTCTCTCAGTCACTGACCTTTTTTTATATTTTCAATTCGCAGGAAAGTCGCGGGTATCGCCATGGGCTTAATTTTGGGTTCTGAAGCCGCGGGCGGTGGCGATGAGCTCGAGCCCATCGTTCTCACCGATATCTTGGGCTCTGAAGACGCGCTCGGCGACATGGATTTTAAAGTTGCAGGCGACAAGGACGGTATCACCGCGTTCCAGATGGATATCAAGGTCGAAGGTATCACGATCGATGTCATGAAAACCGCGCTCGAAGAGGCGCAAAAGGGACTCGTGCACATCCTCGGCGAGATGGAAAAATGTGACCCTGCGCCCGCGGGCGCCACGAGCAAGTATGCCCCGCGCATCGCTTCCATCGCGGTGCCGGAGAAGTACTTTGGCAAAGTCATCGGTAAGGGTGGGGAGACCATTCGTTCCATCATGGAGAAGACTGGTGCTGAGAACATCGATGTTAACAAAGAAAAGGAGATGGTGTTTGTCACTGGTGGCGCTGACGCGGACCTCAATGCGGCGATTCGGATGATCGAGGGCATGATTGTTGAACCAGAGGTGGGTAAAATTTATCGCGGCTGCGACGTGAAGAAGGTTGTTGAATTCGGCTGCTTTGTTGAATATTTGCCGGGTCTCGAAGGACTTGTCCATATCAGTGAGCTCGACGTTTCACGCGTGCCAAACGTCTCCGACGTGACGTCCGAAGGAGCGGTGATGGATGTCAAGATTATCGCGGTCGATAATCGTGGTAAAACCAGTCTGAGTCGCAAAGAAGTTTTATTGGAGGAAAACCCAGAACTCGCCGCGGCCGGTTCTATGTCCGACGACAGCGCGAATGAAAGGAACGGTGGTGGCGGCGGACGAGGTGGTGGCGGACGCGGGGGTCGCGGTGGTCGTGCAGGACCGAAACGTGATTCGGGCGGCCCCAAGCGCGACTCGGGCGGGTTCTAATTTTTCTGATTTTTCGCGCATTTTTATCGGCATTACTAGATGTAGAGCTAGGCTATTGCGATTGACTTAAAGCTTAAAGCGCTCCTCGCTAGCAGATCCCCGAGTAGACCCCCGAGTTCCTTCACGAAACACCTTCTTCGGCGTCGAATTTTTCACCGACTTGGCTTTGGGCTTCCCCTTTTCGTCTTTGAAGGCGTGGTCCGCGTGTCGATGCGCGTCCAGGCGCTCGATGAGATCAGCTTTGCGTCCCTTTGTCGGTAGCCCATGGCATTTCAACTCCAGCTTGAGTTCCCCCACTTGCTTCTTTTCCCACGCTCGCCGCGGATCCACCGCCTCGTCTTCTGCTTCCTCTGGGTCGGCGTTCATCGTAGCGTCGGCGTTCGTGTCGTCGTCTTCATCTTCGTCTTCATCTTCGTCTTCATCTTCGTCTGGTTCGGACTCTGATTCAGGCTCTGAGCCAGCGTTCGAATCAGACGAATCTGATACATCCGCTTCTCGGCTTCGCTTCTTCCCCGACGACGGACTCCGTGCTGCTGGTGTTTCTTCGGAACGCCTCTCTTTTCGTGGCAAATTTTCTTGACATTCATTCGTATCATCACCTTTTCGCCCTTCCAGAGCCGAGATATCGATATGTCGAAACTTTGGCTTGATTTCGTCCTCTTCGCTTTCACGCTTTATCTCCACGCCCTCCTTCGGAGCTTCTGAGCTATCCTCCACGTTTGCATCGGCATCCGCGTCGGTATCAGCTTTGGCTTTGAATTTAGCGTGTTGCTGTTTGGCGTTATTTTGCCTATCCAGGACTCCAAGCGCGGCGGCGAGGCGCGATCCTGAGCCTGCCGCCGCACGAGCCGCGCCACCTCTCTCCGCGATGCCAAGCGCCGCTTCCTTCGCTTGCATGTCCATTAAGGGCTTCAATAAATCACCTGCATTCGGCGGATAAAACAAACGCTCAGCTTTTTTGCGATGGTGTTCGGCACGCAGCAAGACATCCGACTCGGTGGCGGCGTCGTCAGATTCGTTTTCATCCTTTGACGTGATGGAATCGCCTTCAGATGAATCCTTCGTCGGGCGAAGTGCTCCATGCGCGGCCGTTTCTTGCAGATGCTTTCGTGCCTTTATGGCAAACTTTCCATAGTCCATATGCCAACGAAGTCTCAGAGTTTCCAACATGCTTTGCACCGTGCCGAGGACGCCTCCAGTACCTCCCGCCTCGTGCTGCTCGATCCCCGATCCGAAGTCCACGTCTGTGCCGTACGGCATGAACGGAGTGACGGCCAGAATGTGCGACTGCGCTTCAGCCTCCCATACGACAGTTCTATCGTCTACGATGACCGTGAGTTCGGCGGGAAAGTGAGCGCCGCACGTCGTGCGCAAAGATTTCATCTCGTCCACGCCGACGGACTTGACTCTGTGCTCGAGTTGTGCGGGTTCAAACACCGCCCCGTGCGGATCTAAAATCCTACAAACCTCCCGCGCGTAGTTATTGGAAGCTTTTGTACAAACAAAAACTTCAGCGCGCTTTGATTGACGACCGTCGGATCCGGCCAAGTACTTTCGCATCTCCTCCCAACCCGGACGCACGTGCACGAGCATCGCCGTGGCGGGGTTTGCCGGGTTGATCACCGTGAACACGAGCATCGCGCCCTTGATGTGCGGACTCGGAATTCGAATAATGTTTCGCAATCTTTGCATACCGTTGGGCAAGCTCTCGATCTCTGGAATCGTCACCGATCGTCTGTTGTTGTGCGTCACCGCGCCTTCGGAACAATACTGGTACAGCATCGCTCTATCGGTTTGCAAGCGCCGCAGCGCTTGCTCGCACGCAATCTTATCCTGCTTCACCTCTTCAATCATCACCGTCGAAACCCTCGGATTCGTCACGTCGAACTTCATCAGGCTCACCATTTTCAACCGCGTCGCCTCGATGCGTCGATCCAACATGTGCAGCGTCGTCGACTGCACGAGCGTCTCGTCCAAATCAAACACCACCACCAAGCGATTATGTTTCAACAACGGTTGCGCGTACGCCGGCGCCATCTCATCCGTTTTAAACGCCACAAACCGCGTCGTCGCGGACGCTCCTCCGTCCGCCCGCCTCTCATCTCCCGTCCCCTCGCCTCCGTCCTCTTCGCCTTCGCGCGTCGCCTCCGGCACCGCCACCAAGTGCAGTTCCCCGCTCGTCCTCCCCTCCCCATCCTTCATCTGCACCACCGCGCTCTTATTCTCCCGCGTCATCTCCGCGTGTAACTCCTCGATCGCTCGTCTCTCCTCCTCCTCGCACGTCGCGCACGGCGCGCATCGAAACGACGGCGCGCCCCCGCTCGAGCGCGCGAGAAAGTGCAGCGCCGCGAGCGGATCGAACGCGTCTCGAGATTCCCAGAACCCAACGATCGCCATCTCCCCCCCCGCGCCGCGCAATTCTTCCAGCAGCGTCTCGTTCGCCGTTCGCTTCGCGCCCGCGTTCGCTTCGCGCGCGTCGCCGTCGTCGTTCGCGCGCGGATCCTCCGCGACGCCCTCGAGCGCCTCGCACGCGAGCCTGAGCCCCGTCTGACGCTCGCGCTTCACCACGCTCGCCGTGAGCGCGACCGGCGGCATCGTCGCCGTCGTCCGCGTCCGCGCGCGGCGCGCGGGCGTCGCGCGGCGCGACGCGAGGCGGCGAATGCCGCCGACGCGCGCGCGACGACGCGGTCGAGCGCGGCGTCAGAGCGCCGCGCGCGGACGCCGCGCGCGGGCGAGGCGGCGATGGCGGCGCGCGCGGCGGCGCGCGCGGCGGCGCGCGACGGCGCGACGCGCGACGCGCGCGCGCGCGCGGGACGCGCGCGGGAACGGCGCGCGTCCGCGAGGCGAACGCCGATGGTTCGCGCGACGACGCGGGACGAGCGCGCGCGCGTGTACATCGAGCACACGGATGCGTACGGCGTGGTGTTTTACGCGAATTACTTCGCGTTCGCGTCGAACGCGGCGGAGGCGCTCGGGAGAGTCGCGGCGGGCGGCGGCGGCGGCGGCGGCGGCGGCGGCGCGAACGCCGGCGGTTTCGATTTCGGGCGCGCGTTTCGATGCGCGAGGATCGAGCATTGTAAGTACGCGCGCGCGGCGACTCTGGGAGACGCCATCGCGGTTCGGTCGGAGGTGGTGCGCGCGGACGAACGGAGCGCGACGTTGAGGCAAGAAATCGTTTCGGCGAACGACGACGCCGACGAGACGGTGTTTCTCAGCGCGGAAATAACGTACGCGGGCGCGGGCGCGGAAACGGACGATAGTGTGGGTGTCGGCGACACCGCGGGCGATGAGACGTTCGCGGCGCCGTGGGAGATGGAAGACGGGAGATGCGCGTCGACGGCGGTGAGGATGTATCGAGGCGAACGCTCCGCCGCCCAACGCTCGCACGTCGACATCTTGCGATTCTTCGAACGCGCTCGAACCGACGCCATCGGTGGTTCGGACGCGCTGAGTGCGCTGCAGGACGATGGCGTTGTCGTCGTCGTGTCGCGTTTGCAGGCGTATTTCCCGCGCGGCGACGGTTCCCAATCGAAATCTTCGTCATCTGTTATCCCGGTGTACGACGTCAAATCAACCGTCGAACTCAAGCGTCGCGGTATCCAAGTCGTGTTTCACCAAGCCATATTTGCCGACGACGGCGCGTGCGTCGGATACGGCGATGTCACGTGCACGTGCTTGGACGCGAAGACTATGCGTCCGATGCCGTGCCCGCCGGCGCTCGTCGACACGTTCGCGCCGTTCTGCATCGCGTGAGCCCTAGCGCTAGCCCGCTCGACGCGACGAAGCAGCGATCGATGTAAAATCATCCGTTCTCTAGTTTCTTATTCGCCGCGCGCCGATCTTCGCGTCGCGGCCGATTTCTCTCCGCTCTCGACGCGTCGCCGCCGCACTCGCCGCCGCGCGCGCGCCGTCGATGCCGGACATCGTCCGCATCGGCGGCACCGACCTCGTGCGCACGCGTGAGGCGAACGGCGAGTTCACGTACCGCCCCGTGGACGCGCAAACCGGCGCCGTGGTGGACGCCGCGACGTTTGAGGCGCGGAAGAAGGCGCAGAGGCAAGCGCAGCTCGCGAACGATCCTCGAGCGAACGAGCGCGCGGCGAACGAATGGGCGGCGCAGACGCGCGCGGCGATCGCGCGCACGCGCGTCGATGAATCGCGACGGCTGAAGCGGGAAGACGCGCAGCGAAGGGAGCGGGAGAGCGGAACGACGGGACCGAGACGGCGCGCGAGAGAGCTCGGCGCGTCGGCGAAACCGTCGAAAGTGCTCACAGATTTGCGAGAGGAGATGCGCATCGCGGAAGCGACGGGATTGAAGAAGAAAAATCCAGGGTCGTATTCGTTTCTCAAAGCGGCGCTGGACGTGGAGGAGGGGAAGCACGCGCGCGCGGTGGAGGCTGCGAGGAAGCGCGACTACGCGAAGGCTCGGTCGAGGAAAGGGGTGAAGGGAGACGCGGGATTAGACGCGGAGTTGAGCTCGGGAGACGAGGACAATGCGCCGAGAATTCGCGGGTCGTTGGCGGATTTGGATGATCCAGATTATCGCCGCGACGCGCGACCGACGACGGCGAAGGCGCCGACGCCGACGCCGACAAAGGCGACAAAGGCGAAAGGCCTGTGCAGACGGTGCAAATTGCCAGGTCATCTTGCGCGCGATTGCATGACGGACGAAAAGGATCTTCCAACCGCGAACAAGAGCGTCGTCGACGCGGTGGCGAGCGAAATTGAGCGTTTGGACGTCACGGGCGACGTCGCGCCTAAGGCGGCGAATATCCCGAAGCCTAGGAGCGCGAAGCATGGCGCGAGCAAGAACGACGACGCGAACGACCCCGATTACGCACGAGAACCGGTGTCGAAGAAAACGAGCGGGCGTGGAGGAAGAGGCGGCCGAGGTGGACAACAAAGGCTCGTGGTCACGTGATTTTATTTTACAACATGGATTCACGCACTCAAGTTGAGCGTGCGTTCAACGGCGTCGTTCCAACGCGCGTAGTTCGTTTCGCGAGCTTCGATGGATAGTTTCGGGACGAACTCTGTGATGTCCCGATCACCATCACCTTCGCTGACGTTCGCGAAAACGTCTTCCTCTGTCATCAACCCGGCGCCGATGGCTGCGGCGTACGCCGCGCCTCGAGCCGTCGTCTCCACATCCGAGGGACGAATGACATTCAAACCGATGCAATCGGCTTGAATTTGCATGAGAAGATTATTTGCACTCGCGCCGCCGTCAACTTTAAGCGCACTCAGCGAATGCGAGGTCGATTCAGCCATGTCTTGACGCATGGCGTCGAGAACGTCTCTCGATTGAAACGCGATGGCGTCTAGCGCGGCTCGCGCGATGTGTCCTTTGTTGACGTACTGCGTCAGCCCCACAATCACACCACGCGCGTCTTCGCGCCATCTTGGCGCAAAAAGACCGCTAAATGCGGGGACAAACGATACACCAGCGGCATCTTCCACGGTGCCGGCGAGACTTTCGACATCGCTCGCCGTTTTAATCAACCCGAGATTATCGCGTAACCAGTGCACGACCGCGCCCGCGATTGCGACAGAACCCTCCAAAGCATACTTTGGGGTTTTGTCTCGTCCTCCGAGCTGCCACGCCATAGTCGTGAGCAGCCCGTGCTTCGAGCGCACGATGGTTGAACCCGTATTGAGAATCATGAAGCAACCGGTGCCGTACGTATTCTTCGCCTGACCAACGTCGCATCTCTGTCCGAGCGTGGCCGATTGCTGATCACCGATGCATCCCGTAATTTTGATCCCTCCTAAACCCTCGATGCTCGCATCGATCTCGCCAAAATCCTCGGCGCACGATTTGATCTCCGGCAGCGCGTCCATCGGCACGCCGAGCGTCTCGCACGTCGCCGCGTCCCACGTCAAATCATCCAATCGCATCAGCATCGTTCGCGACGCGTTCGAAACATCCGTAATGTGCGCTTTCCCGCCGGTGAGTTTATACACCAACCAACTCTCGATCGTTCCAAAGCACAAATCTTTTTCGCGCGCCGCCTCGCGCACGCCCTCGTCGTTTTCCAACAACCACCGCATCTTCATCGCGCTAAAATACGTGCTCACCGGCAACCCACACGTCGCGACGAACGCGTTCTTATCCCCATCGCACGCCTCTCTCACCACCGCATCGCACGTCTCCCGCGTGCGCGAGTCCAACCACACCACCGCGTTCGCCAGCGCCGTCCCGTCGCTTCGCCGCCACGCGCACGTCGTCTCTCGCTGATTCGTGATCCCCACGCACGCCAGATCGCTCGCCGTCACGCCCGCCGATCGCAGCGCCTCCCTCGCGCACGTCAGCGCGCGCTCAAAGATCTCCTCCGCGTCGTGCTCGCACCATCCCGGCGCCGGATACCGTTGCGCGTGCTCCCGCTGCGCCGACGCGATCTTCACGTACGTCCTCGCGTCCCGCGGCGCCGTCGTCTCGTACACGACGAACCGCGTGGACGTCGTCCCCTGATCCAGCGCGCCGACGCACGTCGCGCGCCGACGCGCCATCGCGGCGTCGCGCGATGTCGATCGTCGCGCGCCGCGCGCGCGACCGCGCCGTCGATCGCGCGATCGCGCGTCGATCGACGGTCGAGGGTTCGTTGACGCCGCGCGAACCTCGACGCGTCGATCGAGGTCGGTCGCTCCGATCGATCGCGGTGCGCGGCGGCTCGCGCGCGGACGCGGCGTCGCGCGACACATCACGGCGACGACGCGCGCGATGGCGACGCAATTCGCGCGCGCGAGCGCGCTCGAGACGTGCGTGTGACGCGCGACCGCGCGACGCGCGCGCGTGTAACGCGCGACCGCGCGCGCGTCGGAGGCGTCGCGCGCGGATAAAGCCCTGCGATGACGATGGCGCGGCGCGACGACGACGACGACGAAGACGACGACGCGAGACTGACGAGGGCGCGAACGACGACGACGATGGCGACAGACGCACGACGCTTCGATCGAACCGCGGACGACGAAGCGTGGAGACGCGAGCGAGCAAGGTGGAGAGGAACCCGCGGATGGCGCAACTGAAGGCTGGGTACTTGTTTCCGGAGATCGCGCGCATTCGCAACGCGCACTTGGAGAAGAATCCGGACGCGAAGATCATCTCTCTTGGGATCGGTGACACGACGGAACCGATTCCTAAGCCGATCACGGATGGGATGGTGGCCGCGGCGGCGGCGTTGGGCACGAAGGAAGGGTACTCGGCGAAGGGCGGGTACGGACCCGAGGCGGGTCAAATGGAATTGCGCAAGGCTATCGCGGAAAAGCTCTACAAGGGGACGCCGATCACGTACGAAGACGTGTTCGCGTCTGATGGGTCCAAGTGCGATATCTCGCGCATGTTGCAAATGTTTGGCAGTGGACGTAAGATTGCGGTGCAAGACCCGTCGTACCCGGCGTACGTCGATTCCTCCGTCATCATGGGTCACTCCACGGGCTTCAACGACGCGGTCAAGCAGTACGAAAACATTACGTACATGCCGTGCGGCGCTGAGAATGATTTCTTTCCGGACTTGTCCGCGGCTAAGAGCGCGGAACTCATCTTCTTCTGCTCCCCGAATAACCCGACGGGCGCCGCGGCGACGCGCGCGCAGCTCACCGAGCTCGTGAACCAAGCTTTGGAGAGTGGATCCATCATCATCTACGACGCGGCGTATTCCGCGTTTGTCGGTAACCCGGACTGCCCGAAGACTATTTACGAAATTCCGGGCGCTGAGAAGTGCGCGATCGAGACGTGCTCGTTCTCCAAGTACGCCGGTTTCACCGGTTTGCGTCTCGGCTGGACCGTCTTCCCGGAGGCGCTCAAGTTTTCCGACGGCTCCTCCGTGCGTCAAGATTGGAACCGTATGATGGGTACGTCCTTCAACGGTGCGTCTACTGTCGCGCAAGGTGCCGGTCTCGCGTGCCTCACCGACGCCGGTTTGGCCGCCATGGGTGATATGGTTGCGTTTTACAAGGAAAACGCCGCCATCCTCAAGCGCACGTGGGAAGAAATGGGCTACAAAGTGTACGGTGGTACCGATGCGCCTTACGTGTGGGTTTCTTTCGAAGGCCGCGACTCATGGGAAGTCTTCACGGAAATCCTCGACAAGACGGACATCGTCACCACCCCAGGCGCCGGTTTCGGCCCCGCCGGGAACGGCTACGTGCGCTGCAGCGCGTTCGGCAGCCGCGAGAACATCAACGAAGCCGCGCGTCGTCTCAAAGAGTCTTTCTCGAAGTAAATGCGCGGGCGTTGAGTAGGCACCGTTTTAATAATAATCGTCACGCTAATTGGTACAGGAAGGTTTAGGAAGGAAGGAAGATTGGATAAATAAAAATGTCACGTTGTATAGAATTACATTCCGACTGGCGCTTTGAAGAGCCTTCGCGAGGCGTTGTGTACAGCGTTCGCTCTTCGCCGCGGGTTCGGGAAGCCAAAACAATCCTTCTCTAAATTTTTGCTTGCCGCAGTTTGAAAAAATGTCCAAATGAATGAAAATTTGGCCTTTGCTGACGACGTCCTGAAGGGCTGACGATGGAAACTCATCGCCGGCTCTCCGCCGCCGCTTTGGCCTTGGCCTGTTTGGCCGCGAGCTCTCGCACCTTGGCGAGAAGCTCTTGTGGGATCTCTCGCTTCTTGTCGCCCACGGTCTTCACAGACTGTTGCGGCAACATTGCGATGCGTAAGAGGTTGCGCCACTTATCCTTGAGATCCACCGCCGTGCGGTGTTCGATGGCGGTGAAACCGAGCTTTTTGATATCTGCCCACTTACCGCCGCCGCACTGCGCGACGCCGCGCACGAGCGCTTCGGCTTCTTCGAGTGCCCAAGGATTGTGATGCTTACTACGACGACCGGTGCCATTCTCGCCGGGTTTACCTCTACCGGCGGGTTTGCCAGCGGCGCGACCGGATCCTTTCTTGCCGATGTCGCCGTCGTTGGATTCGGCATCGCTCACGCTCTTCGCCTTTTTGTGCGCACTCTTCGGGAGTGTGGCTTCGGCGGAGCGCTTTCCCTTGGCGCCCTTACCGCCTCGTCCTTTCGCCGCGACGCCACGTCTGGGGCTCTCGTGTTCGTCCATAGCGTCGTCGTCGTACAACGAGCGCGCAGACTTGACTTGGCGCTTGCCCGCGGCGCGCTTGGGCGATGCTTGCGGCTTGAAGCGAGATGCGCCCACGTTCATGAGGGTGTCTTCGCCGGAAAGCGGCGAGCTGAATCGGCTCGACGGCGGCGTGAAGTCGTCGCCATTTCTGAACGCTTCGAGTCGCTTAAGGATCCACTGTCTATTGTTTGAGTTGGTGTCCTTGCCGAAGAGAGCGCGATACTGCCCGCGCAGAGAGGCGATGGATTCAACCTCGGTGTGCCCTGGAACACCGAAATCGATCACAGCTGGGACGTGCGCATACGCGCCGTGCGCGCCACCACCCGAAGCCCACTCGGGCTCGTGATCATTCGGCGCGACGAGACCGCACAAATTGCCGTTGCTCATCCAAGACGAGAGCGGCGGCGCGTTGTGCTCGACGAAAATTTCAGCGCCTTCGTCATCGATGAGACCGATGGCGCAGTCCATAATCGGTGCGCCGAATTCACACAGCAAGTTCTCCGCGGCTTCATCCAGGGTGACGTCGAACGGGGAGTACGACCGGTTCGACGCGGCGTCGCCGCTCAAGTAGGCCACGCTCTGCGTCGACGCCTTGTCGTCGTCGTCGCTTCCACCTGACGCCGTGAGCATGCCCAAATTCCCCATCGACCCACTTCCCGTTCCAAGCATTGCCCCATACCCGTGTTCCAACAACGCTCCACGCTCCGCCGCCGCGCGTCTCTGCGCCTTCGTCGCGCTCAAAATTTCCCGCTCCGCCGCCTTCAGCACCGGATCCGCGTCGAACGGCCCCGCCTCCGACACGAATCCCGCCATTTGTTGATCTACCGCATCGGTATCCCCATTCACATCGTGTCCATTCACGAATCTATACCCGCGCACCGCTCCCGGCGCGCCGTCCCGTCGCAGCGCCGCGCGCGTCGCATGACTCCCGGGTGTTTGGGATGGCGCCATGGTCGCCATCCCACGCGCGCGATTAATCCCTCCGCGCGTCCGCTCGCGCGCCTCCACCGCGTCCGCTCGCGCGCCGAATCGACCGATCCGTTTTCTTTCCTCGACTCCCGCGCGTCCTCGTCCCCGTTCGCGCGTCGCGCGCGTCACGAACGACCAGTCACGCTTTGTCCGAGGCGATCGCTCGACGTCGCGCGCGCCGTCGGCGACGCGATTCCGTCACCGAAAGCGCGTCGCCTCGTCGCGCGCGTCGCGCGCGGGCGTTCGTCCGCGCGCGCGAAATCCGCGCGAGTTTTCCACGCGCGGCGTCGCGCGGCGCGAGCGTCGCGCGATCTCCCGCGTGCGGCGCGCGTCGGCGTGTCGCGGCGCCGCCGCCGCGCGCGCGCGCGGCGGCGCGTTTCCAACCGGAACGCGCATCATCGCGCGATGGCGCTGTCGGGGCCTCGAACGCGACGCGCGACGCGGTTTTTCGTGATCGGGCCCTAGATCTGTACCTCGTCACTGTTTACGCATACTCGAAAGTCGGATCATTTTCTTATCGGGTGACGTCCGACGCGGCGACGTTCGCGCGCCGACTTTCGTGTTTTCGCAGATGGCGCGCTGGATGCGTCGACTA
>Ga0181607_10003556_pt1 | contig 13515 bp, 16 predicted proteins | sample 041ome_9_FD_132420 | JGI IMG/M metagenome (GOLD analysis project Ga0181607, IMG submission 132420) | Coastal salt marsh microbial communities from the Groves Creek Marsh, Skidaway Island, Georgia - 041413US metaG (megahit assembly) | ecosystem: Environmental > Aquatic > Marine > Intertidal zone...
CCATACGACGGAAGGTGGTGCACCCCATTCTGAATAGGAAATCGCCTTACTAGTCGGTCTTTCCAGAGCGAGAAGTGTATCAAGTGCTTGTTTCCTACGTTCCATAGGAAACAAAGAGGAAGACAATTTCCGACTATAAAATTTCCAAGCCCATTCAAATTGCAACGCGGCTTTCCAATCGGGGAACCCTTGAACATAGCAACGACGAGACCATATTTCGCCTTTCGCAACTTTTGCACCCGTAGCTCGTGCCCCGCCTGTAATTTCTTTATTATGTTGCCGAAGACGACGATTTAAGTCGACCGTGGCGCCAATATAGGTAGCATGATTGGTCGATTCGAGAAGATATACGTAGAAAGACATTTTTTAATTATATAGTATATAATGGACAATATAATTGAAATAATAGACGAAATTTATAACGAACTGAAAGATTTAAATGGCGGAAAGGTCGCAGATTACATACCGGAATTAGCAAATGTAAGTCCAAATAAGTTTGGGATTAGTATATGTTTTGTCGACGGTAAGACACATAATATAGGAGACACAATGGATATGTTTTGTTTACAATCGTGCAGTAAACCATTATCGTATTGTGTAGCCCATGATGAATTGGGAAAGGAAGAATTACACAAACGCGTTGGATTTGAACCATCTGGTCAAGCATTTAACGCCTTTATTCTAAACAAGGAAGGGTTGCCTCATAATCCAATGATAAATGCGGGAGCAATTATGGTAGCATCGCAAATAGGAAAGAACGAAGAACCATCATATAGATTTAATATATTGAAAACGAAATATAGTGAATTTGCGGGTGGAAACAAAGTGGGTTTCGACAATTCAGTATTTTTATCGGAACAGCATCATGCAGATAGAAATATATCATTGGCGTATTATATGCGCGAAAATGGTGCGTATTCAGATATAATGTCGCCCAATGATATAAGTCAAGGATTGAATTTATATTTTCAACAATGCTCAATCACGATAAATAGTGAGGCGGGAGCACAAATCGGCGGGACGTTAGCAAATGGGGGTATAAATCCGACAACAAATGAACGAGTAACATCATTAGAATCAATAACAGACTGTTTAACATTAATGTATAGCTGCGGAATGTATGATTATAGTGGTCAATTTGCGTTCGAAATAGGCTTACCTGCTAAGTCTGGTGTAAGTGGTTGTATACTATTAGTTGTACCAAATCAAATGGGAATCTGTATATGGAGTCCTCCGTTAGACGATGTAGGTAATAGTTTTAAAGGACTCGAGGTATGTAAACGATTGAATAATAAATTGAAGTTGCACATTTTTCATAATATCATAGCAAATGGAATGAAATCATGATAATATATCAAAATAAATATGCATATAATGTATAAATGTATCCATTAATCAAAACATTCAAGGCAACTCGTATACGAAATGCGTTTATATTGAATGCGATGGTAGCAGCGTTTACGGCGGTATTAGCTATTGGAATAACGAAACAACTCGACAAAAATAAATCGGATATTTACATTTTTATGAATAACCTGATACCAGGTAAAGGTATCGGAGAGTATACAAAATTTTTCATCGTATTTATAACAACATTTATCAGTAGTTTTATAGTATATAATTTACTGCATTTGCTATTTGGTTTTGGTGCGGCTATGATAATAGACGACAAATTTAAGGCAAATATACCGAAGTATTAATAGATAAAATAAAATTGATAGAATATTGTTTGAACAATATACTACAACTAGTTTAGATTGTTATTATGGAAAATCTTAGCCCCGCCGAAAAAATGTACCAGTCACATCTCGCAAATGTGAAAAGGTATCAACAGAATAATCCTGAAAAAATGGCTAAAAAGGCAAAAAAATACATGGAAAAGTTGAAATCCGACCCCGAAAAGTATGCCGAATTTCTCGAGAAGAGGCGTAAATATTACAATGAAGTTACAAAACCCAAAAAAAATATAATAACATCAACAAATAGTTAAAAAATAATAGTATATAATAATAAATGTTCAAAGTCTTTTTGTTGTTGTCTAGCTTGTTGGGAATTGTAGCCCGAAAAAATGAATATGTCCCATTACTGGACATAGAAGAATATCAAACGACTCATTTTGTAAATGAATCACTTCCTCAGTCTTTTTCTTGGTCCGATGTAGAAGGAGTTAACTATTTAACAAAGAATCTAAATCAGCATATTCCCGTATATTGTGGAAGTTGTTGGGCACATGGGAGCATAAGTGCGTTGTCCGATAGAATAAAAATCGCAAGAAAGGCTGCTTGGCCTGATATTAATTTGAGTATCCAGTTTTTATTGAATTGTCAAATGGGTGGAAGTTGCAATGGAGGGGACCACTTAGCGACATATAAGGCAATTCGCGATTACGGTTCTATCCCATATGAAGATTGCATGATATACCAAGCATGTAGTTCAGATTCAAAAGAAGAAGCATGTAAAGAGAAGAAGCAGTTTGAATGTACGCCGTCGAATATATGTAGAACATGTGATACATTTACTTCGCACGGGGGAACATGTAATCCGATAACACACTATCCAAATGCGACTATTGGGAGTTTTGGTGCAGTAAAAGGCAGTGATAATATGCAAGCAGAGATATATAAAAATGGTCCTATAGCTTGTGGTATAAATGCCGAGGAGATAGTGGATTATAAAGGCGGTGTACTGGATTTACCACACAAATTAAAAATGATAAATCATATTATTTCGGTAGTTGGATGGGGATATGACCAAGAACTTGGAAAACAATATTGGATAATTCGCAACTCCTGGGGAAGTTACTGGGGTGAATTGGGCTTTATGCGCCTAGTTATGGGTGAGAATCAACTAGGCATTGAAAAAACATGTGCTTATGCGATACCCGAATCATGGACGACTCATAATGTTCCGTGTAATGAAGACGGTAGCAATTGTGGAAGTGAATAATCATTATGAAATCTGAAGATACATATAAAGATATATGTATCTATCTACTAATGAACGCGTATAATAATAAGTATGATGAATTGGTTGAACCTCTATATGGTGTAAAGAGGGATTCAAATGAAGATAATATATTATTGCAAACAAACGCAATACCTCACACATATAGTGTAAACGAACGCATAGATATGACTATGCACAAGACATATAGTATTGACCCGGCTGGCTGCGAAGATGCTGATGATGCGTTTAGTATATACGAGGAAAATGAAAAAATGTTTTTAGCTATTCATATAGCAGACCCAACCGAATATATAAATATTCAATCGAGTTTATGGGAGGACGTAGAAAAACGAATAGTTACCAGATATCCTTCAAACAAACCACCGATACATATGATACCAAAAGAAACGATGGAAAAAGCAAGTTTAATGGTGAATCAATATGGAGAAATAAAGTTAGCGATAACAATATTAACCGAAATTGATAAAAATACATACGAACCTGTGGGTGGAATAAAACTGTTATTTACAAAAATACGGGTTGAAACGCAAAACGCACTAAGTTACAAAAAAGCAGGTGAGGATGTAGATACAATCGAAACATTAAAAAATGGATTGCGAATCAGCAAAGCATTGTATGATATTCGAAGTGAAAAAACTAGAGGAACTGTATTAAATGAAGTATCTATTTCATTTCCGCGATACGATAGTGAGACAATGTATTTATATTCAGATACAAAAACAGAAATCGCTATGAAACAAATGATAGCAGAATATGCTATATTCGCAAACACATTTATAGGAGAATATTTAAAAATTAATTTCGAAGGAGCTGGATTATATCGTATTTGTAATGCAAAGGATTGGTTGAATACGGTCTATCCCGATATAACTGGACAAGAATTATTGAATGAAATTATAGTAAATGGAATAAAAGCCGAATATATATCCACTGTAAAACCACACGATTTGGTAGGTGCAGCCGAATACACCCATTTTACATCGCCGATTAGACGTTTATCTGATTGTGTATGTCATTATTTGTTGAAATATATTCATTTAAAAAATGCGAATCCTCCTTTGCAAGTGCCCTTTTCAAATGACCAGTTAAAAAAGTATTCGAATGATTGTTTGAAATTAACCAAGGTGATAAAAAATATTCAATATAAAGATACCAAGTTTCGTTTGATTCAAACAATGAGTATGATGTTATTAACATGCGAGTCTATAGACATAGTCTATTATGTAACTAGTTACAAGGCGGGGTTTTTAAATATAATCATTAATAAAATTAATGAACATACTGTTTATTTGTCGTATACATTACGAAGGAATGATTTACATACAGAATATACGTTGAAAGAAGAAAAACATTTATCGATAACAGAGGTGAATTGTATAGGGAAGTTTGACGAAGGCAGTATACCAGAATTAGATAGTTTGTTTATTGAAAAAATATGTTATTGCGAAACCTGAGAGTATATGTAAACGGATACGAACTGCGTAATTTTAGAGGTGGGGGAACCCCTTTCGACCCATCCGCATGTTGAATCCAATGATTGAGACCATTTTTATCAATATATTCAGATTGCGATTTAATCCATGTAAATGCATTTTCATTTGAAACGCGATTATTGTTCCTAAGTGCATTACGTCGTGAAAAATTGTCGAATGATACCTTGTGTTGTCGATAGAATAAAACACTAAATAAAGTGTTTTCGCACAACTTTTTGCACATAAATAATATAATATAACATGTTATTTAAGTTATTGATATAAAATTGAACGGTTATATTACATGTATATGTCTATCAACATACCAAAAATGAGTGAAACTCTAATAAAAGACCCGTCTTTGGACCAGCTGATTGATTTAATCAAAGTAGCGAGTGAAGAAACTAACTTAGATGACTATCTAGAGCCGAATGTAAGGAAGGTTTTGAATGAATATAAGTTGGCGTCGGAATCTACGTGGTCAAACGGCAAATATTATTTATATGGTCAGATTCCGATTGATACCGATACACCCATTACACCTGCATTGTTACAATCTGCGATTGATGCAAATTCACGCCGTTATGTAGAGTATGGTGGACCATGCAATAGCTTTGAAGCAGCTTCGATTGCGAAAAGTGACGCCCAATTTAAGAACTTGTTAGTAATACTAGACTTTTACCATAATAAATACAATGAAATTACATATGCACCGGGGGGAAATGGATATAAACGTGCTCTGGATGATTGGAATAGTAGAAATAAAGATTGTTGATTGAATATTCTTAATATCAGAAAAAATAAATGTATATACATTTATTTTTTTAGCTAGCAATAAGAGGGATAATTATTTATTTTCTACATATCTTTATGGTATAGGTTGTTGGTCGTATCTTTCTCCTTCGAAATCAAGAACCATTGCGATTTCTTCTTCCTCTTCTTCCTCTTCTTCCTCTTCTTCCTCTTCTTCCTCTTCTTCTTCTTCTTCTTCGGATATTTCCATAGCCGTGTCTTCATCGAAATGATATCCCGATAGTAGCATGTGCGCGAGATTCTTTAACTGTATTTGACGCCGGCTATAGATTTGAACTTGTTGAATTTCAAAGGCAGTCCGAACATTATTTTTTTGAATAAAATCCATTTTGAACGACATTTCATTTTCACGTGTTTTTCGAATATCATCGGCAAGAGCAAATACCTCCGGAATATTTTGTCCGCGCACATGGTAAGGCACTTCTAATATTCCCGCAGTTTCCTCCATATCTTTAACAGCGATAATATGGTCATTGCATCCATAATGTCCAAATCGACCAACGACCTCTTCAATTTGGTCATTGTCTGTAACTAATTGTTCTCGAATGCGCGTATTCATTTCCGTTCGTTCTTCAATGTTTCGCTGCATTGTTGCGATTTCGGTATCCAAAACCATAAATTCTTGGTTGGATACGTGAAGTGTATATGCGACTGTTTGAATACCGTCACACGGAGTTCGGCATTGCGGACAGTCATATCTCCCTCCTTCCATCCACTGGGTTAAACACCCCACACATGCAGTGTGCGCGCAACCATTGAAATGCGCAAGATGATTGTTTGATTCATCATCGTCTACCACAGTCTCTTCCATACAAATCGAACACGAATATTTCGCCCCAACATAGGTAGGATGAAAGTTCGCGCCGTAACAATGTGGAAATTCCGCAGCCATATTTGATACTTATTTTACTCAGAAGTATTGTTGATACTTTATACAAAACACGCAATAAGCCTTTCAATTTTATGTAATGAAGATACTGGTGTATATACGTAAAATAAAATGTGGGTATACTAATAATAGTAATGAAATTATTGGCGATACCCGACGATATATCAAGAAACGCACTCTACACCATAATCCCATGTATAATAATTAGTATATACACAAATTTCTTATTCGGGCACAATACCCTATGTATAACATACGGTTTGTTGTTAATAACCAGTGTCTTGTATTGGACAAACACTAGTTGGGAGAATATGATGTATATAGATATTACTGTAGCACTATTAACAATATGTTTAATGAGTTTTATCGCATTTACACGATTTTCTACCACGTTTATATGTTTATGGTTAGGCACGTTGTGTATCATGGTCATATCATTTATGACGAATCGTAATATATTACTGCGTCGGATATATACATTTGATACAATTGAACCGACGATAATCGGCGATTTAATCGATAAGTATTACCCGATAACATATGTCCCATACGATTCAGTTGAAAGGGTTTCTGTATATAAAACATCAACGCATATGCATATGATAATAAACCATTTATTACCAACTGTTGTATTCATAACCGGGATGTATATTTCATGCAAAGATGATGTGTGAGAACATTGCCCGCGGTCGAATGATATAATGTAAAAAATACAAATATACGGGTTATATTCAAAATCCTATATTTAATTATTAAGCAAATAAGTCTCCTTGAAATCTGCAAAACCGTGCGTCGCAATATACTGCATCAAACGCATAACATATGCATACGAAGAACCTGAATGTCCTCCCGCAACACTATCATTATGTTCGAACATTGCTGTTTTGATTCGTTCCAATTCGGGTGTATCGCAAAACATAAATCCTTCACCCGTTGGTGGGTCGAAATCGCGAATCCATTCCCACAATTCACATTGAGTAATTGCATAATGGGCGTTTTCGAACGATGCTTGGTCGTAAGACTGGACGAAATCGAATGAACCTGAAACTGATATAGTAGACATAATAATAGCCCGTTGTTGATGTGATTTATTTCCGACCATAGGCGGAAATCAATTTTACGGGACATCTTTTATAACCCACAAAAAAGGTTTTTATTTAAGTTATTTTACACAGTTACGTTATTTCCCGTCGAATCGTCTCGTGTCTACAAAGTCACTGACCCACGGTGGGGTATATCGTGGTTCTTCTGTTGGTTTCGTGTAGCATCCTTTGGCTTCCCGGAGTTCTTCTTCCGTTATCAAGATGTCTTGTGACTCATCGCATTCGTGGGCTTCCTCGCGGGTTTTAATCATCGGCGGTGTTATATACGTCTGAAACAAGAGGGTTAGTTGCCCTTTTACCACATCAACACGCTTGTTATATTCGGTAAGAAGCGTATTCATATTGTGTATCTCACAAATGCTCCTCTTACTCTCTGCTCGGGCAATGCTTTCTGTGTGATATTGTCTTCTACATCTCATTTCGTTTTTCATACATTTGGTATATTCCTTATACGATCCAAACTGTTCCATTGGTATCATTCTGTTGGACGGAAGGGTAGAACTCATTTTTTTGTGTTGGTCTACTACAGACGATACACGTGCATATAGTATCTTATCCAATCGCATACTGCTTTGTGTTCGCATTTCGTGAATTTTACGGACCTCTTCGTGTGCACGAATTTCCTCCTGAATAAAGGGAATCATATATTCTGTAAGTTGAATGTATTCTTCGTTCAATGAATCCGCCATGAAATAAGCCATGTTAACCGGTTGTTTCACAAAAGGTGGTTTTGGTAGGCATTTACCGCATACAAGCCGCCAAATGTTGGATACTGTTATCTGTCCTGGAAACGTTTGTGGGTCATTCGCATCTACGGTTATTGTCTCCTCGCAGTGCAAACACGTATACATCGACCCGTGGTGGTCAAAATATGTTCCTTTTCCTAATTCTACACTCATTTTCTTGTCGTTGTCTGTCATCGTTTTCTAAAAACTGTTGTTTTAATATTGCTTTATCTAAAAATGAAAAATCCTTTCAATTTTGTGGGAACTTTGCCCACGGGTAGAGTAGAACAAATCAACATTTTTTCCAAGAACACACACCATTTTTGTTTGGTGTAGAGATATACATCAGACCATCGTTCCCTTTTTTCTTCTTATTACAATTCTCGTTTGCTGGGTATGGTGGCGATTTACGGTCCTTATATTTCTTGAGTGTTTTACTGTGATTATTGACGGCATTTCTTCCTGAAACACTATTCATTTTTTCAGTGATTCGCTTACGTTGTGTTTTGGTCAGTCCTAAAGGGTTCGTTTTCGTTTTCAACGCGTATTTCACATGTCGTATCCAAGTGGATTTGCATGTTCCCTTGCAAGTTCCGGTACCAATTTCCTTCAAAATTTGCATAGCACCATTGTAGTTGCTAATAAAAGTCATATATATATATCATACATATATGAAAAAAATTATAGTAATGCCTTCAACGCCTTCTTGTATTTTTCACACTTTCCAGTGGCTCCGTTTTTACGAGTTCCTTTCGTTCACCTTGAACGGGGCATTTTACACAGTGTGTGTAGATATTGTGTTACTATTCTCATCAAATGATGATAAAAAATTGACCAGTGTTTGAACACCTTCAATCATTTTTGATATATCAATCTTTTCGGATTGTCCAATCGTATATGTAAAATCTATAAATGAAAATCGAAGACAAAGTCCGTTTATCGCAAAAGGTTCACCCGCCACAGTTAATATTTTCAAATGTTCTAATAAATAATTTGATAAATCTCCCCCAGTATACAGATGTAAATCGTTGAGTGACTGTTTATATGGTTCAAAATCGAGTAGAATATACCATGCGGCATTTGGTTCAACGAATTTTAATTTTGTTTTACGTAATAGGGTGCATATTTCGCGGCTAATATAAGAATATACTGCTGTGGATTTTGTATAGTGGTCTTTATACAATTCTGTATTGGATAGCATATAATTTGTAGCATATTGAATGGGAACAGATGCACAAGAAAATATATTTGATGAATATTGCGAACATTTATTAAACAATTCATTGGTTTGTTCGGGGAACGCCAACCAACCTAATCTATAACCTCCACAACCAAGGTCTTTTGAAACCGATGACCCGATAATAGTAAGTTCCGGAATGAAATGCGAAATCGATTTAATATTCTCTTCGTAGCATAAATGTAGGTATATCTCGTCTGCAAAAACCAAACAATTGTGTTTTCTGAGAACATCTGCTATTTGTTCTATCTCGTCGTTTTGATATGCGATGCCTGTGGGATTATTTGGGTTATTGAAAAATAAAAGCTTGGGTTGATTATGAAGTGGTTTTAACGTATCCTCCAACTTTTGTAAACAAACGCGGAAATTATCATCGATACACGTTTCGAAATCAATAACGTGTTTATCTTGTAATATATCGGTTTGTTCTTTGTAACTCACCCAAGAGGGTGTAATATGAATAATAGTTCCCTCGAAAGCGAGTTGTATTATAAACAATAGCTCTTTTAAACCGTTACCAACTATGAACTCGTATTTGGTATCGGTGGTATTATACATTTTTTTCAACGTGGTATTTAATTCGGGTATACCGGTGCAACGCGCATACTGCTTTTTATCTGCATATTCGCGTAGTTTATCAACATAGAATGCGGGTTGGGGCAGTGGGTTTTCCCCTAAACCGAAATTGTATAATGTAACACCCTGTTCTTCGTATTTTTCAAGAATAATCTTGGAATTTAATGTCGATGATATGGTATTACTCATGTATTATTATAATTACGATATATAATAAATGAATATTGACTTACACCGACTAAAAAGAAAAATGAGACAAAAAGTCATTATTATCTTCAAACTAGTGGTGTAAAAGCACCCTATCCATTTTCTTAAACAGAAAATCTTGGGCTTGTTTCCATTTGACGGCATTAAGCGGTTGGAAACTTTTTTAATACAATATTATTTTACCCTACAATAGACATCTTGGAATTGAAATCCTACTAACGTAAGTTTATGTAAGCGAAACATTACTCATTTACAATATAAAATAATAAGGGAGCTTCACAGAAGATTTTATTTTTTTAAACCACTAAAAATATTACCCCTAATGCAAGAAAAGGCATAGTAATAAATATAGGTTCTTCTCCACTAATATATATGATATTATTGTTTTTAAGTTAATTTATTAGTTATATTTTTTGTCTCATTTTTCTTTTTAGTTGGTGTAATTTCTCAAGAGGATTCATAATATAAAATAACGATTATATTTTATATTATTGATATTATATATGAAATCACACACTCGGTCAAACAATCGTAAAAAATAGAGAAAATGTAATAAAATATTCAAATACTATTCAAAACATTATATTCATCATCAGTTTCCATCACTTTCTTCTGAATTCACGTCTGCACTCCCCATAGGGAGTATGATTACACCATCTTTATCTGTTTTAATATCATATTTTTTTTGTAAATTCTTTACTTCTTCCATATAAGCATCTGATTCCTCTTCACGGAAATCGTCTACATTCCACCCTTCTTTTCGTAAAACATCCGCCTTATCTTGAAAACAATTATCACATAAACACAATTTTAAATTGTGTCCATTGACTTGTATACTCAATTCAATGATATCATCAGTATTTAAATTGATAGCACATGTTTTGCACTTTCTTTTACCTTCATTGCATGAGTGCTCCTCCTCATCCTCTTCCTCTTCTTCTTCTTCATCGTCACTAGCATCGCACCCATTACCGCATAAATATTCACCCGTCCCCTTCATTTGAACGATATCGCCATCTTTACCGCAAAGGTCACATTGAGCTTCTTTCTTATTCGGTTCTTCACTTATAAACAACAGGTCGTTGAATCCATCATCGACAAAATATCCATCACATAGAGCACATTTTTTCCACTCACCGTTTCCTTCATATTCCTCCTCATTATCCTTATCGAAATCTTCGTCATCGGGATATCGTTCACAGTCTGTATTTTCACATAGTGTATGCGTTGTTTCTGTGTTTACTGTTTCCGGGACCCCTTCGTCGGTTTGTGTACTGCTGTTTTCGTAAATTGCGCTCATTCTAGTATACCTTGTTATGCCATAATCTATTTATATGAGAATGAATCAATTTTTAGACACAATTTGGGCTACAAAATGTATTCTATGTATATACAACAATGAGTAAAACCCGTAAAAATAGACGAGGACCACGAAAACAAAAGGGAGGTGAACCATCATTTGATTTGATAACAGCATTCAATGATAATAATGTACCAAGGGTAAAAAAGGCGTTAAAAGCCGGAGCCGATGCGAATACCAACAATTTAATCGACGCTGCCGCGCGCAATGCAATGTTACCTATTTTTAAATTACTTTTAAAACATGGAGCGAAGCCAAGCAGCGAAACGTTAATGGACGCTATTTACAACCAAGCCATGATTTACGACGACTTCAAAGTCGAGCGAAGGGCAATGGTGAAAACCCTTATTTCAAAATACAAAGACGATATAGACCTCAATTATGAAGATGACGAAAATACACCACTTCTGCTTGCGGTTATGAATGACGACCGAACAATGGTGAAAATCCTATTGGACGCAGGTGCAACCAATTTTGATAAACCTACAGGAAACAGTGCAATCGAATTAGCTGCTTATGCAGATGAACCAGAACGGATGTTGGCGTTGTTCGAATCTGATGCTAAGGTAGAAGACGTTCCCATGATGAACGAAGACGATTTTAAAAAATGTGACGACTACAATGAGAAGAAAAACACAATACAGTGTGGTATTCAGCTAACCAACGTGAGTCGTAAGAATGCACTCAAACTACCCAACACCAATGTATGCTATAGCAGGAAAAACTTGACGAGATGGTTTAAAAATAATCCCGGAAATCCGACAAATCCGCATTCACGAGAAAAAGTTGATAAGACATGGATGGATAAATATTTCCCAAATGGTATTAATGCAAAATACAATATAATTGACCCCGAATTTAAAGTAAGACGTAGCACCAGACGCAGACGAACAGTAAAATCAATAGGTCCATCTGTGGAAGATTAGAAGAAAAATGAGAATGATTCTGAAAAGTCCTGAATGAATCAAATTTTAGACACAATTTTTTGGAAAATATCTGCTATTATATATAATAGCATGAGCCACCTGCACGAACACAACATACAAGAAGGTAACGAATACAAAGCTCCTTCGGCTAATGAGTTCGAAGAATTGAAGAGAATGTATGAACAATTGCTGAAAAATTTGGAAGAATTATGTGGGGATTGTGAAAAGCAAGAAGATGTGAAGAACAGCTTGTATGGGGCAAATTGGAAAAGTCAACCTAAAGAAAATGATTTACCAACGGAAAAGGCAAGAGATGCTTATCGTGTATGGAAGAAGAAGAACGAACACACCGAAGAAGAGAAAAAGGAAAAAATAAAAGAAATGCAAATAGCAATAGTGCACGATTTATTTACAGATGTGTTTGAGGATGGTATTGTACAGCGCAAAGAGAATATGAGTCCTTTAGACTTGTTTGAAGCCAACGACACAAAGTTTCTGTCTAAAACCGACAAATTTCATCAGTATTATATTACCACTTACCGTGGTAAACATCAAAATGTATTCAAGAACGTTTTCGATAATTTTGTAGAATTAAATATCAAAAAATATATTGAACGCATTAATGACGAGTTAAAAATACAGGAGAGGGAAAAGCAGGTTATTCCTGAGAATAATAATAATGATAATACTGATAATACTTATAATACTGGTAATAATGGTGGAAAAAGAAGAACACGTCGCAATAAGAAAAAAAGCAAAAAAACAAAAAAGGGGAAAACCACAAAGAAATCTAAGAGGAAACCGAGAGGAAGTAGACGTAAACGCTGATTATGTCGTAATATATTTACGAGATAACGAATCAATTTTTAGACACAATTTGGGCTACAAATAGAAACATTTGTAGCCCAAAAAGTTTCTATTTGTAGCAGTAAAAATGCCGAATTGTTACATTAATTTTAAATGCAGTAAAAATGTGACCATCTCTGCAGAAATTTATTTATAATAATTCATCCGAAACAATTCGGAATAAATATCATCTATAAAGTAGCTATAAAGTAGGAACTTTATCTGTTATCATTTTATAGATAATAATGATAAGTTCCAATAGTTCCGAAAGTTCCAACAAATATGTTTGTGAATAGTGTGACTATCATACGAGTAGATTAAGTCAATATAATATACATTTAGCCACAGCAAAACATCAAATGATAATCAATGGTAATGCAAATGATAACATAGA
>Ga0181607_10003558_pt1 | contig 13512 bp, 18 predicted proteins | sample 041ome_9_FD_132420 | JGI IMG/M metagenome (GOLD analysis project Ga0181607, IMG submission 132420) | Coastal salt marsh microbial communities from the Groves Creek Marsh, Skidaway Island, Georgia - 041413US metaG (megahit assembly) | ecosystem: Environmental > Aquatic > Marine > Intertidal zone...
AGACGCTCTCCCAGTTGAGCTACATCCCCTTAATTATTCAATAAAGTAATTATACACGAATGTGTGTAAAGGTCAACCGAAATTGGATGATTAGGACGGCGGATTTATTATTTTGTTGTATCTAGCAACTCTAATACCGTTTTTAGAATTATATTTGGCTGTTTCTGCACTACCTGCAACAATACCTGGATCTTCTTTAAATGCGTTGTATGCTGCTTCGTCAGGGAATCTAGTTTTCTGTGTTCTAATTAAAGTATCATCTGAAAACAACTCTTCAAAATTTTCAATAATTCCTGAGTCTTTGTACCCATCAACGACGGCTTGGTGCTCAGGAGACTTTTCCCAAAATGCTACATCAGTATTAGGACGTATATGTTTGACAACAACTAAAAAAGAAGCCATAGTTTTATTCTCCTGTTCTCTATTTGTATTTATCAATTTCATAAAGTCTAACTGTATTTTTTAAAACGGATAATTACAAGTACAAGTGAAAGAGACATCGCATGAATAATATTTCGAGATACTACAGGACACCTAATTCTGAAACTAGAAAAAATGGAATTTATTGTCCCGTATTTGATCGTTGGCTGCTAATTGATCACAACGACTTTTGGGTAACATTAGATACTGCTAAAGTCTTGTCGTCTAAAATATCATCTACAGTATACATATTGCCTGATGTCATGCACCTTGACAATTCTAACTGTTTAAATTGGGGGCTGTTTAACAAAACTAGCCAACGCCGCGAGAACAGTAGTGATTTAGTTAGAGGACAAATCCCATTATTAAGAAAATTTAATGGTGATTTTATGCAGTTTGTTGATCCAGGTTATCCAGAAGATTTTAAAACACCAGAAGGTATTGAAATATTACATCGTTTAAAAAACTTTGCAGAAGTTACTCATCGTTATATGTACGCCGCTAAATTAACTCAAGCAATACAAAGTGCATATGATATGAAATCATTTGGACAAGAACTTGTAGATCCTGGAATATTAAATGGGCTAGAAAGTTTTCATGGCCCTACAGAATATAACCAATCATTTATTAAAACAATTAAAAACTTCTTTTATCATGCAAATACTGTAGAAGAAGCAGAAAGCAAGATACGCGACTTTGTATATTTAGATAACAATCACCCCGCATATCGTATGCGTCTTAAACTGTTTTATGAAATTTTAGAAGGTAAATTTGATGAGTATTGAACTTCCACTTCTTTTTAACAACGTATCCTATGTTGACAAAAGCGGTATTAAACAGTTTTGGGACGAATGCTATAATGCGTCCGGACCAGGTGGTAAATTTTTTATAAACATTTCTAAACGCTTATCACAAAGTAGATTTGTAGGTCGCAACGGAGAATGGAGTTTGCCCTGGGAACAAAAACTGATACCCGGCTTTGAAATGCTTCCGTATGATCCAACTTTTAATTTAAGTTTTGAACAAGTAACCGATAACAGAGCCTTAGAAATAAAAGCAAGAATACAAGCAGGAGAAAAGTTTGCTGTTATGTATTCCGGAGGTATTGATAGTACAGTTATACTTGCGTCTTTATTAAAAAATCTTACACAAGAAGAATTAACTAAAGTAGCAGTCTGTACCAGTATTCATGCAGTATATGAATTTCCATCGTTTTGGATGAAATACATTGCTGATAAAATAAAAGTTATAGACTCTGCATCTAACTGGTACGATGATGTTATTAGTTTAGGCTATGTGCCAATTACTGGTGATGAAGGCGATGCTATATTAGGAACACAAATAGGTCTTAATCTATATCACAATTATGATTACTATGTTAGTTTGATACCTAACTATGATCAACGTGCTATTCTATCAAAATTAAAATACAGTATTTCAGATCCAACTGTACATTTTACAAATTATAAAGATATTATTATAAAACATTTAGCATTAGATCAATCACCTGACGGATTAGAGTTTGGTAGATTGCTTTATTTGAAGTATAAGAAAAGTGTAGACACAGCAGTGAATGCCCCGCCTATTCAGAGCCTACATGATTTCTTTTGGTGGTTAATCTTTGATCCTAAATATTTAAATTGTTCTGTTCGTGCTTCAATTTACTACAATGTAACTTTGCCAATTAGAGATGTTATAGATGTACAAGTTAATTGGTTTAACGGTCGTGAATATCAGTTATGGAGTATGAACAATAACAATAACGGACAGAAAATTCGTAAAACTGTTTCTAGTTATAAGTATGCCGCTAGAAAATATATCTATGATTTTGACGGTGATGAATGGTACTTCTATTTCAAAACTAAATTGGAATCTTTAAATAATCTCGCAGTTAAACCTAAACAACGTAACTTCTACGGAAATGAAGTGATTGGTGTTGATTGCAATTATAAACCTCTTGTTATACAAGATCCTGAAGTACGAGATTGGTTTAAAGAACGATTAGTAAATTACCAAATAGATTGGGATCATGATTGAAATACTTAGTGTAGCACTTGCAGGAATATTTGTTGGTATTTTAACAGGTCTACTTCCTGCATTGCCTGTATTTACAGGGCCATTTCTACTTTATTACTTTTATTCAGATCTTCCATTAGAACATATGCTTGTGTTCTGGCTTACAGTTGTTTCTGGTAGTCAATTCTTTGGAAGTGTTGCAACTATTACAACTCGTATTCCTGGTGAAGAAAGTTCTTTAATTTACTTAGAAGATTTAAAAAAATTTACTATAGAGCAAAAAAACAAATTACTACACGACACAGCGTTAGGTAGTTTTGTTGCAGGTATGCTGGCATTAATGTTTATCTACCTGTTTGTTCATTATATTAACTTTGATGTTTTACCTTGGCTTGCAGGAATGAAATTTCAAATGTTCATTTACAGTCTTGCTATCATAGGTTTCTTTTTTATTGAAAAGAAATTCTTTTGGACGTTATTGATGATAGTAGCAGGCATAGCAATAAGTCCTAACAACAATTATGCTCTACCTGAAGTATGGTATGAACTACAATACCTAACACAGGGTCATACATTCTATATGCTGGTGTTAGGAACATTGTTAATACCAACTATTGTGTTTTCTGATCATAGTGAAGCAAAGGTAGAAGGGAACTTTCGTGCTACCCGTTCGCCATACGATATTTGGTTAGGTATTAAAAGTTCTGTAATAGGATTAGTTGCAGGATTAATACCAGGACCTAGTGCTAGTATTGCAGCCATTGGTGCATATCGTAGTGCAGGTAAAGAAACACGCAAAAAGATTATTGCAGCAGAAACTGCTAATAACAGTTCTGTATTAACTAGTGCGTTACCTTTACTAATACTTGGCATTCCTATTAATCAAAATACACTCATAATGAGCAACATACTCGATATGAGAGGGATAACTATTACTGAGTGGTTGTTAGAACCCGGAGTATTAGGAATGTCAGTAATTGACACTGCTTTGCTTGTGGTTTTAGGATCACTTGTGCTTTTTTATATTTTAAGTACGAATTTAATCAATTGGTATACAGCACTGATTGTTGGATTACATCATAAGATGAAATTCATACTTTTAATAATACTGTCAGGACTGATTGCTCTTGATATTTCATCTAATGAAATTACTTGGATTGAATACATATCATTGTTATCGGTGCTAACGGCTTTTGGTTTCTTATTAAAGAAATACAAAGTATCACCATTGCCGTTTTTGTTTGCTGCAATATTAGGAAACAAATTAATATGGTTATACATACAATTTTTTGCTATTAACAGTTAAGGAGAAAACTATGAAAAAACTATTAGCAATCGCAGCCCTTACATTTTTTGCTACATCAGCAATGGCAGCGGATATCACAGTAGTAAATCCTAGTAATAAGGCAAGTCCTGCTAGTGTGTTTGCTCATGCTTTCGAAAAAGCGACTGATGCTAAATTCTATCAAGCATCATCCTGTGAAGATGCAGGCAAGGTGTTTGACAAAACTGAAAACGCTGTTATGATTTACAACAGTTCTGTTGAGTTTGCTGCTCGCAACAAAGGATTGAACTGTTCACTAAAAGGACAGAAAGCAGAACAAGTAGCATTTGTTGGTCAAACCTATATGTACATTTGTCGCCTACCAGGCAGCAACAAGCAGTTTGGCGCAGACACAACTACATTAGGTATGGCTTCTATGTATGCTGTTCCAAAGCACGAAGCACAGTTCAAGAACAATGGCGCAAACGTAAAGATTGTTCCTTACGGTGGTTCTAAGGGTGTACTAACTGCACTTAAAGCAGGTGACATTGATCTAGGTTGGATGGGCTCAGGTCTTGCTAAAAAGCAAGGCAACAAGTTAGATTGCTTGTACTCTACTAATCCAGCAGACGACAACTTTATTGGCAAAACTGTTGCTAAGAAGATTCCAGACTTTCGTATTACATACGTTGTATATACAAATTCTAAAGATCCAGCAGTTATTGCTAAGTTAAAGGATGCTATTAGTAGCGAAGGATTCCAAACATACATGAAAGGCAGTCTAGTTACTGGTAAAACAGACGTTAAGCAAGCAGATGTTGATGCAGTACTAGGTTATGTTGATCTTATGGAAGATACTTGGGCAAAGTAACAACTTACCTCAAATGACTCAAAAGCGGCTGAAAGGCCGCTTTTTTATTGGCTATTTAACTAAATACAATGTAGGAGAGAATTCGTCTTTACCTACAATTAACGTTAATTAGAGGAGAAGAAATTATGTCTACTAAAATACGTTGGGTTATTGCCCACGAGCCAATTGGACTGTTTCTAAAAGTTGCTGATCGTTTCGCTGCTGAAGTGAACGAGAAGACCAATGGACAGTTTGATATTGAGGTTCTTTCACTTACAGATTATGCCAACAAGTACAATGGTGGAGTGCGCATCACCAAAAATGACTTGATGGATATGATCAACTCAGGTGATATTGAAATGAGTCACATCTATACAACATGGTTGGCTGACTACAACAAAGATCTACACGCTTTAGATCTTCCTTTCTTATTCCGCGATCACGCTCACGCTGACGCTGTTCTAGAAGGCAAGATTGGTGAAAATCTACTAGCAGGCGTTGCTGCAAACAGTAACATCCACGCTATGAGCTTCACATACTCAGGTGGTTATCGCGTTGTTCCAGCAAACTTCCGTGCTGATACAGTTGAGTCATGGGAAGGCCGTACAGTTCGTACAAGCCGTTCACCAGTGGCTATCGACACATTTAAACTACTTGGTGCAATTCCAAAAGAGCAAATTGCTCTAGAAGAAATGAACGAGTATGCCGATCGCGGTGAGATCGAAGCAGGCGAATCTACTTATGTTCGTGTGTTCCCACTAGATCAGTACAAGTCATTTAAAGTTGTTAATGACACTGCACACTCACTATTCTTAACTTCAATCATCGTCAACAAAGACTTTATGTCTACACTAGACGAAGCAACTCAAGAAATCTTTGCTACTGCTGCATTTAATGCTGCTCGTGCAGAGCGTCGTGAGTCAGTTGCTGATATTCCAAACATTCTTGCTGAATGCGAAGATAGAGGCGTTGAAGTTGTGCGCATGAGTGCTGAAGAAGAAGCAAAATTCCGTGCTGTTACAGCACCGGTATACGAAATGTATGCTGATTACTTCACTGATGCAGAACTAGTTTCTAACATCCAGAAGCACTAATAGTTAGTTTTACTAACGAAGAAGGGGACTTAGGTCCCTTTCTTTTTGATTGAATATAATTCTCGAGCTTCTTGCGGAGTAGCAATGTCTCCGCCTAAATCACGTATAATGCGAGTAGCCTTTTCAACAAGTTCTGCATTAGACTTTGCAAGTACACCTTTAGATAAAAACACATTATCTTCAAGTCCTACACGAGTGTGGCCGCCATAAATCCAACTTTGTGCTACTATAGGCATTTCCATTCGTCCAATACCAAATGCACTCCATACATGTCCAGGCGGCAACAATCTACGAGCGTAGTCAAGAGTTTCTGCACTTGCTACCCAACCCCATTTGATTCCCATTGCAAACTGCCACAATGGCGGATCTTCAATTAGTCCTTCACTGATAAGTTGTTTAGCAATATCAAGGTCACCTGAATCAAATATTTCTAGTTCTGGTTTTACACCTGCTTCTTTAACTATGGCTGCAATTTCTCTGCAGGTGTTAAGTGTGTTTAATGTAACGCCGCCAGGCCCTCTATTCATTGTGTTAAGATCTAACGAACAAATATCTGGTTTTAATGCTGCAATATGTTCTGCACGTTTTTGTGCAGATTTTAAGAAAAATTTATCAGCGCCAGGCTTTAATTGTGCAACTGGTCCACTTGCACCAGGACCAGTAGTTAGATTAATTAACACATCTTCATTCTGTGATTTTATTCTATCAACAACTTCTCTATAGTGTTCAACGTTCATTGAAGGTTTTGCTGTTATAGGATCACGAACATGAATATGTACAATAGCAGCACCTGCCTTTGCAGCATCAAGTGCCGATTCTGCAATCTGTTGCGGAGTAATTGGCAAGTGCGGAGTATTTTCTAAACTTGTAACTGCTCCTGTGATTGCACAAGTGATAACTGATTTATGCATTAAATGGTCCTTCCACCGTCTATGTTAAATGTATTTCCTGTTACAAATCGCATAGTTGTTGCTAATGCTTCTATAGTACACGCAACATCGTCTGCTTCACCAACTCTGTTAAGCGGTGTATTCTTGATAGTATTATCAAAGAATGCTTGTGGTCTTCCTTCTAAGAACTTTGTATTAACTGCACTTGGTGCTATTGATACAACTCTAACATTCGGTGCTAGTACCTTAGATAAATTTCGTGTTAATGAATCTAGTGCTGCCTTTGATGCAGCATATGCTAGATTACTTCCGCCTGTCTTTACACCTGCGGCTGACGATATTGTTACAATTAATCCTTGCTTTGACGCTTGTAGCATTGGAGCAAATGCTCTAATAACTGCATATGTTCCTCTTACATTAACTTTCATAATTTCGTCAAATGTATCATCATCCATTGCATCTAAATTTTCAAGTGGTATACGCTTAGTGATTCCTGCTGTATTAACTAGAATGTCGCAACGTCCTGCAACTTGTTTAACTTTTGTTACAGCCTCTGCAATAGCAGAACTGTTGTCAATAGGAGCATTGATAACAAAATGATTTAAATGTTTGTTAGGTAAGCCTTCGTACATTCCTTGTGCTTCAACTTCATTACGTCTTACAATACCAACAATTCTAGCACCTCTTTCTGCTAGACGTTGTGCAGTAGCAAACCCTATGCCACCTGCGCCTCCAGTAATAACGGCAACTTGTCCTTCTAACGAATCTATTCTTCTATACATAACTTACCCTTCTTGTTGTTCTAATTGTTCTATAAATGTTTTAGCTCTAGTTATTAATTCATTTTTGTCTATTTTGTTTACAGCCGTTAACGGAAAATCATCAACAAACCAAATTTTTCTTGGATGCATATATGCAGGTGCATTGTCTAAAAAGTATTTTTGTATTTCTGCTTCGTCTCTATACTTGTTAGTAGTTTTTACAAATGCATAAGGCTTCATGCCTTTAATTGTGTCGTCAATTCCTAATACAACTGCTTGAACAATTGCCGGATGTTCTTCTAGTATTTCTTCAACCTCACTAGGATAAATGTTTTCGCCTCCACATACAAACATATCATCTGCTCTACCCATAAAGAAGTAGAAACCGTTTTCGTCAATTGTAAACTTATCCTTTGTAATATAGTAACCTTCTTCATCTAATGAATCAGATGTTGCTTCACTGTTTTTGTAGTATCCTGACAGTGTGCCCGGGCTACGTATGTGCAATACATCGTTTACTAGTTTATAATCATAATCGGGTTTTGGATATCCAACGCTCATTGGTGGAGTTGGAAGTGTTTCGTGATTGCCAAACACACCTGCTCCTGCTTCGGTTGATCCATATTTTATTGTAATCTTAGAAGCGTTTTTAAAGACTTCTGTTATCTTTCTATATAAAGCAGGACTTGTTGGTGCTGTTGCAAGTGTTATCTTTGTTACATTAGAAAATCCCTTTGGAGGGATAAGATTAGGATGATCAAACAACATTGCAAACATTGAAGGGAATCCTGAAATAAATCTAACTCTGTGTGCATTTAAAACTTTTGAAAAAAGTTCAACATCAAATTTTGGCAACAATAAAAGCGTACTGCCTTCCATTAAACTTCTTTCGATATTACTAAGTCCATTGTTATGATACAACGGAGTTGCTGATAAACATTTTATAGGTCTATTGCCCAGGTTCATTAATGCATCGATATTCCATCTACGACTTTTGTTTGATATTGATACACCTTTTGGCGTGCCTGTTGATCCACTGGTATACAATATGACAGCAGGAATATCATCAGATGATAATGATCCTTCAAATGGCTTTCTAATAATAAACTGCTCAAATTCATAATTATTAATGCAACATTTTTTAAACCCTGCTGGTATTTTATTTCTAAACTCTGCATCATAAAGAATTACAAGACTCTCACTATGAATTAAGATTTCATTTATTTGTGCATTAGATAGTTTATAGTTAATTAGAACTGGCGTTAATCCTGCGCGACGAGCACCAACGTAAGATACTAAAAATTCAAACGAGTTTACACCTAATATTGCTATTTTACTTCCAACAGCAAGACCCATTTTTACAAAGCCGTTTGCAACATAACTAACCATATCATCAATATTATAGTATGTGTAGTATCTTGCTTTTCCTGTGCTTAAATCTATTAATGCAGGTTTATAAAGTATAGAACTGTCTTCGTTTAGTAATGAATCACCTATTTCTCTGAGCATTTGTCATCCTTTTTACTTAGTTACTTATCTTTAAGTAATTTCCTTCAGAAATAATTAGAGTGTTTAACTGATAAATACTTTTGAGACTTGGCCGCGAGGCGATTAGTCAAGCACAGAGGAGATGATTATGAAATATCATATTTTACATTCAGTACCCGGCACAGGTGGTTTAACCTATGCAAAAAAACAATTAGTTACAAAATTAGAAAAAGACGGAAAAGTAAAGCAAATTTTCTGGGGTCGTTACACTAACTGGAGACCCGCTACTCAGTATAAAGTTCTTCCATTTATTAACCATGTTAAGCGAGTTTTAGCAAATGATGTAGAGGAAGCCATTACAGATGTAGTTATTTACGGTCCAGGCGTAACACAACATCCTGGATTTTCTGATATGCTGCCATTGATTGACACTGTAACTAGATACTATATTGTTCCTGAAGCATACGGAACAGATTCAAAAGAAGCACTAGTTGACAGATCACTACTTGGTTTAACTGAGAAAAATGTTAATTATAAGCGTTTACAGAAAAAAGAATTAACAGATAAAATGTCTGCGCTAACTGAAAAATGGCGTAATCATATAGAAAGATTTTATAATTTTATGGACAGACAAGAATCATTAACATTCAATGCTTTTGACAATTTTGTTGAAGTTGACGGTGTAATGACTGCGTCTGGTACACCAGGATCTAGTCCAGGTACATTTGATCCAATGAAGATGGCAATAGTACATACTGCTGTTTAATAATAAAAAAGGTTGAGGAAACTCAACCTTTTTTCTTAACTAAAACTTGGTGCCCTTGGAGGGACTCGAACCCCCACGCTCTCGCACTAGAACCTAAATCTAGCGTGTCTACCAATTTCACCACAAGGGCTATGTAGAAGTTGAACCAACTGGTTTACATTCATATTGAACTGTATCCCAATCACCGTCAGCGGGTATATCTGTATACACCGTTAACATTTGATCACATTCTGCTTTAGTGTCAAACCACTGAATGTCTTGTTCAATACACGTTGAACCTAAACAGACAGTTAATAGCATGTGCCAAATGATTTCCATTCAACTTCTTTCTTAAACTACTGTAGGTACCTAACAGCCGGGCTATGCCTCAGGGTTAAATCTCGGCTTTCGCCTTTAACAATAGTTAAAACTTGGTGCCGCTGAAAGGAATCGAACCTCCAACCTACTGATTACAAATCAGTTGCTCTACCGTTGAGCCACAGCGGCATTAATTTACTTAGTCTTCCCAGTCAAGTTCTTGTTCTGGAATGGCTTTTTTTGCTGCATGGTCACTTACATCATTTGCAGTAAGAATACCTTCAGCAAATTTATTTATTGCATCTACTGGACTTTTTGCTAGTCCTGAACGCACACAGTACGTACACATTAGTATTAATTCAGGCCGTTCTAAACCTGACACGATCATTGCTGTTTCTATATTTGTACTCATGTACTATACCTTTTATGTTGGAGCGGGTGAAGGGAATCGAACCCTCATATAGAGCTTGGAAGGCTCTCGTTCTACCATTGAACTACACCCGCTGGAGTTGTTTTATTTACTTCTGTAATTGCCAGTAGACAAGTTTTTCTCCTGACTGTTGATCTATAACAGGAAGGCTAAATGAATATTCACTTGCTTTTCGTTTTCCAACATATTCCCAATGATATCCATCATCAAGTTGTTTCTTTGACTGCTCAAAGAACTCTGCATTGTCGTTTGCAAATAGTGCTAGAATTAAAATTAAACCCATTTATAATGTCCTCTATTAATTTTTATTAAGTATACTATAAGGACAACTGTTTGTCAACCATTAATGAGCATATAAATTTATTGTTATTATCATTCTATTGTCATCAGACTCGTTAGGTTTAGTCCTATGATTAACCCAACCTGGGATCATAATAACATCTCCTGTGTTAACAGGAATTTCTAACCATTCTAATCCGTTACGTCTAGGAGTACCTTCCCAATGATAAAATAAAGGGTTCTGTATTTCTAAATTACCAGACGGTGCATTTACATAAAAAATACAAATTAATGAAACCATGTTATGTGTATGCGCACCGGCATATGCTTCTTTTGGGTAATAAGTAAACCAACTCTTTGGTACAATATTATCGGTTAGTTCGTAATTCCAATTTTTCCACGGTTCCATATACGAATCTGCAAACCAAGTATTAAAGTCAGTTAATTCTTCCCACTCGTGTGGAGGCTCATCGGCTGCACTACTTTGAATACAGTTTCCGTATAGGTTGGTCATGCTATACGGCTTAGACTCTATATAACTATAAATTCGTTTCTTTATTAGGTCTAAATTACCGGAATAATTTCCCCTCCAAACAATGCTTGGTAATAAGTTTTCAGGTTCCATTGGATAGTTTTTTTCCTTGCTTAAATATATAGTATATGTTTACTATAGATGTAAAAAGTTTGGTTAGTCCCGAGGCTAAAGCATCATTGTTTAGATTTAAACAATTCTATGCTCAAAAACGTCAGGACGTAAAGAATATGCAGTTAGATCATGATAATTGCGTATGGTTTGGTCTTTGGCTGAACGGCAACCTTGATGCTGTCAGTTCCGTCACACCCTTGCCACATATTAATTTAAAGGCGGCATTATTAAATTGGCAAAACATTAGAAGTAAACATCCTCTGCCTAATCTTAAAGCAAGGCGTCGCCATTCAAAACCTTATAATTATGTTTTAAATAATTTTATCCCAAAGCAGTGTCAGTTTATGCAGATGAAAGGATACAGCGAATTCTATTTCCAAATTGGATCTGATGATATTTACGATGCTGATGATTGGATGATATGGCTATACGAAAAGAATATAATTACTTTAGAATATAATAGAGTTTTGTACAAAGGAAAAAGACGTAACTTTTATAAACTAGATACAAAACGATTCTTTGGTTTAGCCAAGAGGACAGGGCTTGAATAAGCCCTGTCGATGGTTAAGAAATTAAGGTTTAATAACTTTAGACTTAACAGTTAATTCTACTGCGCCTGCCTGACATCCTGGAATAGATGCTAAACTAACATCACTCCACCCTTCGCCTTCTCTATATAGGCTAATATGTCTGTTGTAAAATTCTAACGCTTCGTCAGTTGAAAGAGCATTTTTACGACCAAAAGCCATTTTGTGTGCATTTGGAATTGCTGCCATTTGCTCACTAAAAGATGCAATTGCAGTTGCCGCAACTGATGCATCAGTTGGTAAAAACTGATATGCAGTAACAGTAGCACCTGCAACATTACTTAAACGTTTATTTAAAATCTTATTAAATTTCATAAAAACTGCAAATGGTTTATCATTTGCATTTTGTAAGCGAGGTCTAAACATTCCGTAGTTTACAGCCAAACTGTCCTCGTTATCTGGAAAGTGTGCTGACAACAAAGCAGAACCATTAGTACGGTTCTTTACTTGTTTACGAATCGCTCCTCCTAAATGGTTCCACATGAATAATTTTGTAGTTCCAGTAGTTAGGGCCATAATTGGTGTTCTGGCTCTAGATTCTAATGATTTAATATTTGCGTTTACAGAATCTTGAAACGCATCGCTTAACAATGAATGGGTGCCTATAACACCATACCATAGGTTAATTTGCATGATAATCTCCTTTTAGTACCAAGAATCAAACAGGTCTAAGTCTTTAGCCTGACTTGCTTGCAAAAGTATTTATGCTAATGATTTAGAATAGTGCCAATAAAGACGAATATTACTTCTCATTTCGCCGTTAAGGGTACGTTTGTCATTGCGATTTTTCAATAGAGGGTTACCCCAAACATCTAATTTATGTATATGTACGGGTTTATAAGTTATAACAAATTTAAGCTCTCTAGCCCAATAATTAATTATTCGTTCGTTCCATCCATAGTAAGGATGTTGGTTAGATTCGTTGCCTCTAAATATAGCAACAGCCCCTGGTTTTAGAACACGGTTAACTTCACTGAGTTGCTGCCTAATAGTAGATTCGTCACCAAAGTTAATAGAACCAAATGCAAGTATGACATCTACTGAATTGTCAGCATAATCAAGTTTTGAAATATCTGCATTAATGTCTGCGTTAACATTTGCAATATCTATTCCTACTAGATTAGGTATAAAAGGTTTGTATACGTTATTGCCACATCCGAGATCTAGTGCAACTAGCGGTTTTCGAGCATTAACAAATCTAATAGTTTCGTCCCCACAACGTTCATATTTGTTTATATGATCGTTGTAGGTTTGACGGCTATATATAGAGAAATCAATTTCTGACATCTAGTGTATGGTCTCAAGATTAAACTCCTCGGATATGTCTATTCCTGCTGCCCTTAAAACATTAAGAATTCTTTCAGGTACTTCTTCTTCCTCATGTCCAGAAGGTATAAAAAGTCCTCTTACACAGCCCGAATCGTCAAATATAATTGCCCAATCTGACGCACTCATAAATTTTTCTAGTGATGCTTCATTAATAATCATCTCTCTTCTCCTCGTTGGTACAAGATAATATCAAATATACTATTAGCAAAGGCTTCCTGTGCTTCTGGTCCTGCATGAGCATTATCGGCTGCCCTTGGGTATAAATCAACAAATTTGTTAAAATAAGTTTTAGGTTTTATTATTGGTATAGGACCATAGTTTGTTGGTTCATCGTCTATTAAAAACATCCTATGTTTTAATTTCATTTGTATAAAGAAAGATTTCGCAACCTTCCA
>Ga0181607_10003564_pt1 | contig 13501 bp, 15 predicted proteins | sample 041ome_9_FD_132420 | JGI IMG/M metagenome (GOLD analysis project Ga0181607, IMG submission 132420) | Coastal salt marsh microbial communities from the Groves Creek Marsh, Skidaway Island, Georgia - 041413US metaG (megahit assembly) | ecosystem: Environmental > Aquatic > Marine > Intertidal zone...
CGGGGCTGACGAGGCCGTAACGCGGCGATTTCCAGCGGGCGAGCATTTCGAAGCCGGTCAGTTCGCCAGTCTCAAGGTCGATCTGCTGTTCGTAAAAGGGCACGAATTCGCCCTGCGCGACACCGCAGCGGATGGCGCTTTCCAGCTCATTGCGGAAGCGCAGTTCGTCTTACATCTGCGGTTCGAACCAGCAGTGGCTGTCACGTCCATGTTTCTTGGCATGGTACATGGCAATATCAGCGCGGTGCAGCAGTGTTTCGCCGTCCGGCTGTTCGTTCTCCGTCAGCTGGTGGCAGGTGGAGGAGATACCCAGCGATCCGGTGGGCTCGAGATAGAGGCGGTTGCATTCGATGGGTGCGGACAGGGCCTTCATCACCGATATGGCGATCTGGTCCACCTTCTCCGTTTCATCGAGAGGATGCGTGAAAGCGCAGACAAATTCATCGCCGCCGATGCGCGCCACGATGCCTTCAGCGGGCAAGGCATCGCGCAATCTGCGGGCGACGACCGTCAACACACGGTCGCCTGCCTGGTGGCCGTTCAGGTCATTGATCTGCTTGAAATTGTCGAGGTCGATCATGAATAGCGCAACTTCGCGTCCGCTGCTGCGGGCCCCTGCGATCAGCGCATCTATCCGCGGGGTGCCGCTGCGGCGGTTACGGCAGCCTGTCAGCGCATCCGTTTCGGCCAGCTGGCGGGCATTTTCTTCTGCCCGGCGGCGTTCCTTCACCTCTTCCTGCAAATCGGCATAGCGACGCCAGCCGCAGATCAGCAGGGCGATGTTGAGCAGCACGGCATTGGTCAGCATGATGTCCGGCGTTTCGCCGTTGCCTGTCCATGCGCGCAGGATCTGGGGCATGAGGGTGCCGCCGGCACCCACGAAGAGGATGATCGCTGCAATGGCGATCCCCAGCGCGACGACGGCACGCTCGGCCTTGCCCAGCTTCCTCTTTCCCTGTTGTGAACTGTCTTCCACAGTTGCCCCCAGAACGGCTTGCCCCTTAGTCGAGCAGTGCCTTATGCAAAATCTTGTTCAATTTTCGGTTAACGGCTCGCTAGGCATGACGAAGGCCAACGGCGGGCGAGGAAGGATCTGTTTGTGGCGCGTTTCTGGCTGATGAAGTCCGAACCCGAGAAATACAGCTGGGATGACCTGGTTAAGGATGGTGAAACAGTGTGGGACGGGGTGCGCAACCACCGCGCCAGCAACAACATGCGCGACATGGAAGTGGGCGAACAGGTTTTCTACTACCACTCCGTGACGGGCAAGGAGATCGTCGGCATTGCGGAGATCAGCCGCAACGGCATGACCGATCCGACTGACCCGGAAGGCAAGTGGGCCACCGTCTATATCAAGCCCGTGCGCGCGCTGGAGCGGCCGATCTCACTGGCCGAGATCAAGGCCGATCCCAAGCTTGAGGGGATCGAGCTTGTGCGCCTTGGCCGCCTGTCCGTGGCCGAGATTACTCCCGAGGAGTGGGACTACATCTGCAAGCTGGCGAAAGGGAAGCCCGCTGCCTGATTGGACAGGCGGGCAGGGCTCAGGGAATGCGTCAGGCCGGTATCCGGGCAAGCTGTCCCGACTGAGGACATGACGCAAAACGCCTATGGTGAATCTTTACCAACAGGTTAACACCAAGACCCATGAGACGCACTTGTTCTGACCGACGAATCCGCCCGCCACCCGTTCCGGGCATCGCTGCCGATGGGCGCGATGGCGATTGACGAGATGGAGAACCGCCGTTCCTGGCGGCTGAATTTCGGCCTTGATGTGAACGATGCACGGCAGTTTGCGACCAGCTATGTCGCCTGCTTCGTGGCGGTGACGGCCTTTATCGCCTGAGCCTATTCGGCGGCAGCGGCCTCTGCTTCGGCGGCCACTTCCCTTTCCGCGACATAGAGCCGCCAGCCCAGCCATGCGGAAATGCCGCACATCGCCGCGCTCAGCAGCAATTGCTCCACCAGCGGGACACCTGCCGCGCTGAGGCCCAGCGCCAGCACCGATCCGCCCACCATCGCCCCTGAATTGACAATGTTGTTCGCGGCGACCGTGCGGCTCGCCTCGCTCGGATCCACCTTGGTGGTGAGGAAAGCATAAAGCGGCACCACGAACATGCCGCCGAAGATTGCGATCAGCAGCAGCGCGGCCAGAACCAGCGGGGCGAGCGGTTCAGCAATGAAATCCGCCACGCCGAGCAGATGCGTGCTGCTCAACTGCATTTCCCATATGCGGCACACGACATAGAAGATCGCCACCATGATCCCCATCAGGATCACTGACAGCGGGGCGTAGCGGGCCGAGACATTGCCCTTGAGCAGCGCGTTTATCGCCACAGATCCCAGCGCTACGCCGATGGAGAAGACCACCAGAAACAGGCTGGCCACGGGCTTGTCTGCCATCAGCACGTTCTTGGCGAGCGGCGGGAACTGGATGAACAGCACCGCGCCGATGGTCCAGAAGAAGCTGATCGCCATGATCGCGTAGAACACCTCGCGGTTGTGCAGCGTGTTGCGTACCAGCGCGATGGAGGAACGGATGATGTTGCGGTCAATCGGCTGGTTGTTGATGAAGGGCTGTGCCTCGGGCACGCTGCGGCTGGTGAGGTATCCGATCACCGCGATCACGACCACCAGCACCGCGGCCACTTCAACCTCGATAAAGCCAGCCAGGATCGTGCCGCCCATGATGGCAAGATAGGTGCCTGCTTCGACAAGGCCGGTGCCTGCCAGCACCTCTTCCTTCTTCAGGTGCTGCGGCAGGATCGCGTATTTGATGGGGCCGAAGAAGGTGGAATGCACACCCATCGCAAACAGCGCGATCATCATCAGTGGGATCGCCACAATTTCGGTCATCATGCCCAGCCATGCCAGCGTCAGGCCGATGCCGCCCACCGTCATGATGGCGATTTCTGCCGCCTTCACCGTGCGGATGATCACGGCCTTGTCGCGCATGTCGGCCAGCTGGCCGGCAAGGGCGGACAGGATGAAGAAGGGCAGGATGAAGATCGCCGATGCCACCCCGCTGAACACCGTTTCCGCCTCGGCCGAATTGTAGACCGAGTAGACCACGAACAGCACCATCGCGTTCTTGTACAGATTGTCATTGAACGCATTGAGCAGCTGTGTGGCGAACAAGGGCGCAAACCGCCGCTGCTTCAAAAGGTGGGTGGAGGTGAGCATGAATGCCTTCGTGCAGCCTTGGCTTTCGCCAACAGGTTCACCGCCATAACCCGCATGGATGAACAAGCAACCCTGCAGTGCACAAGCACACATTGCGCGCTTTGTTGCCGCGCCATTTGGGTCTAGGGCGGATGCGAGATGCTTACACTGCCCAACATCCTCACCCTGTCGCGCATCGCCATGATCCCCCTGCTGGCGGCCTTGCTGTGGTGGCCGGGCTGGCACGCGGGATATCTCTGGGCCTTCGCTCTCTACTGCGTGATGGGCTTTACCGACTATTTTGACGGCATGCTGGCGCGCCAGAGCGGCAAGGTGTCGAAGCTCGGCATCTTCCTCGATCCCATTGCGGACAAGATCATGGTCGTCTCGGTCATCCTCGTGCTGGCAGCAATGGGCGTGCTGCGCGGGCCTTACGCGGGCGATGTGCACGTGATTGCGGGCATGGTGATCGTGATGCGCGAGATCGCGGTTTCGGGCTTGCGCGAATTCCTCGGCCCGCTGCAGGTTTCGGTGCCGGTCAGCAAGCTGGCCAAGTGGAAGACGACGTTCCAGCTGATCGCGCTGGGCTCGCTGATCCTTGGCGAAGGCCTGCCGGACTGGACTTTCGTCCTCTCAGGCGTGGTCCACAATGTGCCGCATATCGTCGGCCTCATTACCCTGTGGGGCGCCGCGATCCTGACGGTGATTACCGGCTGGGACTACCTGCGGGTTGGTTTGAAGCACATGGATTGAGAGTCTGGGGCTATTGCCCCGCCCGCAATTCGACAGCGTGTTTGCCATTCATGTGGTCGATCAGGAAGGTGCGCAGGCGGCGTAGTTTGCTGACGTCCCAGGTCTCTTCAACTTCAGGTTCTTGCAAGATCTTGTCGATGTAGTCGATCAGCGTCTCTGGTCTACCATCGCGATATTCGATGGAGTTCACATTCAAGGCGCGATCCTGAAGGAAATTGTCTAAGTAGAAATTTGTACTGCCTTTCATGTTGAGAATGCGTTTGAGGAGATGCTGTGGGCTGTCATAGCCTCGTGCCTCACTTGTGCATATCAGGAGCTCATGATTGGCATTCCAAAACTCCCGAATAGCCATTCTGCGAGCAATATCTTCAGCCTCGTCGATCTCCAGATAGTTGAGGATAATGAGTTCGAAGGCATCTTTAGCTGGCCTGGTGCCGGAGGTGTCAACGACCATCATCGCACTGCAAATTTGGTCTCCCAGTTCGGGAATGGTTGGGCGATGCGCGTCTTGCGAGCTGGCGGTCGAAGAAAGGGCGCACAGCACGCTACTTACGAAAGCAGCCAGCATAATGCGGTCCGGTGTTCTCAGCATCCCTCGTTCCTTCCGTAGTGGGCCTAACCCGCCCGCAATTCCTCTGCCAGCAGCCTGAATTCCTCGGCGCGCGGAGAGTTTTGTCGCCAGACCAGCGCGATTTCGCGGCTGGTGTGCTTGCCCTTCAGGGGGCGGGCGACGACGTTGGTTTCGTGAAGGATACCGGCATCGATCGCCATTTCCGGCAGCATGGTCAGGCCAAGGTTGTTGTCCACCATCTGCACCAGCGTGTGCAGGCTGGTGCCGATCATGGTAGCGCTGGCGCGCAGTTCGGGACGGTTGCAGGCGGCCAGCGCATGGTCCTTCAGGCAGTGGCCATCCTCCAGCAGCATCAGCTTTTCGCCTTCGATCATCTCTGCCGGGATTTCCTGCGGCGGATCGCGCGGGTCATCCTTGGGGAAGGCGACGTAGAGCTTGTCCTCGCAGATCGTCTCGCTCTCCACCTCGCCGGTCGGGAAGGGCAGGGCCAGCAGCACGCAGTCCGCGCGGCCATGGTGGAGCGATTCTATCGCTTGGTCGGATGTTTCCTCGCGCAGGAACAGCTTCAGCTGCGGGCGTTCTTTCCTAAGCCGTGGCAGGATGCGCGGCAGCATGAAAGGCGCGATGGTGGGGATCACGCTCATCCGCAGTTCGCCGGACAGCGGCTTTCCTGCAGCCTGGACGAGGTCGGACAGTTCCTCCGCCTCGCGCAAAAGACGGTGCGCCTTGGCCACCACCTGATTGCCCAGCGGGGTAAAGCGTACCACACGGCGGCTGCGTTCCACCAGCGTTACACCCAGCAGCGATTCCAGCTCGCGAATGCCGGCAGACAGCGTGCTTTGCGAAACGAAACAGCTATCCGCCGCACGCCCGAAATGCCCATGCTCATGCAGCGCAACGAGATATTGCAGCTGCTTGATGGTGGGCAGGTAGGTGCTCATTCGGCAGCTTCTTCCCTCACTGCGTGGATCGAGCCGCCATTGGCGACATCGTCGATATGGGTCATTTTCAGGCGCCCCCGTTCGACGGCGAAGGCCAGCTTGCCTTCCACCAGTTCCAGCGCATCCTTGCCAAAGACCTCGTAGCGCCAGCCTTCGAGGATTGGCAGTTCGCGCACGCCGGCGGCAAGGGCCTCCAGCTCGTCAGACTTGGTGAGCAGGCGCGATGCCACATCAATCTCGCGGCTGCGAATCTTGAGCAGCAGCTTGAGCAAATCGGCAACCAGCGCGCCTTCCTTGCCGAGCGGCGCACCGCGCTTGGGCTTTTCCGGCATCTCGTCGTCAGACATTGGCTCGGCCTTGGACAGCACGCGCATCAGGCGCTTGCCGATGTCGTTTTCCTTCCACGCCTGTGAAAGGCCGCGCACCTTGGCGAGGTCCGCCTGCTTCTTGGGCGGATGGCTGGCGAGGTCCGCCAGCGTCTCGTCACGGATGATGCGGCCGCGCGGGATATCCTTGTCCTGCGCCTCGGTCTCGCGCCATGCAGCGAGCGCCTTCAGTCGCCCGAGCACCTGCGGATTGCGGCCCGGCGAACGGATGCGGTGCCATGCAAAGTCGAGGTCATTGGCGTAATTGGCCGGATCTGCGAGCTTTTCCATCTCCGCATTCAGCCACATTCCGCGGCCGGTTTTCATCAGCTTATCGAGGATTTTCGAGAAGATCTTTGCCAGATAGGTGACATCACCGATAGCATATTCGATCTGCCGCTCGGTCAGCGGGCGGCGGCTCCAGTCGGTAAAGCGCGCGCCCTTGTCGATGGTCTTGTTGAGCCAGCTTTCGACGAGGTTGGCATAGCCGATCTGCTCGCTTTGGCTGATGGCCATCATGGCGATCTGCGTGTCGAAAATGGGATGCGGCGTCTTACCGGTCAGGTTGTAGATGATTTCCACATCCTGCCCGCCGGCGTGGAAGATCTTGAGCACGTCCTCATTGTTGCACAGCAGTTCCAGCAGCGGCTCGAGGTCGATATCGTCAGCCAGCGGATCGATCGCGGCGGCCTCTTCCTCGTTGCCGATCTGGATCAAGCACAGCAGCGGGTAATAAGTGTTCTCGCGCATGAATTCGGTGTCGACGCACACGAAGTCGCTTTTCGCCAGCCGGTCACACAGATCGGCCAGTTCGTCAGTAGTCGTAATCAGGGGGTGGATATGCATCAGTTCTATCGTTTCTGTCTGAGCGGTTCACCGCCCTGCGGCCGTTGGCATGAAGCCTTGGCCCGTTGGTTTTCGCCCGGCACTCTTCGTCCGGGATCGCCATCGCTTTTAGCTGTACGCGCGCCCTTAGCCAATTGCCCTGTGGCCGAATTCCCCCAATCATCGCTGCACTGTTGCTTTGCAGTCGCGCGCGGCCTAGAGCGCGCCGCTTGAGATGGCAGGCTTTCCGGCCTGCCGCACCAGCCAATTTTCAAGACGAAGAACACCAATCGCCATGACCACCCATGCTTACCGCACCCACACCTGTGCAGCCCTCGACAAGGGCAATGTCGGCGACAGCGTTCGCCTGTCCGGCTGGATTCACCGCAAGCGCGACCATGGCGGCGTGCTGTTCGTGGACCTGCGCGACCATTACGGCATTACCCAGATCGTGGCGGACGAGGATTCTCCCGCGCTGCCGATCCTTGACGGGCTGAAGCTGGAAAGCGTCGTCACCATTGATGGCGATGTGAAGGCCCGCGCTGCGGAAGCGGTGAACCCGAACCTGCCGACTGGCGAGATCGAGGTGTTCGCCCGTTCCGTGACGGTGCAGAGCAAGGCCGAGGAACTGCCGCTGCCGGTGGCTGGGGAGCAGGATTATCCGGAAGACATCCGCCTTAAGTACCGCTTCGTGGATCTGCGCCGCGAGACCATGCACCGCAACATCATGCTGCGCTCGCAGGTCATCTCTTCGCTCCGCCGCCGGATGCAGGACCAGGGCTTCACCGAATTCCAGACGCCGATTCTGGCTGCTTCCAGCCCCGAAGGCGCGCGCGACTATATCGTGCCCAGCCGCCTGCACCCGGGCACATTCTACGCGCTGCCGCAGGCGCCGCAGATGTTCAAGCAGCTGCTGATGGTCGCCGGTTTTGACCGCTATTTCCAGATCGCACCCTGCTTCCGCGACGAAGACCTGCGCGCAGACCGCTCGCCGGAATTCTACCAGCTCGACTTCGAAATGAGCTTCGTCACGCAGGAAGACGTGTTCAACGCCATCGAGCCTGTGCTGGCTGGCGTGTTCGAGGAATTCTCCGGCGGCAAGAGCGTGACGCCCGCCGGCACCTTCCCGCGCATTCCCTATGCCGAAACCATGCTGAAATACGGCACGGACAAGCCCGACCTGCGCAACCCGCTGGTTATCAGTGACGTAACCTCGCACTTCGAGAAGTCGGGCTTCGGCCTGTTCGAGAAGATCGTCGGCTCGGGCGGCGTCGTCCGCGTGATCTCTGCGCCCAACACGCATGAGAAGAGCCGCAAGTTCTTTGACGACATGAACGACTGGGCGCGCAAGGAAGGCTTTGCCGGTCTCGGCTATGTCACCCGCAAGGGTGGCGAGTTCGGTGGCCCGATCGCCAAGAACCACGGCACCGAAGGCATGGAAGCGCTCTATGCCGAGCTGGGGCTGGGCGAGAATGACGGCCTGTTCTTTGCCGCGGGCAAGGAAAAGGACGCTGCCAAGCTGGCCGGTGCCGCGCGCACCCGCTGCGGCGAGGAGCTGGGCCTGATCGAGGAAGGCTGCTTCAAGTTCTGCTGGATCGTCGATTTCCCGATGTTCGAGTACGATGAAGAGGCCAAGAAGATCGACTTCAGCCACAACCCGTTCTCGATGCCGCAGGGCGAGATGGAAGCGCTGGAAAACCAGAACCCGCTGGAAATCCTCGCCTGGCAGTATGACATCGTCTGCAACGGCTACGAGCTGTCTTCCGGCGCCATTCGTAACCATCGTCCGGACATCATGTACAAGGCCTTCGAAGTGGCCGGCTACTCGAAGGACGACGTGGACGCGAACTTCTCCGGCATGATCGAGGCGTTCAAGCTGGGTGCACCGCCGCACGGTGGTTCTGCACCGGGTATCGACCGCATCGTGATGCTGCTGGCAGACGAGCCGAACATCCGCGAGGTGATCGCCTTCCCGCTGAACCAGAAGGCGCAGGACCTTATGATGGGCGCACCGTCCAAGGTCAGCGCGCGCCAGCTGCGCGATGTGCACATCCGCACGGTAGAACCGCCGAAGACGGAAAGCGCAAAGCCCGCCGAAGGCTGACGCTCTGCGCAGGTGACGATGGCTTGAATTCTACAGCTTCGTCGCCAAATTTCCTCTACGGGTCTTGCCAGCTTGCGTGGCACTCTTTAGGGCAAATTCAAATTCAACCCGCGTTTCGAGAGGGAACATAATGAGCGATACTGCCGACCGCGTTAAGAAGATCGTCGTCGAGCACCTCGGTGTAGAAGAAGACAAGGTTACGCCCGATGCGAGCTTCATCGATGATCTGGGCGCAGACAGCCTCGACATCGTCGAGCTGGTGATGGCTTTCGAGGAAGAATTCGGCGTGGAAATCCCCGACGATGCTGCCGAGAAGATCAACACCGTTGGCGATGCGATCAAGTACATCGACGAGAACGCGGGTTAATCACCCGCACCCCGGCCGCGAAAGGTCCCGCCGGACGTGGACGGGGAGGGAAGGCTCAGCCATGATGGCTGGGCCTTTCGTGATTGTGGAGAGAGAAAGTCTATGCGGCGAGTTGTCGTAACCGGAATCGGCCTTGTCACCCCGCTAGGTGCAGACGTGGAAACCACCTGGTCCAACCTTCTTGCGGGGAAAAGCGGCATTGGCCCGATCACCCGCTTCGATGCGTCTAACCAGAAATGCCAGATCGCTGGCGAGGTAAAACCTGCCGATCACGAATACGGCTTCGATCCGAACAAGCGCGTGGACACGAAGGTTCAGCGCCAGGTCGATCCATTCATCATTTACGGCATCGACGCTGCCGGTCAGGCGCTGGAAGACGCCGGCCTCACCGAAATGGACGAGGCGACCTCGCTGCGGGCAGGCTGCTCCATCGGTTCGGGCATCGGCGGCTTGCCGGGTATCGAACTGGAATCGGTCAATTTGCACGAGCGCGGCCCGGGCCGAGTGTCCCCGCACTTCGTCCACGGCCGACTGATCAACCTCATCTCCGGCCAGGTTTCTATCAAGTATGGCCTGATGGGCCCCAACCACGCCGTGGTGACCGCTTGCTCCACCGGCGCGCACTCCATCGGTGACGCAGCCCGCATGATCCGTGACGATGATGCAGACATCATGGTTGCAGGCGGTGCGGAAGCCACCATCTGCCCGATCGGCATCGCCGGCTTCGCGCAGGCCCGCGCGCTCAATTGCAGCATGAATGACCGCCCGACCGAGGCGAGCCGCCCTTACGACAAGGACCGTGACGGCTTCGTGATGGGTGAGGGCGCCGGTGTCGTGGTGCTCGAGGAGTACGAGCACGCCAAGGCACGCGGGGCGAAGATTTACGCCGAAGTGGTCGGCTATGGCCTGTCAGGCGATGCTTATCACGTCACCGCGCCGCATCCGGAAGGCAAGGGCGCGGAAAACTCCATGCGCATGGCTCTGAAGAAGGCCGGGCTCGATCCGTCGGAGATCGATTACGTCAACGCCCACGGCACCTCGACCATGGCGGACACCATCGAACTGGCTGCCGTGAAGCGCGTGATGGGTGATGACCTTGGCGGTGCTTCCATGAGCTCCACCAAGAGCGCCATCGGCCACCTTCTGGGCGGTGCAGGTGCGGTTGAGAGCATCTTCTGTATCCTCGCCATTCGTGACCAGGTGGTTCCGCCAACGCTCAACCTGCACACGCCGGATGACGGCACCGCAGGCGTGGACCTTGTCCCGCTGCAGGCGAAAAAGCGCAAAGTGCGTGCGGCGCTGAACAACAGCTTTGGCTTTGGCGGCACCAACGCCTCGCTGGTCGTGAAGAAGGTCGACTAAGGAAAACCGGATCATGTTCAGGGCCGGATGCGCCCTTCTTACCCTGCTGGTTGCTGTCGCGCTTGGCGTGGCGGCATGGTTTGCCTTTGGCTGGTACTCGTCCGGCCCGGTGGAGGAGGACACAGCCTTCATCGTGCCGTCCGGCTCCTCGCTCACCTCTGCTGCGCAGAAGCTGGAGGAGGAGGGCCATATCCATTCGGCGGATGCCTTCCTGCTACAGGCGAAGATCTTCGGCGGGAATGACCCGATCAAGGCGGGCGAGTTCATGCTGCCCGCTGGCGCGTCACCTTCGCAAATCCTCGATACCTTCCAGCACGGCGATGTGATCCGGCGGATGATCACCATCCCCGAAGGCATGCCGTCTGTCATGGTGCACGATGCGCTGATGGCGGAGGACCTGCTGACAGGCGAGGTTGAGGTGCCGGCGGAAGGCTCCATCCTCCCCAACACCTATGATTTCGAGCGAGGCGAGAGCCGCGCTGCCGTGCTCGCCCGGATGCAGGCGGCGATGGACGAAACGCTGACAGAGCTCTGGCCTACCAAGGGCCCGCGCAGCGTGGTCAACACGCCTGAAGAAGCAGTGATCCTTGCCTCCATCGTCGAGAAGGAAACCGGCGTGCCGGGCGAACGCGGCATGGTGGCCGGTCTTTATTCCAACCGCCTGCGCATCGGCATGCGGCTGGAGGCGGACCCGACGATCATCTACCCGATCACGCAGGGCCGCCCGCTGGGCCGCCGCATCCGCCGCTCGGAAATCGACGCGGTGAATGACTACAACACCTATTCGATGGATGGCCTGCCGCGCGGGCCCATCACAAATCCGGGGCGCGATGCGATTGCCGCCGTGCTCAACCCGGACGAGACGGACGCGCTGTTCATGGTGGCAGACGATTCCGGTGGCCACGCCTTTGCCGCGACCTATGCCGAGCATGTCGCCAATGTGGAGCGCTGGTACGAAATCCGGCGCCAGCGCGGGGAAATGTGAGCGGCGGCCTGTCTCCGCTGATCGTGACGGCGGAACTGCCGCAAGACCTCTACAGCTGGGCAACCCAGCTGCGTACCGATCACTTCCCGGCAGAGCGCAATTACCTGAAGGCCCACGTCACGCTGTTCCACGCGCTGCCGCCTAGCGCTGAGGGCGAAGTGTGCGACGTGCTGTCCGCGCTGGCGCGCGACCATCCGCCGGTACCCGCGCGGCTGGAAGGGGTGATGAAGCTGGGGAAGGGCACCGCCCTCAAGCTCTCCAGCCCGGGCATGATCGCGCTGTGGGAAGAGATGGCTGATCGTTTCCACGGCCTGCTCACCCCGCAGGACGAACACCGCCCCCGGCTGCACATCACAGTGCAAAACAAGGTCACCATCGAGGAGGCAAAGGCGCTGCAGGCAGAACTTGCAGGGCGCGTGGTGCCACAAGATTTTGCCTTTCGCGGCTTGGAGTTACATGCTTACAAGGGCGGACCGTGGGATTTCATCAAGAGGTGGCGATTCCGCGCCTGAGCTGAATTCCTGGGGGACTTGGGGCAATGCAGGATATTTTCCGTGATCTGGCTGATCCCGATAACCTCTTCGCGCACCTGTCCTATATCTTCTTGATCACATCGATGATGATGCGGTCCTTGCGCGATCTGCGCATCCTCGCGCTGCTCAGCGGGCTTGCCGCCATGGCGCATTTCATCTTCCGCACGCAGGACAATGCCAGCCTTGTGTGTGAAGGCGCGTTCGTGGCGGCGAACGGCATCCAGTTGGGGCTGCTGCTCTATCGCTCGCGCCGCGGCATGATGAAGAACGAGGAGCGCGAACTGCTGGAAAACGTGCTGCAGGTGGAAGAACCTGCGCACCAGCGCCGCCTGCTCGACCTGATGACGTGGAAGGATGTGGAGGTTGGCGAAGTGCTGATGACGCAGGGGCAGAAGCGGCCTCCGCTGATCTATATCGCCAGCGGTGCCGCAGGGATCGAATCCGATGGCAAGCTGGTCGGCGTGTGCGGCCCGGGCGATTTCCTTGGTGAAATGAGCCTGATCACGGGCGAGGGGGCCTCTGCCACGGTGAAAGTGACCAATGGCATGCGCATTGCCAGCGTCGATCGCGACGCGCTGATGCGGCTTTCCGAAGGCCTGCCTGAACTCGCGCGCGCCTTTGATCATGCGCTCAATCGCGGGCTGGCTGCCAAGATTCTGCGGATGAACAAGTCCGCCGCGCCTGCTTCGTGATTTTCGCGGTTGACCGCTCTTGAACGCCGCCCTAAACGGCGCGCCTTGCCGGGGCCCAAGTGCCCATGCGCAATGCCGGATGGCGGAGTAGCTCAGGTGGTTAGAGCAGCGGAATCATAATCCGCGTGTCGGGGGTTCGAGTCCCTCCTCCGCTACCATCCGTTTTTTTCGGATGTCCAGATCCTTATTGCTGGCGCTGCCTTGCGGGCGATCAGTCGATGACTGTCTGGAAGGTCACTGCGATGGTGGCACTGGCGTTGAGGGTGGCTGCCGAAAGCGCGATGACCCCGCCGTTGCGGGCTGAAGGCGATGGCGATGAACCTGCCGCCTGCGGGCGGATCGAAATCGGCCAAATCGACGATGGCGCGCCGGTCCGTCATACGCGGCGTGTCATTCACGCTGATGGCAGCAGTGATGGCTGTGCCGAGCCGGTGGAGCGTTTCTTCCACTTCAACCACAAGCGGGGATCGGATGCCGAAAAGGATCATGGGCTACCTATAAAGACGGCTGCGACGTGATTTGAAGTGGGCGTCCTGACTTAAATAGTTCGATTGTGGCATCAATGCGCGAAAGTTTTGTGCAATGCAGCAAAGATTGCCACTTGCGCGATTGACCAACGGGGAAGGCAGGTTATGCCTTATGGTCAATGTCTGCGATGACAGCCTTGCCGCAACCACCGGCGCTCGATGCGATGGCATCGGGCAAGCCAGTTGCCCTGTTTCTCGATTTTGACGGGACGCTGGTGGAGATCGCCCCCACTCCTGACGGGATTGACGTGCCGCCCGGCCTTGCGGCCTCCCTGCAAGGCCTCGCAGCGCAGGTCGACAACCGGCTCGCGCTGGTC
>Ga0181607_10003569_pt1 | contig 13486 bp, 15 predicted proteins | sample 041ome_9_FD_132420 | JGI IMG/M metagenome (GOLD analysis project Ga0181607, IMG submission 132420) | Coastal salt marsh microbial communities from the Groves Creek Marsh, Skidaway Island, Georgia - 041413US metaG (megahit assembly) | ecosystem: Environmental > Aquatic > Marine > Intertidal zone...
GTTGGTATTGCAGTAGCACTAGCAGGTGTAGGGGCTTTAATAATAGCAATGTACTTCTTAGGTGTAAAACAAGGAAAGTGGTAATGGCTAAGACCGTATTAGATGATTGGAAAGTACTCCCAAGGCTAATGATGCTGGCAGTCACTGTACTCACGTATCAAGCAGTACATTGGTTCATGTCCTTGCCTGACCCTAGCGTAGCGCAGTCTGGCCTTGTATCGGTCTGTATGGGAGCTCTCACAGGATGTTTCGGCATCTGGATGGGCAAAGAGTCTAAGACTACTGTAACACCCACACGTGTAGTGCACGAAGAAAGTTATAACAAATGATAGGTCAAATTATAGGTGCAGTAGGTGGACTTGCTTCGTCTTATCTTGACGGTAAGGTAGCAATACAGAAAGCCAATGCAGAGATAAGAGTTAAGCAAGCGACAGGTGAGCTTGACTGGGACATTGCTGCAATGAACAGCACTCAGAACTCTTGGAAGGACGAGTGGATTACTTTGTTGTTTAGTATTCCTCTTATCCTAGCGTTCTGTGGTGACTGGGGTAATCAAATTGTACAGGCTGGTTTTGCATCCCTTGAGTCTATGCCTACGTGGTATCAGTACTCACTGGGTGGTATCGTAAGTGCAAGCATTGGTATGCGTTCCGTATCTAAATTCTTTACAGGTAGAAAGTAATATGACATTTAAATTATCTAACCGTAGCCTAGCTAAGATGGAAGGCGTAGATGAAAGCCTTGTGGCAGTAGTCAAACGTGCTATTGAGCTTACTAAGGTAGACTTCGGAGTTATTTATGGTCTACGCACAGTAGAAGAGCAAGAGAAACTTGTAGCTGCAGGTAAGTCCCAGACTATGAAGTCCAAACACTTAGATGGACGTGCAGTAGACCTTATGGCTTACGTAGATGGTAAGGGCGTATGGGAACTGAATGTCTATGATGATCTCTGTGACGCAATGAAAGAAGCAGCTAAAGAACTTGGCGTGGCAATCAAGTGGGGTGCAGCTTGGTCAGAGGGTGACATTCGTACATACGAAGGTACAGCTGAAGACGCAATGATGGCATACGTAGACTTACGTAGATCACAAGGACGTAGACCCTTTATTGATGGCCCTCATTTTGAATTAATGTAATAGGTAGCAAACTTTATACTTGCAATACCTGAAAGAAAGAGTTATTATGGCACGAGCACTAACAGAAAAACAAAAGAAACTACTTGAAGTCTTATTTGATGAGGCGGGTGGGGACATTGTTACTGCAAAAAAACTTGCAGGTTATTCCGATGCTACTTCATCTACTGAAGTTATTAACTCTCTTAAAGAAGAAATACTAGATGCCACATCTACTTATATGGCACGTAACGCACCTAAAGCTGCTATGGCTATGGTAGGTGCTTTGTATGATCCTACTGAGCTTGGTATTCGTGATAAGATGTCAGCTGCTAAAGAACTGTTAGATCGTACTGGCCTAGTTAAAACAGAAAAAATGCAAGTAGAAGCTAGGGGTGGAGTAATGTTAATGCCACCAAAGCAAACGGAAGAAGATGACTAAAACATTAAAGCAATGGAAGTTACCCCAACCGACTGACATAAAAGAAGACAATGAATGGGTTCCTATTCCCCGTATATCTAGGACCGTTCCATTTGGCTATGAGATAGACCCAGATGATCCTGATGTGCTTTTACCTATTGAGCACGAACTTGATATGCTTCAACAAGCACAAAAGTATCTTAAACAATATTCATATCGTGAAGTAGCTAATTGGCTAACACGGAATACAGGTAGAGATATATCCCATGTAGGTTTACGTAAACGGTTGGAAAATGAACGACAGCGAAAAAACAAAGCTAGAAGCCTACGCAGATGGGCAGACTATGCGAAAAAGGCAATCGCCAAAGCGGAAGAAATTGAACGTACAAGACTCGGAGCCAAAGCCCACGAAGGCGAAGACTACTACGAGGAAACGGACGCAAGCCAAGCCAAAGCCTGAACCCGCAAAGATTGTTGAAGAGGTTCCTATTGAGGAACAGCACAATATAATCTTTAAACCTAATGAGGGACCACAAACAGAGTTCCTAGCAGCGGGTGAGCGTGAAGTACTTTATGGCGGCAGTGCAGGTGGGGGTAAGAGCTACGCCATGTTAGCAGACCCTTTACGGTACATGGGCCACCCAGCCTTCTCAGGATTGCTCCTACGGCATACTACAGAAGAGTTACGGGAACTTATCTTTAAGTCACAGGAAATGTATCCCAAAATCTGGCCCGGTATTAAATGGTCAGAACGTAAGATGCAATGGACTGCACCCTCTGGTGCACGACTGTGGATGTCCTACCTAGACAGGGAAGATGACGTATTGCGTTATCAAGGTTTGGCATTTAGTTGGATAGGCTTTGACGAGCTAACTCAATGGGCTAGTCCCTTCGCTTGGAACTACATGCGGAGTCGCTTGAGATCAACCGCACCTGACTTGCCTATCTTTATGAGAGCAACTACTAACCCCGGCGGCAGGGGACATCACTGGGTTAAGAAAATGTTTATTGACCCAGCACCAGCAGGGAAAGCTTTTAATGCAACTGATATTGAATCTGGTGAAGACCTTAAATATCCTGCAGGACACGAAAAGGCAGGAAAGCCTTTGTTCAAACGTAGGTTTATACCTGCACGTCTTTCAGACAATCCTTATCTAAGTAAGCAAGGTGACTACGAAGCAATGCTTTTGTCATTGCCAGAACAACAGCGTAGGCAATTACTTGAAGGTGACTGGGACATCAAAGAAGGCGCAGCCTTTACAGAGTTTGATAGAAACATCCACGTCATTGAGCCATTTAAAATACCAAGCAATTGGGTTAAGTTTAGGGCATGTGACTATGGGTACGGAAGTAAATCCGGTGTTGTTTGGTTTGCTGTTTCTCCTGATGAACAGTTAATTGTTTATAGAGAATTATACGTAAGTAAAGTTCTTGCTACTGATCTAGCTGACATGGTACTAGATTTAGAAGCGGAAGATGGAAACATTAAGTACGGCGTACTTGACTCCTCTTTGTGGCATAAGCGTGGTGATACTGGTCCTAGTCTTGCTGAACAAATGATTGGTCGTGGTTGTCGTTGGAGACCATCAGATCGTTCTAAAGGTTCTCGTGTAGCAGGTAAGAACGAAATACACAGACGCTTGCAGGTAGACGAGTTTACAGAAAATCCTAGAATGGTATTCTTTAATACTTGCACAAATATAGTATCGCAATTGCCTGCTATACCTTTGGATAAAAAGAACCCAGAAGACATTGATACACATTCTGAAGATCACTTGTATGATGCATTGCGCTATGGTATAATGTCCCGACCACGATTTAGTGTATTTGATTACGATCCACACGGAAGACCTTCAATGGGTATGCGTGTAGCAGACGCAACGTTTGGTTACTAAGGAAAAATAAATGGCAGAAGAAAATGACATCTTTATTGAAGACGATTCAATTGCGTTAGAGGATACAGATAACTCTACTGAATTTGATGCAGATACTTCAAAGATTATTCCATATGTAATGGAACGTTACCATCGTTCAGAAGACTATAGGCGTCAAGATGAAGAACGTTGGCTACGCTCATATCGTAACTATCGTGGTATCTATGGACCAGACGTACAGTTTACGGATGCAGAAAAGTCTCGTGTATTTATTAAAGTTACTAAGACAAAAACCTTAGCTGCGTATGGGCAGATTGTAGACGTATTGTTTGCTAATAATCGTTTTCCTTTGTCAATTGAACCTACAGAACTTCCAGAAGGCGTAGTCGCAGACGTACACTTTGATCCAGCTGAACCTGAACAAATGCGTGAAAATGGATTAGATCAAGAGATTAATCCTTACGGCTTTAAGGGCGATGGTAAAGAGTTTCCTGCAGGTGCTACACTTAAAACATTAAATGAATCGCTCGGCCCCATTAAAGATAAGTTTGAGGGAATTGATAACGTACAAGCTGGTGTGGGTAAAACTCCTACATCTATTACTTTTAGTCCCGCAATGATTGCAGCCAAAAAGATGCAAAAGCAAATCCAAGATCAATTGGAAGAGTCATCTGCATCTAAACATTTACGTAGTACAGCTTTTGAAATGGCCTTGTTTGGTACTGGTGTAATGAAGGGTCCATTTGCTGTAGATAAAGAGTATCCTAATTGGGATGTAGAAGGTAACTATGATCCCATGTTTAAAACTGTACCACAGGTATCTCATGTATCTGTGTGGAACTTTTATCCTGATCCAGATGCTAATAGTATGGACGATGCTCAGTATGTAATTGAACGTCATAAACTATCTCGTACCCAAATGAGAGGGCTAAAGAAAAGACCCTACTTCCGCAGTGCAGTTATTGATGAAGCAATTTCTTTGGGTGAAAACTACAATAAACAATACTGGGAAGATGATCTTTCCGACTATGCACCTGAGCATGGCATTGAACGTTACGAAGTCCTAGAGTACTGGGGCATGGTAGATGTTGAAATGTTGGAAGAACAGGGCGTAGATATTCCAGATGAACTTACAGCATTTGATGAGTTACAGGCAAATGTGTGGATTTGTAACGATAAACTTATTCGCATGGTGCTTAATCCATTCAAGCCTGCACGTATTCCTTACCAAGCTGTGCCATACGAACTGAATCCTTATTCATTCTTTGGTGTAGGTATTGCTGAAAATATGGATGATACTCAAACTCTTATGAATGGTTTCATGCGTATGGCGGTGGATAATGCTGTACTGTCAGGCAATCTTCTTATTGAAGTAGATGAAACCAACCTAGTACCCGGTCAGGATTTATCTGTGTATCCCGGTAAGGTGTTTCGTAGGCAAGGCGGTGCACCGGGTCAGGCTATCTTTGGTACTAAATTCCCTAACGTTGCTGGTGAAAACTTACAGTTGTTTGACAAGGCACGTGTACTTGCGGATGAATCAACAGGCTTCCCATCTTTTGCTCACGGGCAAACAGGTGTGTCTGGTGTAGGCCGTACTGCTAGTGGCATTAGCATGTTGATGGGTGCTGCCAGTGGCGGTATTAAGAACGTAATTAAAAACATTGATGACTATCTACTGCGCCCAATGGGTGAAGGTTTATTCCGCTTTAACATGCAGTTTAACTTTGACCCAGAGATGCGTGGTGACTTAGAAGTTAAAGCACGTGGCACTGAATCTCTTATGGCTAACGAAGTACGTAGTCAACGCTTGATGCAGTTCTTGCAAGTATCCTCCAACCCAGCACTTGCACCGTTTGCTAAGTTTCAATATATTATTCGTGAGATTGCAAAATCTCTTGAACTTGACCCTGACAAAGTAACCAACAATATGGACGAGGCTGCATTGCAAGCAGAACTTATGAAAGGTATGCAAGCACAACAGCCAGCACCAGAAGGTGGACCTGCACCCGCAGGAGCAAACCCAATGGACACATCAGGAGCAGGTGGTGGTAATATAGGCGTAGGCCAAGCACCAGTACCGGGAGAACAAGGATTTAGTGGTAATGCACAAGGACAAGGAGCACCTCAACAAGCTCAAGGCGATGGTCAGCAACCAAGCCCAATGGTCTAAGTTTGAAGAATATTTAGATACTTTAATAAACCAACAACACCGCACTATGGAACAAACTAATGAATCTGTTGCAGTGTATAGATCACAAGGCGCAATATATCAGTTACGTAGACTTAAACTATTGCGTGACGAAGTACTAAAAGCCCAATAAGGAACTCGTTATGTACGAAAAACAAATGGAACTCTTTGAAGATGGCGGCCTTCGTGATGAAGGTGGCATGGTAGATGAGGTATCTGGTAATGATGTACCAGTAGGTAGTACTCGTAAAGAAGTACGAGATGATATTCCTGCTATGCTGAGTGAGGGTGAGTTTGTTTTTCCAGCCGATGTAGTTCGTTATATTGGCTTAGAAAACTTAATGCGTATAAGACAAGACGCCAAGCAAGGCTTAAAACAAATGGATGCTATGGGTCAGATGGGTAACGGTGATGAAGCTGTGCTACCTGACGATATGCCGTTTGGTGTAATGGACTTAATTATTGTTGACGGTGGTGAAGAAGAAGAACCACAAGAGAAAGCACAGGGTGGTGTTATTCACGCCAACCAAGGTACGTTTGTAACTCCTATGTTTGATCCATCAGATCAAGATGTACGTGAGTATAAAAACGATAAAGGCGATAGCCTGTTTATACCATTCTTAGGTGGTGAACCAGTATATCCAGTTCCAACAGGTTATTTTCCAGCGGGACAAGCATCAGCATCAGCAGAAACAGAAACAGAACAGGCTATTCCTGTAAGTGATGATAGTGGTCCAACAACTCCCCCACCACAATCAGAGTTCCAGAAAGCTGGTGGCTTTGGTATGGACACTTCTGCTACAGACGGTAAAGCTCTAGATACGTGGATTAAAGAAGCGGAAAGAGTAGGTACTGTTGGTAACGTAGTTGCAGGTATTGCTGCTGCTATTAACCCATTAGTAGGTGGAGCTATTGCGCTTGCTAATAAAAAACAAAAGAAAGACATTATAGCAATGCTTGACGAAAAAATTGCTCAAGCACAAAAAACCCCTATCGCAGGGCAAGTTAAAGCTTTGCGTGATTTAAAAACCCGTTTGACAACAGACGAAGGTAAAGGTATACTGTCTAAAGTAGTTAGCGGAATTATGGATACTGTTTCTGACGCACTAGGTTTTGGTGAAGAAGAAAAGAAAAAAGCTAAAGTTAATGCTGTAGTAACTGCAGGTTCAAATACAGATGAATCAGACGATGCTACAAAAAACAAAATTGATATTGTTGATAAAAATGCAAGTGGTGCTCAAGACCCAGATGCTCTTGCTGATGCCTTATCAACCGCAGATGAAGCGGCAATTGCAGGTTCTACATTAAAAGAAGATGGCACGTATGATATTAGTTCTTGGTATAGTCCTGCTCCGACTGTAGATGCTCCTGCAATTCCTACTGATCCTGAAGGTCCAGTTGCATTTGATGTTCCTAAAGGTATGGATATACAGCCAGATGAACCAACTATAGCTATGCCAGAAGAACCTACTGTACCTTCGTTAACTGAACCAGATACATTACCTATACGTACTTCTTTAATGCAAGATAAAGCTAGGGCTACAATAGCTGCTAATGCACCCGCTACTGTTACAACTGCTGTAGATGATCTTCGTCAAACTATAGCTGATTTAAGTTACGATGAAAGCAGAGCCACAGCTCTGTCCTCATTATCAGGATTTGGTGAAGATGCATCAAGTCAAGCTATTAAATCGTATCTTGAAAAAGCTATGAATAACGTAGATACAATTGTACAAGGTGAGGATACACCCACCACTACACCTACTACTACAGCACCTGTACAGGGTGGAGGTGATGACGATGATGGCCCAAGTTTTGCAAGTCTAGGTGACACTGCACAAGCAGCACAACAAGCATCACAAAACGTTACCACCACAGTTCAAAAAGATGAAAGTGGAAATGTTACTGGAGTAACTACAACAGGTGGTACTGAAGAAGAACAACAAACAATGCAAGATTACGTCACATCTGCAGCCGCAGGTGCTAAAGGTGGATTATTTACAAGGCGTAAAAAGAAATAATTCACAATTTGACTGGCCTACCCATCCCCCTCCAACAAGGCTACGGTGGCCCCAGTAAGGAAGACTAAATGTCAGATACAGTTATGGCTGAAGAAATGCAGCCTCAAAAAAAAGTAGCATTCGCAAATCGTAAGTACACAAACGAAGAACGCTTGCAAAAAGAAGAAGAAGAGCTTGAACAGTTAATAGCTGAACAAAGGGGTGAAGCAGAAGGGTCTAAAGAACCACAAGAAGCTGAACCAACAAACGCTGAAGAACGTAGCTTTAAAAAACGTTATGGTGATTTACGTAGACACCAACAGCAAAAAGAAAAAGAATATGAAGATCGTGTTAGTGCACTTGAGCAACAACTTAAACAAGCAACTAAACAAGAAATCAAACTCCCTAAGTCGGACGATGATATTGAAGCTTGGGCAAAACGGTATCCAGATGTAGCTGCTATTGTTGAAACGATTGCAATTAAAAAAGCAAAAGAACAATCTGCAGAATTAGAGGATCGTGTAAAAGTTGTAGATGAAATGCGGGAAACTGCAGCACGTGAAAAAGCTGAAGCAGAACTCCTTCGCTTGCACCCAGACTTTAATGACATTCGTGATAGTGATGATTTTCATGAGTGGGCAGACGAGCAACCTAAATGGGTACAAGATGCATTGTATGAAAATGACAATGACGCACGTTCAGCTGCTCGTGCAATTGATCTTTATAAAGGTGATCGTGGCATTAAGAAAACTAAAGCCTCGTCAAAAGATGCTGCACGTTCTGTGGGTACACGGAACCAACGCAGTAAACCTCAAACAGATGGCACGGGAAATGCCATAAGAGAGTCTGAGGTACAAAAGATGTCACCACAAGAATATGAACGTAATGCAGATGTAATTATGGAATCTATTCGTGCTGGTAACTTTATTTACGATTTATCTGGTTCTGCTAGGTAAAAAGTATTGACAATGTAGTTATTTATGATATAACTATATGTACAATGAGTAGTACAGCCCCAGATATGGACACCTGTACTACTTATATTCCCCACGCAAACAACAGTCCTTACGGATTACCTAATACGTATGGCCCATATGACATAAAGATCATGACTGATCATTGTGATTTTTAAATCGTGTGCACCCATAAACGATTAGCCTCCTATATAAGTATCTGTGTGTTTAGCATCTGTTTTGCTAAAGGAGACGAATGTTATGGCATTCCCAACGGCATCCGGTTACGGCAATTTACCTAATGGTAACTTTAGTCCAGTAATCTATTCCAAACAGGTGCAACTTGCATTCCGCAAGGCATCTGTTGTTGAAGCAGTCACAAACTCTGATTATTTTGGAGAGATTGCTAACATGGGTGACTCAGTTAAAATTATTAAAGAACCTGAGATCACCGTAAAACAATACGACCGTGGTACACAAATCACACCACAAGATTTAGATGACGAAGATTTCTCGTTAACCATTGATAAAGCTAACTATTTTGCTTTTAAAGTGGACGATATTGAGGAGGCTCATAGCCACGTCAATTTCCAAAGTCTTGCAAGTGATCGTGCTGCATATCGTTTGGCTGACCAAATGGACCAAGAAGTTCTTGGATATCTGTCTGGTTTTTCTCAAGCTGCACTTCATGCAAATGCAAGCGCAGTTAATACATCTGTAAACGGTACAAAAGCTATTGCTACCGCTTCTGATGGTGCTAACTTGGTTGGTGCAGAACTATTGGCATCTATGTCACTAGACGCATCCGACTTCACAAACACATCAGGAACTGCAGGTGCTGCCAATAACTCTATTGGTATTGAGCCTCGTGCAGGTGGTGCTACTGCTGCAAAGTCTAGTACTGCAGGTAATGCATTCCCCTTGCAGATTCTTGCACGTATGTCTCGTTTGATGGACCAACAGAATGTTGATACACAAGGTCGTTGGATCGTTGTGGACCCAGTATTCATGGAAGTCTTGAAAGATGAAGACTCACGTTTGTTGAATGCTGACTTCGGTGGTTCTGGTTTGCAGAATGGTTTGGCGGTAAGTAACCTTCATGGTTTCCGTGTTTACACTTCAAACAACCTACCGTCACTTGGTACAGGTTCTTCAACAGTTGGTGGAGTTAACTCAACTAACTTTGGTGTCATTGTCGCAGGACATGATTCAGCCGTTGCAACTGCAGAGCAGATCAACAAAACTGAAACATATCGTGACCCTGACTCATTTGCAGATATTGTCCGTGGTATGCACCTATATGGTCGCAAGATTCTTCGTCCTGAAGCAATCGTTACTGCAGCATATAACTTGGCGTAAGGGAGGATTACATTATGGGTAAAGCTACTTCTTTATTGTCAAAAGCATATATGGTTGAGAAGGAAATTGAACTTCCAACAGCATCAGGTAGAGTCGCAGGACCAACTGTAGGAGCAGGTACGCTTGTTATTGCAGCTGGTGTTGAACTGATTGATGCAGTTGACGATGTAACTTCTTACACTGTTGCTGTTGCTGATGACAATACAACCTTTATGGCAGCTACATCTGTAGATGCAGCTACTGCAGGTACATTTGTGTATGGCACTCAGACGCAAGCGGTTGTTGCTGCATCAGATACAATTGATGCTGTTGCTGCTATTTCTGGTTCGCCTGCAGCATCTACTGCACGTGTATGGGCAATTGTTGTTGACGTTAACGAGGCAACTCGTGGCGCAGCAGAAGTTGACCGTGATACACTAGCATAACTAAAGCAAATTAAGGGGCTGCTTTTACGGTGGCCCCTTTATGCTCATTTTTAAAAGGACTCCAATAATGGCTATCACAACAGCAATGTGTACGAGCTTTAAATCAGAACTTTTGGGTGGTACTCATGATTTGGATACCGACTCAATTAAGCTTGCACTAATTAAAGCTTCACCTACAGGTACATATGGTGCAGCAACTACTAACTATTCTGACGTAACAGGTAACTCTGATGAAGCTACTGGTACTGGCTATACAGCTGGTGGACAGATACTAGACAACGTTACTATTTCAGTAGATGGCACAACAGCTATTGTAGACATTGACGATGAAGTATTTACTTCCTCAACTATTTCTGCAGACGGTTGTATCATTTATAATGCAGGTGCTTCTAATGCAGCAATCGCAGTGATTGACTTTGGTGGTACTCAAACTTCTACAAATGGTGACTACACTATTCAGTTCCCAACTGCAGACGCATCAAACGCTATCATTCGTATCGCTTAATAGGAGCATAGACTATGGCTCTAGTAATTAAAGACAGAGTAAAACAAACAAGTACCACTACAGGTACGGGTACACTTACCCTCAATGGTACAGTGGATGGCTTTCAGACTTTTGCTGCTGCTTTGTCTGATGGCGATACTACTTACTACGCCTTACTAGAGCCTAGCACTAATGAATGGGAAGTCGGGCTAGGTACATGGACAGAAGGTTCATCACTCCTAGCTCGTACTACCGTTCTGGCAAGTTCTAACTCGGGTAGTGCCGTTAACCTTACTGCACAAACTGAAGTATTTATTACACAGCCTGCAGGTAAAGCTGCCTTCTTTAATGCTGCAGGTGACCTTGAACTTAATCAAGACCCAACTTCTGCACTACACGCTGCAACAAAAGAGTACGTAGACACGATTGCTGCTGCAGGTTTGCACTATCATGATCCAGTACGTGTTGAAAAAGAGGGCAACCTCAATGTTACGTATAACAACGGTACTGCGGGTGTAGGTGCTACACTTACTAATGCTGGTACACAAGCTGCACTAGTCATTGATGGTGTGACTATGGTAGTCAATGATCGTGTGCTAGTTTATGAACAAACAGATGCTACACAGAACGGTGTATACACTGTAACCAATATAGGTTCAGGTAGCACTAACTGGGTACTGACCCGTTCTACTGACACAGATAGCTATGCCCCATCTGACCCTAACTCGTTTGGTAAAGGTGACGCATTCTTCGTACTAGAAGGTGCTGCAGGTGCAGGTGAACTATATGTGATGAACACTGAAGGTACTATTACCTTTGGTACAACTAATATTACATTTACACAGGTAGCCTCTACTGCTGTATACAGTGCAGGTAATGGTATTACACTAACAGGTACTGTCTTTGCTGCTGATGCAGGCACAGGTGTTACTGTAGATGGCTCTGGCATTAACATTGGTCAGGCTGTAGAAACATCTTCTGATGTAACCTTTAATAGTGTAGCAGCAGCCCTAACAGGGAACGTGACAGGTAATGTCAGTGGTGATGTAACAGGTAATGCTGATACAGCTACTGCCCTTGAGACAGCACGTAACATTGGTGGTGTATCATTTGATGGTACAGCAAGCATTAACCTTCCCGGTGTTAATACTACGGGTAATCAAAACACAACAGGCAATGCAGCTACTGCTACAGCTTGGGAAACAGGTCGTACTATCAGCTTGACAGGTGATGTCACAGGCACTGTTACAGGTGTAGACGGTTCAGGTAATGCATCCATTGCAACTACTATTGCTGCTAACTCTGTAGCACTTGGCACTGACACTACAGGTAACTACGTAGGCTCTGTAGCTTCAGGTAACTATGTCACAGGTGGTGCTGCAGGTTCCGAAGGTGCTGCTCTTACAATTGGCGTAGATGCTACACCAAACAATACAGCATCTAAAGTTGTAGCACGTGATGCATCAGGTAACTTCAGTGCAGGTACTATTACTGCTGCTCTTAGTGGTAATGCTTCTACTGCATCTACACTGGCTACAGCACGTAATATTGCTGTATCAGGTGCAGTAACTGGTAACGCTAACTTTGATGGTTCAGGTAATATCAGCATTAGCACTACTGCAACATCTGACCCTACATTGACGCTTTCTGGTGATGCGTCTGGTAGTGCTACATTTACTAACCTTGGCAATGCTACGCTGAGTGTTACTGTAGCAGATGACAGTCATAACCACGTTATCTCAAATGTAGATGGGTTGCAAACTGCATTGGATGGTAAACTAGGCACTACTGCAAAAGCAGCCGATAGTGAATTGTTAGATGGTGTTAATGGCGCAAGTTATTTACGAAGTGATGCAAGTGATACTTATACAGGGACGCTTACTTTAACAGGTACTTTAAATGCTTCTGGTGTTATTTCTGCGGAAAGCCTACAAGAAGACTATGACGCTTTATCTGGCACTTCTCCTGCTCCTGATGCAGATAACGCAGGTGCATTTAGCCTCACAATGACAGGTAATACTACTTTTACATTTGGAAGTGTTACATCAGGTCGTTCAGTTGGTTTTATTTTACAACTAACAGGCAATGGCTCAACAGTCACATGGCCTAGCTCAGTTAAGTGGGCAGGTGGTACAGCCCCAGATGCTCCTGCAAGTGGTGAAACTGATGTGTTGGTCTTCCATACACGTGATGGTGGTACAAACTGGTACGGTGTACTCTCAAGTGATGCTGCTGCATAAGGAGTAAAGCATGGCCTACTCAACTAATCCTTTCTCAGTAGCTACCTTTGGTGAAAGCTATGAGCAGGCCAGCCCTACGGTTTTACTCACTGGTGTTGTAGGTACAGGTGCAGTAGACACAGGTATTGACGTTAGCTCACGTACTAATATTAATCTTACAAGTGTACAAGCTAACGGTGCAGCAGGTAGTGCAACAGCGGCAGCAGAAGCAGTAGTTGCACCAACGGGTGTAGCAGGTACAGGTGCAGCAGATGATGGCCTAACATTTATCTTAGGCGTTGGTACTACACCTACTATTACTGGTGTATCTGCTACAGGTAATATAACTAGCTCTAACTCATTCTCAACATTTACAGCAGAGGGTGATGCACAACTTTCTACAGCACAACAAAAGTTTGGCACTGCATCATTACTGTTAGATGGAACA
>Ga0181607_10003570_pt1 | contig 13485 bp, 9 predicted proteins | sample 041ome_9_FD_132420 | JGI IMG/M metagenome (GOLD analysis project Ga0181607, IMG submission 132420) | Coastal salt marsh microbial communities from the Groves Creek Marsh, Skidaway Island, Georgia - 041413US metaG (megahit assembly) | ecosystem: Environmental > Aquatic > Marine > Intertidal zone...
ACCGTATGGTTGGTATTTTGTGGCCAGACACTCTCAAAAAGTGCTGACTTTTCCGTAATTTTAAGTTCAGCGCGGCCAAATTCACGGCTGGTGCCGGGCTCTACGCGGCCGCCAAGCTGCGCACACATGGTCTGCTGACCATAACAAATACCCAAAACGGGAACACCAAGGTCAAATACAATTTGCGGGGCACGCGGTGTATCGGCGAGCGCCACCGAATTCGGCCCACCAGACAGCACAATGCCTTTTGGGGCGGCATTGGAAATGTTTTTTGGGTCGGTTGTACAGGGCAATATTTCTGTATAGACACCTATTTCACGCAAGCGGCGCGCAATCAGCTGCGTCACCTGCGATCCAAAATCAATAATCAAAATTGTGTCAGCCATCACGTCCCTCGTTTCATCCTCATCCTACCGCACATACCGGTCAGCGCAACCGCGCCTGCAAGACAGCAATAAAAAACCCATCGGTACCATCGCGGCCCGGCAATAGCTGCAACATACCATGTGGATGCGGTGGACATGCCCCGCCGCCCGCAGCCCCGACTGTATCACCCCAGATATCGGCCATATCGGCAAGCTCAATATCGGGTGCGGTGGACAAAAATTGATCAATTTGCTGGGCGCCTTCACTGGCCAATATTGAACAGGTGATATAGATAATGCGCCCACCGGGGGCGACCATGGCGCGGGCCTTTTCCAGCAAAATGGCTTGTGTCGCCTGATAATGGGACAACCGGTCTTGGCTAAGGTGCCAGCGCGCATCAACCTGACGTCGCCACGTCCCAGACCCGGAACAGGGCGCGTCAACAACCACCCGGTCAAACTTGCCGCGCCACGACCGGCTTGACCATTTTTCAGCAATGACCTTACGTTCCACATTATGAATACCGGCGCGACGCAAGCGTTCGCCGCTGCGCTCTAGGCGTTCAGCCTGCGTATCCAAGGCCAAAACCCGGCCTTTATTTTGCATCATTGCCGCCATTACCAGCGCTTTACCGCCAGCGCCAGCACAGATATCTGCCACCTGCATACCGGGCCGCGCATCACACAACAGGCTGGCCAGCTGTGACCCCTCATCCTGAATCTCAAACAGGCCCTTTTTCCAATCTTGTAAATCATCAAGTTTGACGCGTTTTTGAAGACGCACGCCAAGCGGTGATAACGCCGTTGGATGGCCTTTTATGCCGCGCCCAGCCAAACGATCCCGCAACCCGCGCCGGTCGGATATTTTGATTGGGTTGATGCGTATATCAGTTGGGGCAGCAGTTGTCAGCGCCGCCAAGGTTGGTTCAAGGTTTTCACCAAGGGCAGCCTTTGTGTCATCCAGCAACCATTCCGGCCATTCCAGCGCAATATGCACCGGCATTGCTGCATCGGCAAAGTGCCGCGCCGCCAACCCATCTGCCAACGCCGTTTCTGCCGCACTTAATGGGGCCGGGGCATGTGGCACAGCCGTGGTAAAAATACTGTCTAAGTCCTGCCGGCGCCCGTCCATCAACACCAATGCCGCCAGCACCAAATGCCGCCCGGTGATAGTGGTCTCAAGCGTTTCAAGGTGCCAACATAAGCGCCCAAGTCCGCGCTGGATTTTCCAGAACAAATCACTCATAGCATTGCGGTCGCCAGACCCGGCATAGCGCCGTCGCTGCATTGCCGAACGTAATGCCTGTGCCGCATAGGGTCCGGCCGCAGCCTCGTCATAAAGCGCATCCAAAATTTCAATGACAGCGGCAATACGCGCGGCTGGGGTCATAACAAACTATCCACATCTGACCGCTAACCGGTCATAAAAAACTACCGTTGCCTTAGTGGCCCGACAGTCCATACACTGAATTACATACCTGGGCGGTAATTTGGCGCCTCACGGGTGATGGTCACATCATGCACATGCGATTCCGCCAGACCGGCCCCGGTAATACGCAAAAATTTGGCATGTTGCTGCAATGTAGCAATCGATGCATTGCCGGTGTAGCCCATTGCTGCCCGCAAGCCACCAAGCAGCTGGTGAAGCACATTTTCAACCGGCCCCTTATACGGCACCTGCCCTTCAATGCCTTCTGGCACGAGCTTCAGGGGTTGTGAGACTTCAGCCTGAAAATAGCGGTCGGCAGAGCCGCGCGCCATCGCCCCAGTTGATCCCATGCCGCGATAGGCTTTGTAGGACCGGCCTTGATATAAATACACCTCACCCGGGGTTTCATCGGTGCCTGCCAGCAACGAGCCGATCATCGCGACATTACCGCCAGCTGCAATAGCCTTGGCAAGGTCTCCTGAATATTTGATACCGCCATCGGCAATGACCGGAATATTTTGCGCATGGCAGGCATCTGCCGCATCCATAATCGCGGTCAATTGCGGCACACCCACACCGGCCACCATACGCGTTGTGCATATAGACCCCGGGCCAATCCCAACCTTAACCGCATCGGCACCCGCATCAATCAAGGCTTTGGCACCATCGCCAGTGGCCACGTTACCGCCGATGATCTGTACTTTGTTAGCTATTTTGCGCACCTGTGCAACCGCTTGCAGCACGCCTTCAGAATGACCATGCGCGGTATCAACGACAATCACATCGGCGCCGGCGTCAATTAGGGCTTCGGCCCGCCTTATGCCATCCGCGCCAGCGCCGGTAGCTGCCGCAACCAGCAACCGGCCGCGATCATCTTTTGATGCTAGCGGATGATTTTGCGCCTTTTCCATATCTTTTACAGTGATAAGACCAATGCAATTGTCATCGGCATCGACAACAACCAATTTTTCAATACGGTGTTCATGCAGCAGTCGGCGCGCCTCGTCTGGCGCGGTGCCGTCACGAACGGTGACAACAGAGCGGGTCATCAAATCGGCAACAAGCTGGGTTGGATCAGTTGCAAAACGTACATCGCGGTTGGTCAAAATGCCGACGAGCTTGCTACCGCCACCTTGCCCGTCGACCACCGGAATACCACTGATATGGTTAATCTCCATCATCTCCAATGCATCACGCAGAGGACGATCCGGGGTAATGGTCAATGGGTTCACCACCATTCCCGCTTCAAATTTCTTAACTTTGGCAATTTCTGTTGCCTGTTCATCAATGGTGAAATTCTTATGTACAACACCAATACCGCCGGCCTGTGCCATGGCAATGGCAAGACGGTGCTCGGTCACCGTGTCCATGGCCGCAGACATAAGCGGGATTTGCAAGCTAATTGCCTGCGTCAATCGTGTTGTGATGTCGGTATTAGCTGGCAATACAGCTGAACGTGCTGGCTCAAGCAGCACATCATCAAAGGTAAATGCATCGCGAATTTTCATGGGGGCGCCTTCCGTTACTCCGGTGGCACCGGACTATAGCTAAAGCCGTCTGCTTTTGATAGCGAAAATAGCATAAATCATGCGGCAAAAATCATCGCCGACAAAATCCCCGCCAGATTGCTATATAGCGGGATGTTGGTGCGGTAAATTTAGCCTGGCATTTCCTGCATCATGTCGCGGTTACGGCCATGAAAGCCGGTCGCCAAAACATAGCTTTCAACTGATTCTGCGCGGCTGGCGGCTGGCTTCACGTGGCGTACCGTGGTAAAGTTTTGCTGCATCACATCAAGAACCGATTTCTCGGCCCCGCCGCGAAAACATTTTGCTAGAAAAAATCCATCCTCATTCAAGATGCCCAGGGCAAAATCAAGTGCCGCCTCCAAGAGCGCCGTGGTGCGCAAATGATCGGTTGGCCGGTGGCCGGTGGTGTCTGCAGCCATATCACTGAGCACCCCATCGGCAGCCCCGCCAATCGCTCCCTCAACCTTGGCCAGCATGGCTGCGTCGGTCATATCGCCGGTAAAAATATCGGCGCCAACCACACCCTCGGTATCGAGCAGGTCAATCCCGACAAGCCGCGCCGCGCCAGCCCCCAGCTTGGTTCGTAATGACACCACCTGCAACCACCCGCCGGGCGCACAGCCAAGATCAACAATCGCCATGCCGGGCTTCAGCAATTTATAGCGATCATCCATCTGTTCCAGTTTTAGCGCTGCGCGCGAGCGAAACCCGCGTGACTTTGCCTCGGCGACAAACGGGTCATTTAACTGCCGGGTCAGCCAGCGCTGCGACGAAACTTTACGTCCCCGCATTTTCTTTGGCTGCCGGGTCAACCCAGTTGCATTGCGATAACTGCGGCCGGATGGGCCTTTTTTACCTGTGTTGTCGCCGTTTTGTTTTGCCATTTTTGGTAATCGCCAAAATCATAAATTAGGTTAATGTGTTAAGCGCTATCTTGTGACCGCGCGTCCCGCACTTAAAAACTGGCACCACCATAATGACACCACTATAGTTCGACCATAGCATTACCATGGCTTTTGCAGTAAAGATTTTCGATGGTATTTTTTTCGTCCAATTTCGGCGCCTAATCACTTTATGCTTGCAAAGCTCATAATATGACCCGCCCCTTATCTACCAACCCACTTTTATCATGGTCAGCGCATTACCGCAAAACCTTGGCATTGGCTTTGCCGCTAATGCTGGGGCAGTTGATGTCGATTGGCATTAACACGGCTGACGTTATCGCGATGGGCCAGCTTGGCACCACTGATCTAGCAGCCGGATCGCTTGCGGCACGCTATTTCCAACCCTTTTTCTTTATGGGGATGGGACTGATGATTGCCGTTGGCCCACTTGTCGCACAGGGGCTAGGCGGCAAGGATGACCGGCTGGTGCGCCGTTCATTCCGGCAGGGATTGTTTCTGGCGCTTTTTGTTGGGGTGATCTTTATTTTACCAATTGCCGAAGGCCGTCATGTGCTGATCTGGCTTGGTCAGGATCCGAGCATCATCGCCCATGCCGATGATTTCCTGTTCTGGCTAGGGCTTGGTATCCCGTTTGTCTTTGTGTATTTCGTTAGCCGGCAATATGTGATCTCGCATCAACGGCCATTGCCGCAAGTGGTCGCCGCGGCGCTGGGGCTTATTGGTAATATTATTGCCAATCATATGTTGCTGAACGGCATCGGGCCGTTTCCGGCAATGGGACTTAACGGCATCGCGCTGTCGACCAGCGTTATCTATTTTCTGATGGCAGCGGGTTTGCTGATTTATATTGGCCTTAGCGATCCCTACCGCGCCTCAGCGCCGTTTCACCGCATATGGGTTATGGATTGGCAGATAACCTGGCGCCTGTTGAAAATTGGCATGCCAATTGGGCTAACCATTGTTGCCGAAACCGGCATGTTTATCGCCATTGCCCTGATGATTGGCCTATTTGGCACAGCGCCATTAGCCGCCTCGGCAATCGCCAACCAAATTGCCGCTGTCGCCTTTATGGTGCCGCTGGCGCTGGGCCAAGCAAGCTCGGTTCGGGTGGCGCATTTTGCTGGCGCGAATGATCGTATAAATATTGGCCGGGCCGCGTGGTCGGCAATGCTGGCGGCACTGGCAGTCACCTTGGTGCTAACCGCTATCATTGCGCTGATACCACACCAGCTGATCGGGCTGTTTCTTGGGGCGGTTGACAGCATGACCGCCGATGTCATCGCGCTCGCCATACCGTTGGTGATGATTACCGCCATGTTCCAGTGCGTTGACGGTGCCCAAGTGATTGGCATTTCGGTGTTGCGCGGCCTGAATGACACAAAATGGCCCGCCATTTTATCGGTTGGCAGTTTTTGGGGTGTCGGGGTGGTTAGCGGCGCGCTGATGGCTTTTTACTTTGATGGCGGAGCGCTCGGCTTATGGTTTGGATTGTGTATCGGACTGTCTGCGGCGGCGCTGAGTATAGGGTGGCGTATGCATAAATCAATTCAGCGGATAAACGCTGGTGGTTCGATTTTAATGGGGTAAACTAGGCCGTATGGATCACCAAACAACGCTATTTTACGATAATGTGTGCCCGGCGCTACCTGTAGCAGACACCGCCGATCATGACACCGTGACAGAACTTGCCAAAACGCTGGACAGTCGCGGCGCCGGCAGCCCGCAGTTCAGCCCTAGCCAGATTGCCAGCATGGTTATGCCAAGCCAGCATTTGCGGCGCCTGATTGTGAAATATTCCGATGACATCAACGCCATTTTGGACGGGGCTGGCGCGACTGTCATAACCGCAGCAGAACAGGCGTTTTTGCAACAAATGGCCACCGCCAGCACCGAGGCTGATGCGCTTGCAGCACTCCGCCAATGGCGCGGCCGCAGCGCCCTAACCGTGGCTTTAAGCGATATCGCCGGGCGCGCCGATATGACCACCCAGATGGCGTGGCTAAGCCGCGCCGCCGACACCGCACTATCGGCCAGCTTGCGTTATCTTATCAACGCAGCTGTTGCGCGCGGCAAAATTGCGCCGGTTGATGCATCGATGCAAGGCTGCGGCTGGACCATTATCGCGCTTGGCAAGCTCGGCGCCGAAGAACTTAATTATTCATCAGATATTGATCTCATTATTCTGCATGACCTTGCCACAGCCCCGATTGACACCGCCGCCGCACAGCCTTTTTATGTCGGTTTGACGCGGGATTTAATCCGGCTTCTTAGCAGCGCCACCAGCGATGGTATTGGCTGGCGGGTTGATTTGCGCTTGCGCCCAGATCCAGGCGCCACTGCGGTGAGCATCGACCTAGACGCGGCAATTGGCTATTATGAATCGATTGCCCGCACCTGGGAACGCGCCGCCTTTATTCGGGCGCGTGTTGTGGCTGGTGATCTTCATATTGGCAAAAAGTTTTTAGCACAAATTCAGCCATTTATTTGGCGGCGCACGCTTGACTATACCGTTATGGACGACATGAAAACGATGTTGCGGCGCCCCCCGCAAACCGATGGCTGGCTCGGCTATAATCTTAAAACTGGAAAAAATGGCATTCGCCAAATTGAATTTTTTACGCATGTTCTACAGCTTGTTTCGGGTGGCCGCGAACCCGGCCTGCGCCAACATCAAACCATTCCAGCATTGACCGCATTGGCCAAATTTGACTGGATTACAGACGCACAGGCCGAGGCGTTAATCGAGGCCTATAAACAACTACGCCGCACCGAGCACCGCATCCAGATGCTTGCTGACAGCCAAACCCACAGCCTGCCGCGTAGCCAAGCAGAGCTGGCGCGCTTTGCCGGCTTTATGGGCCACAGCACCTCTCGCAGCCTGTGCGAGGCGCTGGCAGCTGTTCAAAAGAGCGTTGGCACCCATGCAGAGCACAAAATGCTGCATAGCCCGGCAGATGATACACCCGCCGACAAAGCAATCTTGCTTGATGATTATGATGCCCTTGTGAATTGGTTAACAAAAAGCGGTTTTGCCCGGCCGCAGGATGTTGCCGACACCCTGTCAGGCTGGATGGCTGGCCGGATTGCGGCGACCCGCAGCGACCGCGCCCGCGCTTTATTAAACCGCTTGATGCCTGATATTCTGATCCATTTTGCAACCGCCAGCGCCCCCGACGATATTTTTGCCGCACTAGCGCAATTCATCGAAGGCCTGCCAGCCAGCGTGCAGATTTTTTCACTACTTGATTACAACCGCGAGCTTACCCGTCTGCTTTGCGATATGCTGGTACTATCGCCGCAAATTGGCGACCGGTTGCGGCACCATCCAGCGTTATTTGACCTGTTACTCTATCGCGCCTTTTTTGCCCCTATTGATGACGCCGCCGCCCTATCACGCCAGTTTCATGAAAAAATTGACGGGCTGCCGGTTGAAATGGCACTTGATCAAATCAAAATTCTGGTGCGGGAACTAAAATTCCGCGCCCAAGTGCAAACGCTCAGCCTTGCCAAAGACACCGCCAGCCTTGAAGCCGGATTGAGCGCTATAGCCGACGCTGCAATCAATAGTGTTTTGACGGTGGTACGGGCTGATATGGTGCGCCGTTATGGTGATATTGACGCAGATATTAGCATTGTCGCGCTTGGCCGGCTTGGTGTTGGGCAGCTTACCGCCGGGTCTGATCTTGATTTGCTGATTATTTATGATGCCGCACCAGACGCAACCTCTAACGGTGCGCGCAGCTTGGGCGCTGCCAGCTATTTTCTGCGATTGGCACAAACCATGGTAAGCTGGATAAGTACCCCAACCGCCGAAGGCACATTGTATGACGTTGATTTAAGATTGCGGCCCGAAGGCAACGCCGGCGCCATTGCGACCTCGCTTGATCGGCTAAAAACCTATTTTGACAAGGACGCTTGGCTGTGGGAGCGCCAAGCCTTGACCAAAGCACGGCCGATCGCCGGCGATACCGGGCTCAATAGCGAAATTCAAAAATTCATAAATAGTATCGTCAATTGTCAGCATTCTGAAGCCAGTGTCCGGCAGGCCATAACTGATATGCGCCAGCGTTTACAACAGCACCAAAAACCAGTGTCACAGTGGCAGTTGCGGCAGCGGCCAGGCGGCCTAAGCGATATCGATTTACTGGTTCAGGCTTGGCGGCTGCAACATGGCGCAAGCTTTGCGGGCAGTGGCCAATCTGCACAAATTATTTTGGAAAGGTTGCACGCCCAAAAACTGATTGACGACGCCCAATTTGAGGATGTATGTGAGGCCGCAAGATTTTTTAATGAGATCCATCATAGCATCCGCCTCATTTTTGGGCCATCGGCGCCGGTTCCTGATATTTTGCCTGCAGCTGTATTAAAATTCATTCTAGCGCGCATGGATATTGCTGATGAGGCTCAGCTACACTATCAGCTAGACAATGCCCTTAATAAGGTTACCGCCGCTATCGAGGCGTATTTGACCGCTAAATAAGATCTGCGACAAATTCCAGACGATCTAAAAATTGTTGTCAAAACGACTGCCAACCAACGCATTTAAGACAGACCTAACACCCCTAGCCGGCGTACCCCTTGCTGCACAGCGCACAGGCGCCTTAACTGCCTGTCTATGACTTGTTTTAATTGTTTGGTGACGCCACTTGGCATGTGGTCAGATAGCGCTCAACAAAATCTGTTTGGATACTTCGCATATGTTCCGATCGGTCATTGCATCTTGGACATTGTTTTTTGGTCTGTTCATGATTTCTGCTGGCAGTGGTTTGCAGAACGTGTTGCTTGGCACACGTGCCCCGGAAATTGGCTTTAGTAATATTGCCACCGGTTTTGTGATGTCAGGCTATTATGCCGGTATTTTTGTCGGCTCTATGGTGGTGCCGCGTATTTTGGCCCAGGTTGGCCATGTGCGGGTGTTTGGTGCCATGTCGGCGATTGCCTCGGCAGCTGTGTTGTTGCATGTGGCTTTTGCTGATCCCACGTTGTGGACCTTAATGCGTCTGGCGAGTGGCATTAGTTTTGCCGGCATGTACATTGTTTGTGAAAGCTGGCTAAACGACAAAGCCACAAATGCAACCCGCGGTCAGCTCTTATCACTTTATATGATTACCAATATGGCGGGCATGGGCGGCGGCCAGTTGATGATCGCGCTTGGCGAAGATGGTGGGGTTGGCCTGTTTTTGTTAGCATCTGTTATGGTGTCAATCGCGGTTGTACCTATTTTAATAACAGTCAGTGCCGCCCCCAGCTTTGAAGCACCAGATCGACTTGGGTTTCGCAGGCTTCTGCAAGTCTCACCGCTATCAGTGGTGGGCATGGTAATCATTGGTGCGGTCATATCAATGCTGTTTGGCATGGGCCCAATTTATGGCCGCAGCCTTGGCCTCAATAATACCGAGATCGGCTATTTCATGACATCGATCATGGTTGGCACATTATTACTGCAATATCCGGTCGGCAGGCTGTCTGACACTTTTGACCGGCGCGTGGTGATCCTTGGGGTTTCATCAAGTGCCGCAATTTGCATTGCCATCGCCAGCTTTTTTGGCGCCAGCCAATTTACCATGTTACTCATTTTCACAATGGTTTTTGGCGGTTTTGCGTTTTCGCTCTATTCGCTTTTTATTGCCCATGCGAATGACTTTTTGCCGCCCAGCCAGATGGTCGCAATGTCATCCGGTTTGCTCATGGTCAATGGTGCTGGCGCGGTTGTTGGGGCACCCTTTGCCGCAACCGTTATTGAAACTTTTGGGGCGCGCAGCTTTTTCCCGGCGATTGCCATTACATTGGTGGCTTTGTCTGCATTCGTAATATTGCGGATGCGGATTCGTACCGCCGTGCCAACTGAAGCGCAGGGACCATTTGTGGCTTTTCCTAAAACCCTCACCAGCGTTGCCGCTGGCCTTAACCCCGAAGCAGAATGGACCGACACTGCGGCAGACGATGCCGCAAATGACCCGTTTAAGGATAACCCATACGTATAATTGATCGTTGCGGCGTGCCTTGATAGGTTTGGGGTACATGAAGCGCGGCGGTATCTATCAGAAATATCTAAATTAGCGTACCATTTCATATGCGATATTTTATCCAATATTTTATCCCCGGCTTATATCCTGGTTTATTTGTGGTGTTTTTTTGGGCGGCAGCCAGCCTGTCGGGTGCCGAAGGTGCAGCTGCCACTGAAACGCATTTTGATCTGTCCGGCACAGTGCGCGTTACCAAAATTAGCGATGGTGACAGCGTGCGCAGCGGCAGCTTGCGCATTAGGCTTTTTGGCATTGATGCTCCTGAAATAAAACAACAATGCCAAGACCAAAATGGGGCTGACTGGACCTGCGGCATAGCGGCGCGCAACAAATTACAAGATTTGGTCAGCACAAGCCCCTATCTAACCTGTAACCTGCGTGATGTTGATCGCTATGGGCGCTTGGTCATGCAATGCTTTGCTGGTGCCACAGATATTGGTGCAGCCATGGTAGAGGCAGGCTATGCACTTGCCTATCGGCGCTATGCCGAGGATTATCATAGCCAAGAACAACAGGCACAAAAATCGCGCCGTGGGATATGGAAGGGGGCCTTCATGCCGCCATGGGACTGGCGCAAAGCTAACTAGCCATCCAGCGGCATTTATAAAATGCCTAAATCACGCAGCTCGGCGGCTAATGCCGCGGGCATGTTGTTTTGCGACACATCGTCCAAATCAGCTGGCGCGTCTTCAGCTTCCAAATAGCGCCAGCCCTGAAAAATACGCATTTTTATGGGTTGGGTTGCCACCAAATCTGGGCTGAGCACCAAGCCGCATGCAGGGCGCCCGTCGGCACGCTGTACCTCAGCCAAATCAATGATATTTTGGCGGGCCGTCATAACCCCTTTGATAATCCAATAAATTGACCCGCCACCCAGGATCTCAACAGCACGCCGCGGCCGGTTACGCGTTACATGCATTAACCGGCCAGTTTCGGCCAGCCGCAACGACTGCCACGCCCGCAAACTTTCCAGCGATTCCGATCCCACCGACAATTTTTTTAAATGCACTGTCATCGCAACTCATCCATAAGGCGCCGCCAGCAGGCTCGGCACGCTAAATAAGATACAGCGCCGCCAAGCCCAAAAACACAAAAAAACCAACCACATCAGTTATCGTGGTTACAAACACACTGGAGGCGACCGCCGGGTCTGCGCCAGCCCGCATCAAGCCAATTGGCACAAACGTACCGCTAAGCCCGGCAACCACCAAATTGGCCATCATCGCCACCGCCATCACCATGGCGATTTGCGCATCCCCAAACCATAGATAAGACAAACCAGCTGCCAAACCGGCAAATAACAAGCCATTTACGCTGGCGACAATTAATTCACGTATCACAAAATGCCGTGCCGCGGCCGCATCCAGCTGCCGCATAGCAATGGCGCGCACCGCAACCGTCATTGTCTGGGTGCCGGCATTGCCACCCATTGACGCCACAATTGGCATTAACACCGCTAAGGCCACAAGCTGTTCAATGGTTGCATCAAACACCCCGATCACCGCCGATGCCAACACCGCTGTCAACAGATTGATAAACAGCCATGACGAGCGGCCTTGAAGTGTTTCTATTAAACTTGATCGTAAATTGGCATCGCCAACACCGGCCAACGCCAGCAAATCTTCTTCGGCTTCTTCATCAATCACATCAATCACGTCATCGTTGGTTATCATGCCGACTAGGCGGTCTTGCGGGTCAACAACACCAGCGCTAACCATCCCATAACGGCGGAACAAAACTGCCACTTCTTCCTGATCCATATCAACTGGGATGGACCGAAAATCAGTATCCATAATTTCCGAAACGCGGCGTGGCCGCTGCGCGCACAACAAGCGGCTCAGGGCAATTTCACCAAGGGGCTTACGCGACGGATCGGTCACAAAAATAAGATAAAAATCTTCGATCAGCGATTTGCCGCTGCGCAGAAAATCAATGGTTTGTCCGACCGTCCAAAATGACGGCACCGTGACAATTTCACGTTGCATCAACCGGCCAGCCGAATCCTCGGGAAATGACAGTGTTTCTTCAACTAAAACCCGGTCTTCGGCTGACAACGCCGCCAACACATCTTGCAAATCATCTTGTTCAAGCTCTTCGAGGATGTTTATCGCATCATCGGTTGACAAATCTTGCAGCTGCCGGGCTAGCCCGTCCGGGCCAATCACCTCGACAATCGCTTCACGCGTACTTTCGTCAAGATAGGTCAGCGTTTCGGCATCTAGATGATCACCGAGCAGCCGCACCATCGCGCTGGCACTGCGGGTTGGCATGCGCTCTAGCAAATCAGCTTGGTCGGCCGGATGCAGCGGCGCAATAAGCGTGCGCAGACGACGTACAGCGCCTGACTGCACAGCCTCTAAAATCGCTGTTTCAACTTTTGGTGTTAGCCCATAGAGGGAGGTCAGCCGATCGGGCTGTTCATCTTTGCGATCAAAAACATCAGCGGTATCTACCATCTGTGCCTGCCCCATAAACCACACAGGCTGCGCCTGCATTGCGCGAGCACCATAGCAGAATGACGCTGCTGAAGAAACCGCACTTTCACCTCAGGCAACAACAAATTTTTGCGGAAACCGCCTTTGGTAATTTTATTTCAAAAATGAAATTTTGCGTCTTTGAAATTTTATTACAAAAATAGTAGGCGAGATATACGAGCCGACTGCAGGTCGTGAATGCGGGTTATCACAGCAGGTTATGGCAGCGGGTCGGGGGCGCGATTCAGGGGCACGATTCAGGGGCGCGGCGGATTATCGCAAATAATCAACACAAGATCCGCGAGGTTGGTACCAGTTGCCCCGGTCTTAACAAGACCATCAATAGTTGCCAGAAAATGATAGCTGTCGTGCTGGTCAAGCGCTGCGGCGGCAGCTTTGGGGGCAAATTCATGCGCTGATGTCAGCAGCCCGCCGGCGGCGTCGGTTGGCCCATCGCGCCCATCTGTACCGCCTGCCAAAATCGCCCATTGTGATGGGGCGGCATTGCCAGCTTTATGCATATAATGCGCAAACGCTAGGGCCAATTCCTGCGAGCGGCCACCAAGCCCAGCACAGTGCCTATCCATTGTGACGACGGTCTCGCCCCCTGCAACCAACCCAAACAGACCCGGCGCGCCAGAGGCTTTATGGTTACAGATTTGGGCCCCAAGATGGTGCGCCATTGTTTGTGCCTCGCCGGAAAGCTCAGGGGCCTTTAGATATGTCATGGACGGCACCAATGCAGCCAAAGCCGCCA
>Ga0181607_10003578_pt1 | contig 13471 bp, 8 predicted proteins | sample 041ome_9_FD_132420 | JGI IMG/M metagenome (GOLD analysis project Ga0181607, IMG submission 132420) | Coastal salt marsh microbial communities from the Groves Creek Marsh, Skidaway Island, Georgia - 041413US metaG (megahit assembly) | ecosystem: Environmental > Aquatic > Marine > Intertidal zone...
AAAACACAGATTTGCTCTTCTCGTTATTATTGTTTCTCATCAAAGTGTTGCAGTTGTCGTCCTCGTTGGTCGATTGAATCAAAACTTCTCTTTCCTCTGGCGATGAAAAAGAAGAAGAACCAAAACTTCTTCCTTTTGATCCTCCTAATCCTCGCATCGCCGCGGTCAACATCTCTCTTCTTCTTCTTCTTCTTTTGCGTTTATTCTTTCTCTCTCTCTCTCTCTCTCTCTCTCTCTGTGGGGGTGTAACAAACACACCAATTTTATAATGGCCGCGCGGAAGGTGTTGGAAAAATTTAGGGTTCGGTTTGTTTAGGGTTTTAAACCCTATTCCTCGTCTCCCCCCTGTTTTCTTTTGTTTTTGAGACGCACTTCTTCTCACAAAAAACACAAAAAAAAAGATGTCGGCGTCGTGCGCTTCTGCTTCTGCCGCCGCTCTCGTCGGCGGCGGCGCGAGCGCGACGTTGAGTTATAATCGCAACAACAACATCGACTCGAGAAGAGCGAGCACTGGTTCGAGCGCCAGTTTCACCGGCCGACGATCAGAAGGAGCCACTGCTAGAAGAAGAAGAGGAATCGTAAACGTTGTTCGTGGGGAAAAACGATTACCGACGGCGAAGCTCTTTTTCTCCTCCTCTCGTGCTTCTGCGAACAACAACAACAACAACAACAACAACAACAACAGACGCGGAAACTTTGCGTGCGACGTAAAAGCGGTCGTCCACCCGAACAACGAGCAAGAACAATCGACGAACAAGTACAACAGCACCACCAAATACTATCCTTTGATTAAGAAAGGCGATGCGATTCCAAACTCTTCGTTGCAATATTTCGACCACGAAGGCAATTTGCAGTCGATCGAGACCGCGACGCAGTTGTGCGCGAAAGGGAAGACCATCGTGATATTCGCGGTGCCCGGGGCGTTTTTACCCACTTGTACCAATAAACACTTACCTGGATTTATCGATCTAGCCGCGGAAATGAAATCGGCCGGGTGTGATTTAATCGCGTGCGTGTCTGTGAACGACGCGTTCGTGATGGACGCGTGGGGTAAAGCGGTCGGCGCGGCGCCCGTTCTCATGTGCGGCGACGGCAGCGGCGACTTTACGAGAAAGTTAGGATGCGAACTCGATTTGATGGATAAAGGTTTAGGAATAAGAAGTAGACGATACGCGATGATTATTAAAGATGGAATCGTGGAGTACATCGAAATGGAGAGAGGCGGCGCGTTTACGAGATCGAGAGCGGAGGACGTGCTCCAGGTCTTGGAGAAGATAAATAAATTTGAAAGCGGATAAACAACGTTCGATGTGCTCACACATCAACACGTAACGAGAAACGCACGCACGTGAGTGATGATAATTCATATAGATAGTATATTATAATAAACGCAAAAGGATTTGTGTTTAATCGCACATGTTTCTCTTTCTTCCTCTCTTTCTTCCTCTCTCTCTTTCGCTTTCACTTTCTCTATCGACTTTTCACCGCGCCGACTTTGCCCGCGCCTCGATCGGCTAATAAATCGTCCAAATACTCTTCGTCGATGTCGCCGGTGATGTAGTCGCCATTGAAGCAAGACGCGTCGAATCGACTGATATTCGGATTCATCGTCTTACCGGCTTGCAACAAATCCTCCACGGTTTGGTAAATCAACCCGTCCGCGGCTAAGACTTCGCACACTTCCTCTTCCGTTCGGTTGTGCGCGACAAACTCTTCGCGAGAGGGCATGTCGACGCCGTACACGTTCGGATGTCGCACCGGGGGCGCAGACGAGGCCAAATACACTTTCGTCGCCCCGGCGTCGCGAACCATGTTTACGATTTGGTTCATCGTCGTCCCGCGAACGATCGAATCGTCCACCAACAAAACTTTTTGCCCGTTGAATACCGATCGCATGGCGTTCAATTTTCGTCGCACCGATAACTCTCTCGTTCTTTGATCCGGCATAATGAACGTTCTTCCAACGTATCGGTTTTTGACTAAACCTTCGCGGTACGGCAAATTCAACGCGCTGGCAATTTCAATCGCAGACGGGCGACTCCCATCCGGAACGGGAACCACGACGTCGATGTCCCACCCTCGTTCGGTGATGTGTTGCGCCAATCTTCGACCTAAATCCAATTGGAATTCATACACCGAAATACCATTCATGGTCGAATCTGGTCTGGCCAAGTAAATGTATTCGAAAATGCACGGACACGCGTCCCCAGCCACGCATTGCCTGGACACCATCTTCCCGTCGTTGGTGATGATGATCGCTTCCCCCGGGTTCACGTCTCGGACGAATTTAAACCCGAGCGGTCCAAACGCCGCGTCTTCCGACGCCACGCACCACTCGTCCTTCCCATCTTTGTTCACTCTTTGACCTAAAACCAACGGACGAATCCCGTTCGGGTCTCTGAACGCGAACAAACCGACGTCGTTCACCAAAGAAATCACCGAATACGAACCTCTTAATTTTTGCATCGTTTGCGTCACCGCGTCAAACATTTGCACGTTCGGGTCTCTCAGCGGATGCAAATTAATTTCTCTCTGTAAATCTTCCGCGAAAACGTTCAACAAAACCTCCGAATCCGAATTCGTTCTCATGTGTCTCGCGTTCAAATGTCTCAATCGCAGTTCGTCCGTGTTGGTCAAGTTCCCGTTGTGGATTAAATAAATCCCGAGCGGCGAGTTGACGAAAAACGGCTGCGCCTCCGTCGCGGATAAACCGCCTTGCGTCGGATACCTCACGTGTCCTAACCCAATGTTCCCGTCTAAATAGTTCATCGTTCTCTTATCGAACACGTCTTTCACCAATCCGTTGTCTTTTTTCTCTTTAAATCGACTCCCGTCCGACGTGACCATCCCCGCCGAGTCCTGCCCTCGGTGTTGCAACATGAGTAAACCTTCGTACAACTCCGCGGAAACTTTGTTCTCGTGCGTCATCACCCCGATGATCCCGCACGCTCGCGTGACGTCTCTGTGCCGTTTTTGTTCTCTTCTGTTCGTTTTCTTGTTCCTCGACGAGAACAAAGAAGAAGAAGAAGAAGAAGAAGAAGAAGAGCGCGTTCCTCCTCTGAGATGTTTTTTAAACCCCGCAGGAGCAGCAGCAGCAGCCGAAGCAGCCGACATCTTCCCTTTTACTGTGTGTGTATATTCCAACGCGCCGCGGATTCACAAAGAGAGTAAGAGAGTAAGAGAGAAAATTAAACGCGCGCTGTTCCTACGCAGTGCTGCTGCGATGGTAGATAACAGAGAAGAAGAAGAAGAGCGCGGTTGGTGCGTGTGTTGTTTCTTTGTTGTGTGGCAAAAGAGAGACAAAAGTGAGTTTTAAACGAACGAGACGAGACGAATTTCTTTTATGTTTTTTGGTCTTTTTTTTTTCTGGAAGAGAGAAGTTTTTGGGGAAAAAATTGTGCGCGATTCATCACTGCGCACAACACGCGCGCGAAGAGGAAGAAGAAGAAGAATTAAAGAAGATGCTCGCGAGGACGACGACGGGAAGCAGAAAAGGAGGGGCGTTGTTGTTGGCGCGCCGTTGTTTGCGAGAGGTACTTTCGCTGCATTCTAGTAGTAGCACCACGGCGACTGATGACCGCGCTTTTTTTTCGACGTGGTCCACCTCTTCTTCGTCTTCGTCTTCGTCTTCGACGGGTTGGGAAAGATCAGCCCTGACGACGAGGGAAAAGAAGAAGAACGAAGAAGAAGAAACAGAGGAGGATGAGAGAAGAAGACAAAAGGCATCGTCTTTAACCGCGGGAGCGCCTGGGGCGACTAAAACGAACGGAAGAAGATCGACGTCCCAGTATCGACGAGAGATTCAGCGGCGTTTGATGGAAGCTTCGTCGTCCTCGTCGTCGAAAGAAAAAGAGAAGGTTTTGGGGGTGGAAAAGGAAGAAACTTGGCGAAAGTGGAAACGAACGCTCGGTCTCAAACGCCTGGAAAAAATGGACGCGCGAGAGTGCTGGACCGGGAACGAGTTTCTGGTGAAAACGAAAGAGGAAGAGAAGAGGAGGATGTTTAGAAGCGCGGCCGCTGCAGCCGCTGCCGTCGAGGAAGCAGAAGAGGAGGAGGACGAGGACGAAGACGACGCGTTGGAGGAGGCGTTGGAGGACGAAGCGGTGCTCGGGATGCTCAAGAAGAGCGCTCGAGCAGCCATGTTAGCCGAACAACAACAACAACAACAAAGACAACGAGAAGAAGAAGATGACGAAGATGATTCGGATTTAGCTGCGTATCTCAATTACGTGCGCGCGGTCAAAACCGCGACGGAAGGAGGCGTGGATCCGTACTACTCGGACGCGGACGAAGACGAAATGGAAGCGAAACTCGAGTCCATCCAAGATTTACTGGACGCCTTGCGCGAAGAAAACGACGCCACGGACGAGGACAAGAGGAAAATGAACAATAAACTGGACTCGTTGCAAAACATCATGGACCACGTGTACTCGTTTCGCGAGGAGCACCGGCAACAACTCGCTCTGGTGCCCGAAATCGTAGTCTCGGACGTCGACAAAGACGAAGACGCGCTCTCTCGTCGTCACATTTTCCGAGCCGACAGCGTCAAACGAAAGCGAAAGAAAGCCATGAACAAGCACAAACACAGGAAGAGGAAGAAGAAGGATAGGTTTAAGAACAAATAGTAGTTTTTTTCAATAACAACAACTGTATATATCATTGTATTACTTGTTTTATTGTTCCCTTCAACAAAAAGTGTGTAAACACACTTTCTCTCGCGTCCGTCACTTTAAAAGAGCCGCACACGCAAGCTCGCACGAGAAACAAAGAAAGAAAGATACACACAACATCAACGCACACATCACAATGAGTCGAAGAGCGTTTTCGTCTTTGCTCTCTCTTCGAGTCGTGCGACGACAGCAACAACAACTACAACATCATCTAGAGGAAGCGTCTTGTTCAAAGTACGCTTCTGCGTTTTTACAAAGACCACTTGGTGCGGGGAAAAACAACTTTTTTAGCAGCAGCAGCAGCAGCAGCAGCAGCAGTGCTTCAACAACAACGACAACAGAGAATGATAACGATGCTGAATCGAACGACGGCGGCGGCGACGACCCGAGAGTGGCCTCTTTCTTTGCCGCCGTCGCTCGCAAACACAAAGGCGAAGTCGACGCTGAGAAATGGTTGGAGCACTTTCCAGACATGGAGCAGCTGGAGAGCAGAATGAACGGGCAGTTGGGGAAGAAGCTTGGGATGAGCGTCAAGGAAAGGAAAAGAGTGATGCAATATCTGAGCAAATATAAAGTCGGTTTGTTCAAACTGCCTTCCTCTTCTGCTTCTTCATCTTGATGTGCGCTATCGATTAGACTTAACCCGTGTACTACTATATATTACTATTTCTTTAACTTTACTCTTTAACGCTGCTACTGCTGCTGCTCCTACTCCTACTCCTACTAGTACTCCTATATATATTGCTATGACTTTTAAACTGCTGCTGCTTAATGAACTGTTATTGCTTCGTCGTTGTCGTCGAAGAAGAAGAAGATTTATTGAAGAAGTTTCCGAACAAACCGCCCGTCGTCTCTTTCTTCTGCGGCGAGACTTGTCCCATTTCGTCGTCGTCGCCGAAATAGTACCCGTCGTTGTTGTTGTTGTTGTTGTTGTTGTTGTCATTATCGTCGTCTTTTTCTTTCGCGCTAGTCTCTAACGTCTGCTTCTTATTCTTCTCGTCTTTAGTATCCTTCGTCTTCGTGACTTCTCTCCGCAACTTCTCCGCGTCTTCGAAATCGACCGAAGAAGACGACTCGCGGTTCGTCGTCGTCGCATCTCCTCCTCCTCCTTCGCCGCTGCCACCACCACCACCCCCGAACGAGGACGAAATTCCGCTAAACATTCTCCCGAAATTCTCTCGCAACGCCCCCACTTTCGTCTCCACCGCGTCTCTCAGCAAAGCTTTCTCGCTCTCCCAAATCTCTCTCTCCAACTCGGAAACTCTCTCGTCGATCGTCTTCAACGTCGCCTCCGCGGAATCCACGAACGCAAAATCTCGTTCCAACCGTTCCGAAATCATTCGTATGTCTTTTTCCGATGCGAGAGACGGGGACGATGTTTTCAAAGCGCCGCCGCACTTGTTCAAAAACATCTTCACCTCCTCGAGTTTTGCAATCGTCAACTCGGAGCTTTCCTTCACCGCGTGTAAATGGCCTTCGAAGAAATCAACGTTCGGGTGCACTCTGTGCGCGATTTCCGAGGAAATTTGGTTCAGGTGCTTGTTGATCGCGTCCGTCGCGTGTTGTTGTTCTTCGTTGCTGTTGTCGTTGTTTTTACGTTCGCTCATTCGTGATGTCTTTCTTGTTAGTAATAATGATTTTACACGCACGCGCGCTTGTTTTTTGTCGAGCTTTTCCCCGCTTGAAAATGCTCCATTTTAACTGTAATAAACTTTGCCACGCATGTCGACTTCTTCCGAACGAGCGGCAAACGAAGAGGACGATGATAACAGCGAAGAAGAACAAATAGAAGAAGAGTACGATTCAGAGTACGATTCAGAGTACGACTCAGAGTTGGACGAAACGTACGACGGCGCGTCGGACCCATCGAATTCAGATTTTGTGAATGAAATGTCCGACGAAGCGCACGGTTTAGGCGTCGATTACGATTACGAAGACGATTTTGATGAGGATGACATCCACCACCATCCGGCGTTCCTCCCGGCGAACGCGCTCCCGGAGTTTCAGCAGGCGATTATGCAACACTTTATGCAAATAGAAGAGGAAACGGGACACCCGCCGACGCCGGCGGACGTGGCAGGTATCATACAAGAGATGCAACAAACGTTCGATGCGGGGCAGATGCTGGAACATCACGCGCACCATCATCATGATCACGAGGATGATTACGACGTGTTGATGGGTGGCGAATATTCGGACTATTCTTCGTCGAGTTGGGAGTCGGACGAGGAGGAGGAGGAAGAAGAAGAGGAGCCATCGTCGTCGTCTTCATCGGAGGAAGAGGAGGAGGAAAAGGAAACGTTAGAAGAAAAAGAGAAAGAGATTTACCCGGCGTCGTCGACTAGAATTGCACAAAGAATCAAGGTAAGAGATGAATACGAGGCGAAAGCGAAATCCGGGAATGTAAAGGCGGCACGGGAAAACAACAGCGGAGAAAGGAAGAACGCGACGGCGCAAGAGGAGACAATAAAAGTACACGGAGAGGACAAAGACGAGGACGACGACGAGGAAGAGGATAGAGATTACGATCCGGACGAGAGCGAAACTTCTTCTTCTGGGCCGAGCGTCATGGAAGACGATGACGACGATGACGCAAACATAGACTCATTCTCCTCCGCCAAACATAAGAGGTTGTACTTTGGAAGGAGAAGCAGAATGGTGCGAAGAGTCGTAGATACGCTCATGGCGTCTGGCAAGATTGCAACTGCGATGGTTCATAAGCAAGGCGCAGACGCGGTGTGTCCAATTCCTATGAGTTGCGCGGATCCAGATCTGAAATCCAACGCCTTGCCGTACGCGAGCGAGGTAATTTTGTTAGGTACGACTAAAATGAGAGCGATGAAAGCCATCGGGGATAAGAAGAGATGCACGAAAACCGTGCTAGACGAAACGGATAAGTTGCCGTTCAAGATTTACAGCGCGTCAGTGTGTCCGGAGATGAAAATGGTTGCGATTTGCGGCGTCCACGATCATAGCATGAGAGGCGGACTTTCGGAAGGGTCCGCGAATGTCGCCGTATATTCACTAAATCAAGAAGATATGCCGTGTGATGGTCACGGAAGCATAATCCCCGACGGTCCGCGCAACAGTCAGAAGCAAGAGAGATTCGCGTTTCTCGCGATCGAGAATATCGGGTTCCCACACGACGAAAGAGAAACTCACGATGGACGATTAATCGATCCTGTGCTAGATTCAAACTCCTCCGATGTTGCTGAACAGGCGAATTGCATTCGTTGGGGCACGCACACGCGATTGAAAGAGGAATACATAGAAGAATACGAGAAAAGGAAAGCGAAAGCCGTGACGAAAGAAAGCAGCAAAGCAAAGAGAAATCAACCGTCGTCTTCGTTCGATGAAGAACAGTTTAGGAAAGAGTACATCGAAGAAGCGAAGCATCATTTCGAGACGAGACGCGTGTTACTTTTATCCAGCAACGACGGTCACGTTTATGTTTTAGCGGTTGAAAAATTCGACGCGAAGACGCTAGCGGAAAAAGCTGAGAAGAGAGAGAAGCGCCTTCGCCAGCTCGGCGACAACGCGAGTAATAATACGCTGACCAGATTAGAACAGTTCAGACTGGCAGAGACGCACAAGATTACAAAACTGGATGCATTTTTCGTAGGCGCGCCGGTGAATTGCGCTGTGTCGCACCCGAGCGGGAAATATATAGCCGTCGCCACGGACTCGACGATTATTCCAGTCATCGGAAACGAAATTTTTGGCTACTCTTCGTCGTTCGATTCGATCAAGGAGACGTTTCATCCGAGATCACAACACTCGGACGTAAAGGAGTTTCAGTTATCCGACAAAAAGCAGCCAAAATGGTTCAAAGAAAGAACATACAAGCACGCGGCGTGGTTAGATACCAACAACGCAACGTCTTGGAGAGAATGCAGCGGTAATCCAGAGTTTCGCCTAAACAGAGTGGACGTGATGACAGATCCATTCTCGGAACTCGCGTATCATCACACGCCGCTCGTGTTCAGACCAGAGGATTTATCCGAAACATGGGGAGATGAATATTGGCATGAATATTGGCGGCGAAGTGCTCGAGAAGAGTGGTACCGCAAAAAACTCATCAGAACATCGTGTCAATATGTAGCATTTTCTCCGAACGGTAAGTATTTAGCCGCGACGTCTGATAATCGGAAATGTTTATCCGTATGGCGGGTGGAACAACCTTCGGATGTCTTGGAATTAGAGTGCTTCGATTATCCTACGGAAACGAGACCATTTCGAGTCATGCACGCGCTCATGATCAACCCACTCGTAAAATTTAACGGTTTCCATTTGCCTCTGCTACCTCTGGCTTTTTCACCATCCAACGATGATATCTTGATGGTTGCGGAACGAGGTAATAAACAATTTGGCTCCTCTGGCGCGCACTGTATCGACTTGTCAAAGTTTGAGAAGTTTGGCGGTTACATCAATGGTAGACGAAAAGCTTTTGAACAAAATGTAAGAGAAACGATTGAAAAGAATGTTGGAAAGAATGTCGGCGAATCCCGAGCTTTCTACAAATCAAACGGTGAAAAGCTTTTGAATGGTGTTGAGCCAGATCCGAATTGGTATCGAAAACCGTACGAGCGAGTTTACGTTACTACCGTTAATAAAGATACGCTCAATTTTCATTCATTCTCGGTGCCATTGTCAACACCATTAAATTCAAAGAAATTGAAACCGAATTGGTCACTTGGTTTGAACATATACCGTTCTTACAAGAGGGAAGAGCTTGACAACGAGCAAAGTATGAGTCGAAAACTGTTGCCGATAGATTGGACACATGACACGCGCCTGATGTTTTATGAAATTGCTATCCCAGACTCAATGTTCACTGGGATGGAAAACTGCAGCGAAGGCTCCGTGATAGGCGTAGATGAGATTGACATCATGTTTGTCAACTATGATCAAAGCTTTCCGAGTGGATCCTCTCTGGAAGATCCCGCGAGCAAGTATTTCAATTTGAAGAACTGCATTCAAACCATCTCGGCGCCGTTTGAGAGAAACTACATCACCGGACTTTCCGCCGTTGGTCCACCTCCAGCATCTGGTTTCAACAACACGTACCCAGACATCTTTTTCGTTACCACACCAACGACTTTGGAAATATTCCGATGCGAGCGCGGGTGGTCTCCTATGACCATCTTTCGCAGTTCTAATCGACGTTTAAAATTTCTGTCTGGGCGCACGCGCAAAATGCAATGGCACAACTCCATGTTTTCCACGGATTTTCAAGATGCGGCGTTGACGCTACTCTTATGCGCCCACAGGATTCAAAAAACAAATTCAAATAAGAAGCGTCGAGCGAGAGAGGAAACGAATTTAGGCGACTTGACGAACGATTGCGTGTTGAAGATAATCGAAAAAATGGCTTTGCCTGCGAGCGATTGGATCGATCGAAACGACGACATGTACGTAGAGGCTGAGACGATAGTGTTGTCAGACGGAAAAGGCGAGGCGGAAAAAATAGATTTGTACTAAAAGATGTGTAAACTGGTAAGGAAAAAAAAGAGAAGTGAGAGAATGAAAAGAGTCTTGAAATAAAGATAACCTTAGTAGACATGAATCATATCACATTCGTGAACGTAACCGCAGCAATCGCACCAATCGCGACAAAGTATGCAAAGACGAACATCCACGCTAGAATTAACTCTAACGCAGAAGAAACACCGCCTCCCTTGCTGACTACCATTTTCATCGATATTCTCGCGACGACGTAATATATCGTCGCCGCGCCTACTGCTGCGAAGAACGCTGCGTTCATCGTTTGATTTCGAGGCGCTTCCATGTTGTAATCGCCTTTTTTGTAAAACGCTAAAACTAAACAGAAAGGCATGCCAATATTAAATAAGGTATCTAAGAGCGCGACGCGAAATATAACGTCGTTCCCGGGAGTTGCAGCGGTTTCTTTCGCTTTGAGTGCGTCTAAGAAATATGAGCCATGCACGTCTGCGCTTTGCGAAAGCAAGAACGAGAGCACGACGCTTCCGATAAAACTCTCGAACGACCCTTTACTGATGCTGCTGTTGATTATCCCCTGCCCACCATTACCGTCGAAAAGTAACGACAACTGCTCGCCGTGCTCTTGAACGAAGATGTTGCACAAGTGAGTGACAAACTCAACCATCGCGTACGATAAAATAGCGAGCCACGTCGTGCCGCACGCAATCGACAACACTCTTCGCTTGCACTTTTTTCGTTCAATTTTTACGTCTATGTCCGTCACGGAATCGTACGAAGAGTCAGAGAGCCAATCGAAATCGCTGATGTCGTCGTCGTTGTCGTAGTAGAAACTTGGTAACGCGTTTGTTGTACTTTTATCATTCTCATCGTTGATTTCGTTGGCGCGTAATTTGCGCTCCGGGCACGACGGAATAGTCAACTTGAAGAGAAATGTCCAAGGCTTCGAGAGTACGCGTTCGATTTTCAACAGCTGCTTTCTCGCGAACGAAAGCTCGATGAAAGACTCTCTCGAGGGTGCTGCCAAAGGTGGATTTTCTTTTGCGACGCGTTCGGCTTCCTGTTCGTTACGTGTTACCTCGTCGTCGTCGTCGTCGTCGTCGTCGTCGTCGACAAATAATTTGGGAGCGGCGGCTTCTACCTTGTCTTCATCTCTCGCTTCCTCTTCCCTCTCCTCTTCGAAGGACTTTTCTTCTTCCTCCTTTTCTTCGTCCACGAATGATACCGACGGCGGCTCCTTCAGTCGCGGCGAGGTAACTCGCACCGCATCGTCTTCTCCTCTCGCGGTGACGAGTATCGGTGGCGGCGGCTCTAAGGAGACAGAAGACGAGAGTCGTCTCGTCTCAGTTGAAGCGACGGGAAGTGGAGGAGAAGGAGCGCGCGCTTCCTTCGCAGACGCAAGATCTCTCGCGATAGACAAAGACAAGGACGAGGGTGCCGCCTCGGCGTTCTTTACTTTTTCTACCGCTGCTCTTGACGATATATTTTTGTTCTTTTCCGTCTTTTGTTCTCTCTCCGCTCGCTTCTCTTCTCTTCCTTTCTTCCAACGAATGTGATAGATGCCCACGAGGACCCAAATCCTGCGAAAGACGACGTATGTGGCGTAGATTTCACCCATCCAGACGCCGCATCGCCATCCGAGCGAGTAGACGTTCGTCATGTTCTCCTCGGTGAAACCAAACTCAACGTTATTGCTGTCGTTCGCGCTGCTCACTTCGTCGTCGACAACACTCGTCGCGTCTCTGACCACGAAGAGCGCGAGCGTGAGCATGGCTAAAACGTAAAAGCAAAAATCTCTGGTCAAATTCGACATCGAATACTGCGACGATACGATTTCTCGGGACCACAAGAAGACCGTCGTTGTGTTCTCGTCTTTGTCGTCGTCATCTTTCCTCGTCGTCTTTTCTCTTTCCTTCCTCATCTTAAAAAGCATCATCGCGGGAACTATGGTAAAGTTGTACAACCCGACGCCGAAAACCATCGAAACCCCTAAATACGGATACCCTCGAAACGTGGAAGGATTCGCGAATGAAAACAAAACCGAAAAGATTAAGATCAACGACACTCGAGAGCAGCTGTTCGATTTCTCGTGCGGTAAATATTGCTCTTCCTCGTATTTCTGTACGTCAATTTCTTGTTCGGGTCCGTCAAAAATCCACGAATCGTTGATTTTCCTCGGCAACCAAAACGTCAAATCGAACGCGACGGCGTCCAAGGCTTTTTTTAGAAAGGCGTTTTCTTTCTCGTCGCTCGTACCTCCGCAAAGAACTCGGAAACCGAGAAGCGTGTACGCAAGCGCGAACACGTAGAGCAACCAACCGCAGTGGTTTACGATCCATTTTGGATAAGAGTAAAAGCTGATGTCGTCATTGCCGCCCGCTATGCCCATCATCGCTCTCCTTCCCCTATAGACGACGTTTCCGTCTTCGTCAATTTTTCTGCCAAACTCGTCGACACCGGCGTGCCTCGCATTCGACGATTGTTTCTGCAACGCGCTCTTCCCTATCGTCACGGCGATTAAAATCAACATGAGCACACACACTAGGCAGACGCACGTCTTACACGAGATGCAATCTAATACCATTTTCATCAGCGTCGGTTTTGATTTTTCGCCTCGGTAACGACCGCGTCTATAAATAGAATCATGGTCTTCGTCATCGTCTTCTTCGTCGTCGTCGTCGCGCGGACTCGCTTTGCGAATGTCGTTCCCATCCGAAACAACGACGCGAGAAATATTCGAACCGTCAACTGACGAAGACTTTATCATCGTCGCTATGAACTGGATGATTTGTCCCTTTCTCTCCGCGTCGTTGTTCTTCGGCTTGAAAATGTAGAGTCATATTTTGACTTTTCTCGCTCGCACGAAAAATTTGCCAACGCGCTCGCGCTCTTACAAGCGCAACACATTCCTTCTCACACATTTTCAATCGAGAAAAGGGTTCACGAACGTCCGCTTCAACCGTCCGGTCGCCTCGTCTCTCGTGTGTTTCGCAATCACCGTCATCGCGTCTGTTCTTATGCTTTTCCCGGTGGGAGCGCTTTCTTCCTCTTCTCGCCGCTCGGAAAACATCTCGACTAAGACGCACGCCACGTTTTCTTGCACGCGCTTCGGCGTCGCGTCGAGTATTTTTTGCAGCTTTTCGCTCTCCACGCGCACGCGTATTTCTTTCTCATCGTCGTTCACATTCGTCGTCAGCTCGGCGAGCTCGAACACGAACGCCTTCTCTCCGTCGTCGTCGTCGTCGTCTTCGCTCTTCTCCTCTTTTCTAAAACCACTCTCGAGTCTCTCGCGAACTTTTGCGTTCGAAATGTCGAAACAGTACGAAACCACCAGCACAATA
>Ga0181607_10003582_pt1 | contig 13463 bp, 11 predicted proteins | sample 041ome_9_FD_132420 | JGI IMG/M metagenome (GOLD analysis project Ga0181607, IMG submission 132420) | Coastal salt marsh microbial communities from the Groves Creek Marsh, Skidaway Island, Georgia - 041413US metaG (megahit assembly) | ecosystem: Environmental > Aquatic > Marine > Intertidal zone...
ACATTAGTGCAAACCAGGTAAGTGGTGAATGGTTTGGAGGTTTAGAAAAAGATGGGACTACTTTTACGCTTGGTAAGCAGTTTATAGACTGGGCTGAAAAGTTAATGCCTAATCCATAGCCTATAAAACTGATTCGCTTTACTCTTATCACATGAGACCACAAGATGCTTACCCTTCGATAAAAAAAGCGAAGAAAAAAATACCACTGGTCCTTGCATTCGCATTGTTAGCTCAAGTTTCCCTATTACTTTTTTTCAAGACCAACTTTCTTATTCACGACAAGGTGAGTGCGGCAATCATTCAATTGCTAAAAAAAGAACAGATTGATCTTAACATTCACGATGTTCACATCAACTTCCCTTATAAAATTAGCGCACGAAACATTTCCGCGAAGTCAAGTGATGGGGTTGTCTATGAACTTGAAAAAATTACCGTAAAGATCAATCCCATCCAACTAATTTTTGATCGAGAAAACGCCATTGATAACTTTCAATGCGAAAAATTTAATGTGTTGTCTCAGGATCATCTTATCAGTGCTCGCAATGTTATGATTCAGAACTACAACTCCAAAATTATTGCTCGATCTTTAATCAAATCAGGAAGTAATTCCTTAAATTTATGCGGGGTAATTGATAAGGAAAAGCTTCTTTCACTAAACTTTGCATCCCCCGGAGGAGATTCTACCAAGCTTCGTCATTTTTTGAAAAAGGCTTTCGAGTTTAAAGAATCTCTCAACTTGCAGGCTTTTGCTTCTCTTTCCGAAAAGTTTTATTTGCATATCGTGGAGGGTGCAGGAAACCCCTTCACCACCCTGAACGCAGAGCTAGTCATATCATTAAACAGAAATAAGCCTGAGGTTAGTTGTTCCTTATCAGGAAAAAAGCTTCAAGTTGGTAATGCTCAACAAAAAATCAAGATTGGTTCATTTCATTTTGAAAATCGTGTTTTTTTTAAAGAAGATGAATGGAGGCGTGCAACCGGATCAACAAGGTTAAAGAGGGTGACCCTAGAGGGAATGACTGAAGGGACCCTGCCTGATCTTGACTTACAGTACCTTTTGACTCCTGATAGCGGAGAAGCTTTGTTCGTTAACACATCTGATTACATCGACAGTAAACTTTTTCTTTCTTCCAACCCGAATCGCGAATTCATAGAAGGAAATTTTTCTTTATGGCCAAGTCTTTGTGACCTTCAAGTTAACCGGGGTGCGAAGCCTACAAAATTACTACACGGGAAGAAAGTAAGGATTCATATTCGCCCGTCCTTGGAGAGTTTTAATCCTGCAACTTTATGCTTTGAGGTAATAGCCAAGGAATTTTCCTTTTTAGAATCACCTCCCGGTGATTTTGCATTCAATGGAATCCTGGACGACAAGCTAAACATATTTATAATGAAAGCCCTAGGAGAATTTGGCAGAAGTAAGGCTACCGGAAGTTTCCACCAAAAATGGTCTCCTTTGGCGTACAAATTTGATGTAGAAGGGCGGTGTTTCCCCGAAGATCTTAATGCATGGATGCCAAGTTGGTGGGATAATATATGGATAGATTTTGAATTTCCTGAAGAAACACCCTACGGAAAATTTATCATCGAAGGGATATGGAAAGGTCCTCCAGGGAACTCCTTGACACTAGGCAAGGTGGATGCCGAAAATTTTAAATTCAGGGAATTACCGATAACTAAGTCAAAAATCTCGGTTAAAGTGGATGGAAATGCAACAACTATACTGGGAGAATCTATAGAACATGATGATAATTTTATTCAAGGAAACCTTAAATTTCCAAGACAGTTATCAAACTCCCCTTACTTTTTAGAATTTGATTTTGATGGAGAATATCCCCTAAATCTAGGGCGAGATGTCTTAGGCTCGACAATGAAAGAAAAGCTTAAGGATATTAATGCGACAAGTATTGATTGTAAAACTAAGGGGAAAATCTTCCGGCAAAGCCTAAGTAACCAACAAGCGGAAGTAACAGTAGAGATAAGAGGTGCAGAAGAATTTAAATTTCATCAAGTACCTGTCGACAACCTCAACGGAAACCTCAACTACAACGAGAGTGTTTTCTCAGGCAAATTTGAAGGACTTTCCATTGCAGAAGGTCATTCAAATTTAATCTTTGAACTTAATCAAACAGAACAAACTGAAAACCTATTGCTCAATGTCAGCTTAAATGAAATAAACACCAAAAAGTTTTTCGATATTACCGCCCACCTGATAAATCCAGAATCTCCCTTAGTCTCCGAAATAAAAACTCCTGACTCAGATATCGATTCCGATGTTAATGGCAGTGTATTCAGTCTTTCATTAAATGCCCAAGGTCATCCAGCCAATTTCCTCCAATTTGAAGGAACAGGCAATTTGCATCTAAAACAGAAAGGATTGAGCCAAATAAATATTCTTGGAGGAATATCCTCTCGATTGTCTGAAATTTCTCCGATTCCAGTTGCATCCCTTAATTTTAATAACTTGAAGGCAGCATTTAAACTAGAGAATGAAATAATTTTGGTATCTCCCCTTGAAATCACTGGTTCACTTTCCAGTATTACCGCCGAAGGCAACCTAAACTTAGCCAGTGGAGATATTGATTTTATTTCTAGACTAAGTGTTGCTGGAAACATCCCTATCCCAGGTCTGAAGCAAATTGTGAAATTTGCCGACCCTTTTTCCAAAATAGCTCAATTTAAAATTAGTGGACCATGGCGTGATCCAGAATGGAAAGTGCAAATAAACCCACAACCCTAAGTTTAGTCTTTGCTAATAATTTCAAATCAAGTATAGGTCTAATCGTAACCGTTTTTCATAACAATCAAATGGAGGAAATAAACTTTGGACTTAAGCGAACTTAAAGGGATCATTTCCTTAATGCAGAAATCAGATCTCACCGAACTCGAGATCGAAACCCAAGATCTTAAACTGAGAATGGGAAGACCTGGTGCAGGGACTGTTGTCACGCATTCGGTATCTCCCCCTATTGCTCTCCAGCCTGCACCTTCCGCTTCTGTGCAATCAGCAGCAGAGGAAGCAACTGCTGATTCTGCCAATAACTTTAAATCACCCATGGTTGGCACCTTTTACCGTAAGCCTTCACCTGATGATGCCGCTTTTGTTCAAGTGGGTGACCATGTAAACAAAGGGGATACCCTTTGCATCATAGAGGCGATGAAAGTGATGAACGAAATACAGGCGGATATAAGTGGTGAAATCACAGAGGTTTTTGCGGAGGATGGCGACAGTGTCGAATATGGCCAACCTCTTTTCTCCATTAAATAATAAATCTCCTTTATGATTCGCAAAATCCTAATAGCGAACCGAGGTGAAATCGCGTTACGCATTGTTCGTGCATGCCGAGAGCTTGGAATAAGAACCCTGGCTGTTTATTCTGAAGCTGATGAACAATCGTTGCATGTTCAACTTGCGGATGAAGCTATCTGCATCGGACCTGCCCCTGGAAGTGAAAGTTACTTACGGGCAGACCGTATTCTAAGTGCAGCTGAGCTCGCGGATGTAGATGCCATTCACCCCGGTTATGGCTTTCTTTCAGAAAATGCAGAATTTGCAGAACAGTGCGAGTCATGTGACATAACTTTCATTGGCCCAAAATCAGAGACTATCCGCCAAATGGGACACAAAGCGAGAGCAAGGGAAACTGTATCCAAAGCAGGAGTTCCGATTATCCCGGGAAGTGACGGTCCTATTGATGATGAAAAACTAGCAATCAAAACAGCCCAAAAAATCGGCTTCCCTGTCATTATCAAAGCGGTTGCAGGTGGAGGGGGCCGCGGGATGAGAATTGCTCATAACGCAGCCAGCTTTGCTAAAGAATTTCAATCTGCACGGCTCGAAGCCGAGAAAGCTTTCGGAGACGGATCCCTGTACATTGAGAAATACCTCGAAAACCCAAGGCACATAGAATTTCAAATTTTGGCCGACCAGCACGGGAATACCATCCACCTTGGAGAAAGAGATTGCTCCGTGCAACGAAGGCACCAAAAAGTTATCGAGGAATCACCCTCCCCTTTTCTTGATAAAAGTTTACGCAACCGCATGGGAAAAGCGGCTATCAAGGCGGCCCTTGCCGCTGATTATGTAAATGCGGGAACGATTGAGTTTCTAGTCGATGCCAAAGGGAATTTCTACTTCATCGAGATGAATACTCGAATTCAAGTCGAACATGGTGTTACGGAAGAAGCGACTGGAGTTGACCTGATCAAAGAGCAAATTCAAATCGCTTCGGGTAACCGTTTATCGCTCTCCCAAAAAGATATATCTCTTTCTAAGCATGCCATTGAATGTAGAATTTGCGCAGAAAACCCAGCCAAAGGGTTCATCCCATCTCCCGGCACCATTGATCTTTACTATGCCCCCGGTGGACATGGCGTCCGAGTTGATTCACATGTATACGGAGGATATACGGTTTCCCCTCACTATGACAGTATGATCTGTAAATTGATCACTTATGGAAGAACAAGAAAAATTGCGTTGGATCGAATGTATCGTGCATTGAGTGAATATTTAATTAGAGGCATTGATACTAATATAGAATTCGTCAAAGCGGTCATCCTTGATCCTGCTTTTAGGCAGGGTGAAGCCACTACTTCCTATGTTGAGGAGTTTTTAGCAAGAGCCCCCAAGGAGTTATTTGAAAAAAAACCTAAAGATTAAAAGACAATGAGTAACAAGAAGAAGGATGACAGTGTTGAAGATTCAATTCCAACGATATCAGGGGAATCGAGCGAACTCGGATGTATAAGAATTAATCACAGTGTTGTTGCGGGGATCGTCCGACTTGCTACCCAATCGGTTTCGGGCGTAGTCAATGTAGGTGGCGGTGGGGTGGTGGAAGGGCTTACAGATTTCTTTTCCAAAAAAGAATCGGAAAGAGGCGTCAAAGTTGCGGAAGCCAAAGATGGAGGTTATGATATTGAGGTTCGAGTAGTCCTCGAATTTGGTGTTGATTTGGCAAAAGTAGGTGTTGCCATACAGCAATCAGTGAGAGATCAAATCTTGGCTATGACCGGAAACCACACCAAAAATATTGATGTGGTTATTGATGACATAAAAATGGATTCTTCTGATAAAGAGGGAGATGATGTTGAATGGGCAGAAAAAGCAGATTAGTCTTACACAATTAATTTGTGAGTCTGGAAAATTTTACTCGATTTTTTACTTGGTCATACCAAGAGGCAATTGATAGCCCTCATTATTGGTATGCTTTCCTTATTTTCCTTCTATTGCTTCTACTTTTTTGGGCACTTGGAAAAATCAAGCGGGAGTTACTCCCCGTGTTTAAAGACGATGAAGGCCTTGTTCGAATCACTCCTCATGCCCTGCATGAGCTTGTAAAGAAGACATGTGAGGACATGGAAGGCATTTTCAACCCAACTACAACCATCAAAAAAAAGAGCAGTGGCATCAGACTTGATGTACAACTGAGAATCCAAACGGACTGCAATGTCCAAGAAACCAGGCTTGAGCTAAAGAAAAGGCTGGAAGATGTGATGATCAAAAAACTAAACTTTGAGAATTTTGAAGGTGTTGACATCCTCATCAAAGGGTTTCAAACAAAAAAATAGCCAGATGAAAAAACGAACTGAGTCAGTATTCTAAAGACTCAAATCGATTTCATGGAAACACCCAAAGTGCTCACACCATCAACGGAAAGCTAAAGGTTGTGGCAATTGCTAGCCTTTGTTCAATTCTTTAAGGATTGGATGACAAATAGTGATTTCAATTCGAGTACCTCGGACATCCGCAAAACAAGTATCACCAATTTTCACTTCACTGCCTGAAGTAAAAAGAGCACTACCCATAGGCTGTTCAGCGGAAGGTGAAAAGCCACCAGATAAAACCTCCCCCACAATCGAATCAATCTGGTAAATTTCACAACCAGTTCGCGGAATTCGTCTGCCCTTCACCCGAAAATACTTCACAAGTTGCTTGTCATTCTTCATCCACTCCTTTGTCAGTGCATTTTTACCAATAAAATCAGTTTTATTTAGGTCCACACTCCACTTCAAACCGGCCTGTAAGGGTGAAATCATTTCCGACAACTCATGACCATAGAGTGGAAAGCCAGCTTCTAATCTCAAACTATCCCTTGCGGCAAGCCCGGCCCAGCTTACATCCATATTCAAACCCGTTTCATCTAGAGCTTCCGCAATATCACGCACCGTACCTCGATCACAATAAAGCTCAAACCCGTCTTCACCTGTATAACCGGTTCTGGCCACCATGATTTCCGTTTCATTAAAAGTAAAATTTTTGAAATCCATTTTTTTGAGAAACCTAATGTTTTCTCCGAAAATAGAACAAAGAATTTCTTCACTCACTGGGCCCTGTACTGCAATCTGACCGAAATTGGCAGAGACATCTTCGACCTCACACTCAAATTTTTCCGAATGCTTCTGCAGGTGCTTAACATCTTTTTCAATATTCGAAGCATTTACGCAGAGAAAATAGCTCTCCTCATCTATCTTGTAGCATATAAGATCATCAATGGTTCCCCCATTGGGGTTACATAAGGGAGAATAAATCCCTTTCCCTAAAGGGAACTTCGTAATATCCTGGGTTAAAACAAAAGAAAGAAACTCGGTGGCCTCTTTTCCTTTTACAACAATTTCCCCCATATGGCTCACATCAAAGAAGGAGGCCGTTCTTCTTGTTCGTAAGTGCTCATCAATTGAACTTCCGTAAGATATCGGCATTTCCCAACCCGCAAAGGGAGCAAACTTAGCACCTTTAGATTGATGAAATGAGTGTAACGGTAGTGTTTTCATGATCATTAATTTCTTACTTGCTTGCCATTCCTGTAAGGCAATATTTTATGAATCTCAATGGATGCAGGTTTTGTAAAGACCAATTAAGTAATACGCAATGTCTTTGGATTTAATCGTTGCGGTATCCCTAACCATTGGGATTTCTGCCCTTTGCTCTACCCTCGAGGCAATGATATTGAGCATTACCTCTGCGGAGCTTGAAAACCTCAAGATCACCTCTCCTCGAAGAGGTAATTTACTATCAAAATTTAGAAATGAATTGGAAGAAACAAGTTCTGCCATTTTAAGCTTAAATACCATAGCCAACACTTTGGGTGCCACCCTTGTTGGAGGGATTGCAGAAAAATCTCTCGGAGGTGATGGTAATAACTTATTTATTTTTGCAATCGGCATGACTCTGGGAATTCTTTTCTTCGCTGAGATTCTACCAAAAAACCTAGCAGTTTCTTACCGCTCCGACATGATTGGGCACCTGGTCTACCCTCTTTGGTTTGTTAGAATAATCATGACCCCTTTCTCCAAAGTCTGCAAGGCAACGGTGAAAGCCGTTGTTCCCGTTAAAGAAAAAAACGAGGAGAGTGATGAGCAGGAAATTATTCTTCTTGCACGGAAAGGTGCCAAGGAGGGGACATTGACCAGTCAGGAAAAAGACTGGATTACGAATGCCCTGAAACTTGATAACATCCCTGTACATGAGATCATGACCCCTAGAACCGTTATGTTCGCCTTAGATGAAAACCTGACTGTAAATGAAACTTTTTTATCTCACCCCAATATCCCTTTTGCAAGAATCCCTATATTTGAAGAATCAATTGACCATATTACAGGTATTGTAAGGAGGCGGGATCTGCACAATTCAATCGTAGAAGAAAAACCTGAGCTTACGCTCAAAGAAATTTCATTAGAGACTGTTTTTTTACCCGAAAATGTATCCGCAGATAAAGCCCTCCGCCTGCTACTCTCAGAACATGTTCAGTTGTGCGTAGTTGTGGATGAATTTGGATCAGTTGTCGGAGTTCTCGCGATGGAGGACATTATTGAAAGTATCTTGGGGCAGGAAATTTTTGAACATGACGATATCGCAGTCGATATGAGAGAGCTTGCTAAAAGAAAACACTTGGAACGGTTAAGCTCCCAAGAAAAAAACTTAGAGCAAAATTAGTAATGTTTTATTCTGATCAGTTCTACCACTGGACTCACAACCTTAGCCCCTTTCTGTGGCAGTTCCCTGACTCCTGGGGAAATTGGGGCCCGGGCGGAATCCGATGGTATGGAGTCTCATACCTTTTAGGCTTTATTTCCGCCTACTTCTTACTGCTCTTTTATTACAAGAAACAGAAGAGTCCTTATGACTCCGAACAAATCATGAACCTCATGACTTTCCAGGTAATCGGCGTTCTCGTTGGAGGCAGAATTGGTTATGTTCTGCTTTATCAATGGGATAGTTTACTAGCCGACCCATTTATGATTCTTCGTGTGTGGGAAGGCGGAATGGCAAGCCATGGTGGATTTTTAGGAGTTACAATTGCCACAATTTGGTACGCCAGACACTCCAAGCAAACTATTTTTCCGATTGCCGACCTTCTGGTAACGGTTGTGCCCCCTGGTCTTTTTTGTGGACGAATTGCAAATTTCATCAATGGGGAGCTTTGGGGGAAAACAACAAATCTTTCATGGGGTGTACTTTTCCCTAAAGCACCTGACTTCATCTTGGGAGTAGCCAGACATCCCTCTCAAATTTATGCCGCAGTTCTTGAGGGGCTCATCCCCTTCTTTGTTATTCAATACCGATTCTGGAGGACAAATGTTAGTTTAGATTATCCGGGAAGACTGTCAGGAGAATTTTTTATTCTTTATGCATGTGCCAGAATTTTCGGTGAAAATTTCAGGGAGCCGGATGCCTCTTTAATTCTTGGATTCAGCCGTGGGCAGTTTTATTCCTTTTTTCTGTGTCTCGGGGGATTAATTTTAGTTTTTTTGAGCCTAAAATACTCTCCAAAGCCTGAAAACAACTCAAATCGCTGAAATATTCACAGTAAATCTTATCAAATTACACCAATGTTAGTTATTTGGCTTTGACTTAAACTCGAAAAGAGGGAGAAATCAGAAGGTAGATAATTTCAATGATAGGTAATTTTTTCGGATTTCTTTCCAATGATATTGGAATCGACCTAGGCACAGCCAATACTTTGGTGTTTGTGAGGGATCGGGGCATTGTCCTTCGTGAACCCAGTGTGGTCGCTCGATACAAAACGAGTAAAAAAGTATGTGCGGTTGGAGCAGACGCCAAAAGAATGCTTGGCCGAACTCCGGGAACGATTGAAGCACTTCGCCCAATGAAAGACGGGGTGATTGCTGACTTTGAAATTTCGGAAGCTATGCTTCGTTACTTCATTGAAAAAGTGGATAAAAGAAAATTGGTGCCACCTCGGGTTGTAATTGCTGTTCCTTCAGGGATAACAGCGGTGGAAAAAAGAGCGGTTAAGGATTCAGCCATTCGTGCCGGTGCCCGCGAAGTATTACTTTTAGGCGAGCCGATGGCAGCATCGATTGGAGCGGGTCTCCCCATTGACGAGGAATATGCCAATATGATTGTAGACATTGGAGGAGGTACCACAGAGGTCGCTATCATTTCAATATCAGGTGTCTCTTATCAAAGAAGTATCCGAGTCGGCGGGGATGAGCTTGATGAGTCTATCGTGGCCTACATGAAAAGAGCTTATGGCTTATTAATCGGAGAAAGAACAGCGGAAGAAATAAAGTTTACTGTTGGCTCGGCTGCCCCTTTGGACACAGGAGAAATGACTATGGATGTGAGGGGCCGAGATGCAACCGCTGGGCTACCGAAAACAATCCATATAACTTCTCAGGAAATACGCGAGGAAGCCCTAAAGGAAGTAGTGACCCAAATTGTTGAATTAGTCAAAAATGCCTTGGATCGGTGCCAACCCGAACATTCCGCTGACCTGATTGACCGCGGTATTGTCCTCGCAGGTGGTGGTGCCCTCATCAGGGGCTTAGACCAAGTAATAAGCGATGCTACAGGACTTACTGTCATCCAAGCAGATGACCCTCTGTGTTGCGTGGCAAACGGCACTGGGAAGTTTCTTGATTTACTGGGCACATTGAGTCGTGAGCAAGTGGATCGGCTAGTCACCCAATAATTTCAGGCATTGGGAAAATTCAGCGAGAAATCGAAAAGCAAGCCTTTCCTGTATCTCGGTTTCTTCTGCTTATTATGGTGGGGCTTGCCATCAGCCTTTAAGATAGCGATTCGTTCTGGCTTTGATGAATTTCATGCACCGTTGTGGGACCTCTCCACTCGAATCCAAGACCTAGCCCATTATTGGGGTCATATTTCTGACTCCAAAAAAACATTAATCGAAAAAGGGAAGCAATTTCAACGGATGGGCCGCAATCATTCCCTGCAAATGGCAAACATAGAAATTCTCCAAAAAGAAGAAGAGCGACTGCGACGTTTGCACAATGAAATTGACAACCTGGAGGACTCTCTTGGGCTCGACTCCCAAACTTCATTCAAACCTATCGTTGCGAGAGTGTCCCGTCGTACTTTTTCAAGCTGGTGGCAAACCATCGGCTTAAGAAAAGGGAATCGTGCACAAATTGTTCCAGGTCTAGGAGTCATTTCCCATGCCGGGGTTGTTGGGCGTATATCTAAAGTAGGGTCAAGAATGAGTGAAGTCGAAGTGATCACAAACACAAGTTTCCGGGTCGTTGCCCATTTTGCAGGCGATAATCGGCCAGTTACCTTCCAGGGAAATGGCATTTTACCAGGAGGAACCCCAACAGGCATCGTTTTTGATGTTCCTCAGGACTTCGCCGCATCCGCTCAAAAACCGCTTACCCTCACTACCTCTTCCCTGGGAGAAACATTTCCCAAAGGGTTGACGATCGGTCAGGTTTTTTCTTTGGAAGGCGGCGAGGATGGACTTTTCAAAACCGGCCAAGTTATTCTCAGTCATGAGCTTGGCCGACTTGAGGAAATTACAATATTATTACCAGCGGAATAGTATGTATCGGCCAAACCTTGCTGCTTTTATACTGCTGTTGATCAATATTCTCACTGTTCAACTGCTAGGAGTTATAAACTCAAGCTTGAGTGTATGGGGATGCTTACTTTATCTACCAGCTCTATTCTTTTTCTCGTCCACAGTTTTACTGGATCGAGCTAGGGTTATCATTGTTTTAACTTTGACTGGATTTTCGCTCGATAGTGTTTACAGCACTCCCGGGGGCTTTCACTCATTTGCCCTCATTATTTGTTATTTGGTAGCAAAAAACTGGCTACATAGCGGCCAAAATGGAGAATTACTAAGGCCGTACTACTTGCAGATTATTGCCAATGTATTGATTTCTTTCGGTTTAATCTTCGTTTTAAATTTTCGCGGTGATTCACTTGGTTCTTGGGCTTGGCCTAATATTATTGTGGATATCTCTCTATCTACTTTTATTTTGGCTGCGATTACACCATGGTTTGCAGGTTTGTCCGGGGAGTTACTCCAGGTTGCTTTTTCGTCAGAACAAAAAGAGGATGCTAACATTTGAAGGTGCTTGAGAAATACCACCCAGAAGCAAGAAGACTTCTTCTTTTTCGTATTGTTTATGCCACGCTGCTCGTGACGCTATGCACTGTCCTTATTTACAGGCAAGTTTTTGAAGCAGAGGACTATGAAACCAAGGAAAGGCAGCAAGGACAAAGAAGAATCATTAGACCTGGAGCTCGCGGAGATGTGTTGGACCGAAACGGTGAACTACTCATTGGTAACCGAGCCAATTTTTCTGCAGTGTTGCACATGGCGCAGCTGAAGAGTGAGATTTGGAAGAATAAATTAGAATTACGAAAACTGGCCTACAGCTTAAGAGATGAATTTAATACCAAACCTTCCCTCGACCTAGAGTATCTGGTCGAGAAATGTACAAGCCTTGATTATATCAAAAGCAGAGGCTTAACGCTCAGTGGTAAAAGCCAGTTAGCCGAGAATAAAACCTTCGCACCAAAAGTATATATTAATAGCACGAGGTTGCATGTTGAGAGAGGTAAAAAAAACCAATGGAGATGTGTAATTGCCGATAAAGTAAAGCCAAATTCTCAACTATATTTTGTGGATGTTGGAAAAGAGGTAGAAGTTAATGCAGCTGGGTTATTTAAGATTACTTTTCTCGTGGGCCCTCAGGGTAATCCCATGTCCATAAACAAAATTTCGACCAATGATCAAAGTATTTTCGAAAAAATCATTCCGTTGTCTAGTGATACAAATCATTTTTATGAATTCGTTACCAGTGGTTATGACCTCGACTGGGAGTCAAGATTTTTGGTTGTCCAAAAATACTTGCAAGTGGTTAATCAACTGACTGGAAGAAATAAAGCCATATCCATGAGGGATATAAAAAAGCATTGGAATCAAAGGTTGGTCATGCCTTTAGAAATCGCCACTGATTTACTTCCTTCAGAATACGCTGCCTTGGTTGAAAAACTTCCAACTCATTCCCCGATCAAGGTCCTAGCAAAATCTGTGCGCCATTATCCCCAAAAGTCCCTTGCCTCCCACATCCTAGGGTATGTAGGTAGTGGATACGAAGCAAACCCCGAGGGACTATCCGGCGGAGATCTTGCTACTTTTGAAGTCCAGGGTAGAACAGGAAAGGCAGGCATTGAGAAACAATTCGACGCCACTCTTCGCGGGGAGGACGGTGGAGATATTTGGCGGGTCAACCCCATGGGGTATCGATTTGAAAGAATAGAAAAAAAACCTTCTAAAAAAGGAAATTCCATACAACTTACAATCGATCAAGACCTTCAGAGGATTGCCGAAAGCTCCCTTCAAAAAATGGTGAGCCAAGTAGCTAGCAATCGAATTCTTCCAGACCGAGATTGGCACAGAACGATTGAAAGAAGAACACGCAAAGCACTGCAAGGTTCTCAGGAAACAGAAGTCCGTGCCGAATTATTAATATCTGCTTTTGTGGATGCACCCTTCCCTTTAAGTGGTGAGCAAGCATCCACGGTTGCAGGCTTTAAGGGAACACAAGAGGATGCGGTACGCCTGCTCCAGAGGCTTTATGCAGAAGGCGTATTAGCCAGGCCCGATAAGACAAAAGATGAATATGTATTGGCACCTCCGATGCTACCACCAGCTGCTGCGGTCCTATTGGATTTGGAAAAGGAAGAGATCCTGGCACTGGCAAGCAAGCCAAATTATAACTTAGAGGACTTAACCCCTTATATTTCTCAGAATACATACAATGAAATCCAAAGACGGGAAGCTTGGCTTCCCCGGGCATATCACCCTGGCTACGCACCCGCATCCCCTTTTAAATTGGTTACTGCCTTAGCTGGTATTCGCTACACGGATCTTGACCCTGATGACAAATTACTGTGCGAAGGTATTTACAGAGGAATGGAGTGCCATGTTTTTCCGGGAAAACATGGTGAATTAAGTTTAAAGGATGCCATCGCACAAAGTTGTAATGTTTATTTCTTCAGATGTGCTGAAAAAATTGGACACCACAATTTAATTCAGGAAGCAAAGATGTTAGGCTTCAACCAAAACCCCAACCTCGAACTACCATCTCTTCGGGATACTCCTATCGTGCCTGACCCCAAGTGGAAAAAAGAAGCATTGGGGGTAAAATGGACTCTTGAAGACACTTTTAATATTTCCATTGGT
>Ga0181607_10003585_pt1 | contig 13453 bp, 9 predicted proteins | sample 041ome_9_FD_132420 | JGI IMG/M metagenome (GOLD analysis project Ga0181607, IMG submission 132420) | Coastal salt marsh microbial communities from the Groves Creek Marsh, Skidaway Island, Georgia - 041413US metaG (megahit assembly) | ecosystem: Environmental > Aquatic > Marine > Intertidal zone...
AGGCGAGGTTGTGGAGCGTCCGGCCTCGGTGGTGAAAGAACTGCTTGAGAATGCCCTTGATGCCAAGGCAGACCAGATTGAGCTAAGTCTTGAGGACGGCGGCATTCGCGCCATTCGCGTGCGTGACAATGGCGATGGCATCGAGCCCGACGATCTTTTTCTTGCCGTCCAACAACATGCCACGAGCAAGATTCGCAGCCTTGATGATCTTCTTGCTGTGCGCAGCCATGGCTTTCGTGGCGAGGCTTTGGCCTCGGTGGGGTCGGTGGCCGAACTCACCATCACCAGCCGCACGCCGCAGGCCGAGCATGCCAACAGCATCTCGAATCGCTCGGGGCAGTGGCAGTTGGCGCCTGCCGCTGGAGGCCGGGGCACCATGGTGGAAGTACTTGGCCTTTTTCATGCCATTCCGGCGCGACGCCGCTTTTTAAAAACTGCCGCCACCGAGCTGAACCACTGCCGCGAGGTATTTCAGCGTGCGGCGCTTGCCCATCCGCAGGTCCGTTGGCAGTTTCGCCATAACGACAAGCTCCTAGTCAGCCTTCCCGCACAAGACCCTGCCGACCGTGTTGCTCGGCTGCTTGATGTCGACGCCTCAACGCTTGCGGTCTGCACCCAGGCGCATGGGCCCATGACCATTCATGCTTTTTTGCAAAGGCCCACTGAGGCATCCCACGCGGCCGATCGCCAATACTTTTATGTGAACGGCCGTCCGGTTCGCGATCGGATGCTTGCCCATGCCATGCGATCGGTCTACGCGGACCTGCTGCATAGCGATCGGCAGCCCCGGTTTGCCTTGTTCATCGACATTGAAAGCGATCGGGTGGATGTCAACGTGCACCCGGCCAAGGCGGAAGTTCGTTTTCGTGAGTCACAGGCGGTCTATCAGGCTGTTGTTCAGGCTTGCCGTCAGAGCCTGGCAACGGGGCAGGCGGCTATCAATCCATTGGCTCTTGCGAATATCGACTCTGCGGGTCCATCGCAGGCCACGCCGATCTCGGCCATAGCCTCAACCCCCAACCCAAGCCAGTTCGCCCTTGGTCTCGGTGCATCGACTTCTGCATCGCAGACACCTTCTCTCTCATCGGCCTGGATGGTGAACTCGCCTGCTGCTGCCTTCCGTATCGACGCCTCGATGCAGGCGGGTATGCCCGCCGATACCGATCACCCGCTGGGTTTTGCCCTTGCCCAGTTGCATGGGATTTTCATCCTCGCCCAAAACGTCAAGGGCCTCGTTCTGGTGGATATGCATGCGGCCCATGAGCGCATCGTTTATGAGCGCCTTAAGGCCATGCCCTCGGGGTCCATGCAGCAACTGCTTGAGCCCCTGGCCCTTCAGGCCTCGGCCCTTGAACTCGAGACGCTGCAGGCGCAGCAAGGCCTGCTGCACGACCTTGGTTTTTCCTTGTCGGTTCTCTCCGATCAAAGCATGGCCGTTCGTGGCCTACCGGTTCTGCTCGCCCAAGCCCAGGTGGAGCCTCTGGTGCGTCAAACCCTTGCCGAGCTGGCCCAACACGGCAGCTCAAGCCTGATGGAAGAAAAGCGCAATGCCCTTCTTGCCACCATGGCCTGCCATGGATCGGTCCGCGCCAATCGAAGGCTCTCCATTCCCGAGATGAATGCGCTTTTGCGTGACATGGAGAGAACCGAGCGTGCCGATCAGTGCAACCATGGTCGACCCACATGGGTGCAGCTTGACTTGCAAACGCTCGACCGCTTCTTTTTACGAGGGCAGTAGGGTCTTGGGCGTTCAGGCCGTATGCTGAAGCCCGCCCTGGTGGACTGCCTTATTGGTCCCACCGCGTCGGGTAAGTCGGGTCTCGCTCTCTGGCTTGCGCAGGCTGCAGCCTCAGGGCCTGGAGGCCAGGCCATCGAGATTGTTAGCATGGACTCTGTATTGATCTACAAGGCCATGGACATTGGCACGGCCAAACCAACTGCCGCGGAGCAGGCTCAGACGCCGCACCATCTGATTGACATTCTTGAACCCGAAGAGGTCTTTTCGGTTGCTCAGTTTTTAGATCAAGCTAAGGCTGCCATTCAGGCCATTCGCGGTCGTGGCAATCGGCCCTTGGTGGTGGGGGGCACCATGCTTTACTTCAAGGCGCTCTTGCAGGGGCTTGATGATCTTCCTTCCACTCCGCTTGGCCTACGTGAGGAGATTGCCGCAAAGGCTGCCGTCCTGGGCTGGCCTGCCCTGCATGCGGAGCTTCAAACCCACGACCCTGCAACCGCCCAGCGCCTCAACCCCAACGATGCTCAGCGCATTTCTAGAGCCTTGGAGGTCTTCTTGCATACGGGCGTGAGCCTGAGTGACTGGATTCAAAAGAGCCAGTCAAGGCTAGAGTCCAAGGCCAGGGATCAGTCATTAATCCCTACGGGTCTGCGCGTTTTTGCGCTGCAGCCCGAGGACCGTTCCTGGCTGCATCGGCGCATCGAGCAACGATTCTTAACCATGCTCGATCAAGGTTTCCTTAACGAGGTCAGGCAGCTTCGTGCACGGCCCGAGCTTTCTGCGCTGCATCCGAGCATGCGGGCAGTAGGCTATCGACAGGCCTGGGCGCATCTCAATGGCGAACAAAGCGAACCGGCTTTTATTGAGGCGGGCATTGCCGCCAGCCGTCAGCTTGCCAAGCGTCAGATCACCTGGCTGCGTAGTTTTCAGAACATCAATCGTCTGGATCCTTCGACTATGAACAACGCAGAACTTGAACAAATGGCCTTGCAGTGGTGGCAGGCTGGCAGTGCCGAATGACATGAGCAGCCTGAGGCTACTATTACGAAAGTCATGACTGGTCTTTCTGCAACCTTCCTCATTTCTTACCTTCTGGGCTCGGTCTCGTTTGCCATTTTGGTCAGTCGGCTTCGGGGCCTAAGTGACCCCCGAAGCTATGGCTCCGGCAACCCCGGGGCAACCAATATGCTGCGCACAGGGGATAGGCGTGCGGCCGCCTTAACCCTTCTTGGGGACGCGGCCAAGGGATGGCTGGCCATCATGGTGTTTCACAGCGTCTTATTGCCGGGCGCAGTCACCTTGGAAGAGGCCAATGATTGGCTGGCTGTGGCGGCCATTGCAGTCTTCCTCGGGCACCTTTTCCCTGTTTTCTTCCAGTTTAAGGGGGGTAAGGGTGTGGCAACGGCCCTGGGTGTTTTGCTGGGGCTATCGCCTTTGCTTGGGCTCGCCAGCCTTGCCGTCTGGCTGGTGGTGTTTGGGCTCACCCGAATTTCCTCGCTATCGGCGCTGTCGGCCGCGCTGGCGGCGCCCCTTTTACCCCTGTTTGGCGTGGGCTACGGCTCGCTTATTCAGACCCCCGAATCGCATGAGCTGACCCTAACTTTTTCCGACTCGGTCTGGTGGGCCATTGTTGCCATGAGCGTTTTGCTTCTTGCTCGTCATCGACGCAACTTTCAGGACCTTCTTCAGGGCAAAGAAAAGCCTGTTTTTTCCGACCAAGACTCGGGCTGAGCGCTGATCTAACAGAGCTCTTCAAGGGGCCAGCGCGGTCGAACCTGCATGCCCTTAAGTGGGCTAGTCAGGTCTTGGATCAATGCGTCGGTCGTTTGCTCGCGACCGGAGTGATGCAGGCCATGAAGGCTACGAAGCCCAGCAGCCCAGGCAATCATCACACCATTGTCCGTGCAGAGTGCGGGCGGGGGAAAGAAGACCTGAGCCGATCTTTTGTCTGCGGCCTGAAGCAGCTGCCTACGCATTGCTTTGTTGGCGCTAACGCCGCCCGAGACAACCAGTCGTGAATGCCCTGTCTGATCAAGGGCCGCCATAGACTTCTCGCAAAGTAGCTCAACAATAGCCGCTTGAACTTCAGCGGCGAGATCCGCCCGCGTTTGAATGGAATCATCATCGTCCCTTAAAAGCGCCTGCGTGCCCCCGAGCTTTTGAACCTGAGTGAGTACAGCGGTTTTTAGGCCAGCAAAACTAAGGTCAAGTCCCTGCTTTTTGAGAAGAGGTCGTGGCAAGCGAAACCGTCCAGGAACCCCGTCCTCTGCAAGCCTCGCGACGGCGGGGCCTCCCGGGTAGCCAAGCCCAAGCAGCTGTGCCGATTTATCAAAAGCCTCGCCTGCCGCGTCGTCAACCGTTTCTCCAAGAAGTTTGTACTCACCAATTCCGGTTACTTCAAGAAACTGCGAGTGGCCACCCGAGACCAAAAGGGCAACGAAGGGAAAGTCGGGTGTTGCCGGCTCCGCCTGGCTCGGCTGCTGAGGCTGCTCCGATTGTCCCGAGGGCAGCAAACTCTCGCCCTCACCCAAACGAAGCAAGGGCGATAACAAATGCCCTTCCAGATGGTGGACAGGGTAAACCGGTTTACCTAATGCCAGACCGAGCCCGTGAGCGAAGCTAGTACCCACCCACAAGGCTCCAGCCAGCCCAGGGCCCTGGGTCACCCCAATGCTGTGAATGTCGCGCAGATCAACCTGAGCCTGGCGCAGACACTCGTCAAGTAAAGGCAGAATACGCACCATGTGGTCGCGTGAGGCAAGCTCCGGGACCACCCCACCGTAGCGTTCGTGCATCTCGGTCTGAGAGTGCAGGGCCTGGCCCAAGAGCCTTGCCCGGCATCCTTGGCCTGGTCTCTTTGTCTGGTCCGGGATAAGCTCAAGCAACGCCAAGCCCGTCTCATCGCAGGAGGTTTCTATACCTAAAACGCGCATCTTTGCTTGCTTTGCTTCCCAGGCTTCGACATAATCACCGATTCTACTTTTTTCACACCTAGAAACTACTTTTTATGCCAGTCGTTCGAGTTAAAGAAAATGAGCCCTTTGAGGCTGCCATGCGGCGCTTTAAGCGCACCATTGAAAAAATCGGCCTGCTCACCGAGCTGCGTGCGCGTGAGTTCTACGAAAAACCTACCGCTGAGCGTAAGCGCAAAAAGGCGGCTGCTGTGAAGCGTCATTACAAGCGTGTTCGCAGCCAAATGCTTCCTGCCCGCAAGTACTAGTTGATTTTGTAAGGGCGAGCCCAAGGCTCCCCAAAGGAAGTCATCACGTAGTTCAACGGAGGGGCCCGATTAGCCGCAGCCCCTGCTCTAAAGTCTTAAAAGAGTCTAAGCACAAACGATCGTGCACTCGGTTTGCGACCGGGCATCGCATAATGCAGTCATGATTCCTCCGTCGTTTATTGACGACCTGCTTCAGCGGGTTGATGTGGCTGATGTCGTTGGTCAGTATGTCAGCCTCAAAAAATCGGGCGCCAATTACAGTGGGCTTTGTCCCTTTCATACCGAAAAGTCGCCCTCCTTCACCGTAAGTCCCACCAAGCAGTTTTATCACTGTTTTGGCTGCGGAGCCCATGGAACAGCGGTCGGCTTTCTAATGGAGCATCTTGGTCTAAGCTTTCCCCAGGCGGTCGAAGAGCTTGCCAACCGTGTTGGGCTTCAAGTTCCCCAAGAGGTCAACAGCGCGAATGCTCAGGCGGACAGCAGCGACCGCCAGGCCAAGTCAGATTTAAAGTCCCGACTGCATTCGCACCTTCTCGAAGCTGCCCGCTACTACCAGCGACGTCTAAAAGACAGCCCCCAGGCCATTGACTATTTAAAGGGTCGCGGCATCTCGGGTGAGACCGCCAAACGCTTTCATATTGGCTATGCCCCGGCAGGCTGGCAGGGTTTGCAGTCGGTGTTTTCCGACTACAGCAACCCTGAGCTTGAGCAGGCAGGGCTTGTCATTGCGGGGCAGGGAGAATCGGCTGAGGGCCAGGTGGTGGAGGCCAAGCGCTATGACCGTTTTCGAAACCGCATTATGTTTCCCATCCTCAGCCCCCGCGGGGAGGTCATTGGATTCGGTGCGCGGGCGATGGGCGATGAACAACCCAAATACCTTAATTCCCCCGAAACGCCGGTTTTCTCAAAAGGCAGCGGGCTCTACGGTCTCTATGAGGCGCGGGCTGCCATTCGCGATGCGGGCGAAGTCTGGGTGGTTGAGGGCTACATGGACGTGGTGATGTTGTCCCAGTTTGGCCTTGGTCAGGCGGTGGCCACCCTAGGCACCGCCACCACGGAAGAGCACCTTCGGCTTTTGTCACGCCAGTCCGGCCGGCTCGTTTTTATGTTTGATGGCGATACGGCAGGCCGCAAGGCCGCCGCACGGGCCCTTGAGACAAGCCTTGCCTTTGCTAGCGAAAAGTTTCAAATACGATTCGCCTTTTTGCCGCAGGGCCATGACCCCGACAGTCTTGCTCGTCAGAAGGGTAAGGAGGCTGTTGAAGAGGCCGCTCGCTCGGCCACGGCGCTCTCGGAGTTTGTGTTGCAGCATGCCGCAGATGACCAAGACTTAAGACTGGCTGAAGGTCGCGCTGCCGCTGCCGCCCAAGTACGACGGCTGTTTGCCCTGATGCCCAATTCTGAATTGAAGCGGCAGATTCTCTTGCAAGCCTGCCAGCGTTTTCAGGTGGACCCCTCAAGCCTCGGGGTCGCCTCGGCGCGGTCGAATCAGACGAGCCTACGGCCTAAGCCTCGGCAAGGGCGGCCGGCTTCAGGGGGTGCGATCGCAGGGCTGCCTGCAAGTAAGACGTTTAGCCTTGGCGATCGACTACTCCAGTTTCTCGTTCGTTGCCCAGCCTGGCTCGATGATATTGCGCAGCACCCCGACGCCCGACGTATTCTTGGTGCCCTTAGTGAGGCGCAACAGGCCGTTTATAGCTTCATTCAGGACAATCGCTCGCGGGCTGGCTTTGCGGGTCTTTTTGAGGCAGCTGCCCAACAATCGGACTCACTGGCCATGCAACTTTTCAAATCCCTTGCGCGGCCCGACCCTGGCATTGATGACCTTCTTGAGGATTCGGCATCCGAGGAGGCTCGCAGGGAGTTCGAGCGCCTCCAAAATCGGCTCTTGCTTGCTGCTTTGCAAAGGGAGTCCGACGAACTCACTGCCGTGGCAAATCCCGATGCCCTGCAAAAACTTCGTCAACTTCACCAGAGAATGGTCGATTTAAAGCAAAGCTTGATTCAGTAGGCTGAAAAGCTTAAACTTAAAGGTTACCTCTGCGCAAGGAGCATTCGGAGCTATGTCGGGCAAATCAGGTAAATCCTCCGCACCTAAAATGGGTTCTAAATCTACAAATTCCAAGGCTGCAGCCACGAAGTCTGCCGCCTCAAAGTCTTCTGTGACTGCTCTAAAGCTGTCAACCGGCAAGGCGACTACTGGAAAAGGTAAGCCAGCCATTGCGGTCAAGCTGCCGGCAAAAACGAGTGCCAAGGCCTCTGCTAAAGCCAAGCCGGCTGTCAAGACCGCAGCAGTATCGTCGGCGAAAACCAAGCAGGTTGCAAAGCCCTCGGCCAAGCTACCCACCCCCAAGAAGGTCTCTGCAACGGCTAGCAAATCAGCCAGCAAAGCATCGCCAAAGCCGGTTGCGAAGCCAGCGCCGAAGCAGCCGATAGCCAAGGCTCAGGCCAAGACGTCGGCAAAGCCAACAGCAACTAAGGCCACTGCGAAGGCTGTTAGCCCAAAGGCCAAGGCCGATCCCAAAACCCAATCTGCCAACAAGCAGGGGTCGGGCGATAAGGCGCTTAAGACCGCCATTGCCAAACTAAGGGCCGGCTCGGAGCCGGCACCTGCGGTACCGAAGGAAAAGACCGCGACCACATCAAAGATCACGGCGAAGGCAAAAAGCCAAGGCGCGGCCAAAACGTCAAAGGAAACGCTAAAGGCAACGGCTAAAGACAAGGCGAAACAAGTAAAGCTGGCGAAAGAAGTAAAGCCGGTGGTGGAAGCTAAGTTGCCCAAAGCCCCCAAAGCCCCCAAAGCCCCCAAAGCCCCAGCAAAGCCCACTGGAAAAAAACCGGGTAGGCCCGCTAAGGCAGCCAAGTCATCCGACGATGACGAGGCCGTCCCCGAGGCAGACGACGATTCCGAAGACAGCGATGCCGTTGTTGAGGTGGAAGTTCCTGCGCCTCGAAAGGGCGGTCGACGGGCTCGCGATAAAAAACTCTTAGAGTTCATGCCCTCAGGCCCTTTGTCTGCCGAAGAAATTGAGGCACGTAAGGCAAGGCTCAAGGCGCTCATTCTGTTGGGCAAAGACCGAGGCTACCTTACCCACGCCGAAATCACCGATCACCTTCCTGATATTCAGCTTGACTCCGACCAGATGGAGTCCATTGTCTCCACCTTCCTCGAATGGAACATCTCGGTCTACGAGACGACGCCCGATACTGAGACGCTTCTGCTCTCAAGCAACACGCCCGCTGGCGATAGCGACGATGCCGAAGAAGAGGCTGAGGCCGCCTTGTCCACTGTGGTGGACTCCGAGTTTGGGCGTACCACCGACCCGGTTCGTATGTACATGCGGGAAATGGGCACGGTGGAGCTTCTCACCCGAGAGGGCGAAATCGCCATTGCCAAGCGTATTGAGGCGGGCCTTCGCGAAATGGTTCTGGCCATTGCTTCGTGCCCAACCACCATCAATGAAATTCTCGAGAATGCCGATCGTATTCGCGAGGCAACCACGCGCATTGACGAGGTCGTTGACGGCCTGGTTGACCCCAATGCTCCCGAAGAAGATCTCCTGTCTGCCTCCGATGCGGAAATTGCCATCGAAGAAGACGAGGGCGATAGCGAAGAGCAAGCCAACACCGCTCGCCTTGAAGAGCGCAAAACAGCGGCTCTTGAGAAGTTCGACACCATTCGCAAGCAGTTTGAAAAAATGCGTCGTGCCTTTGAAACCGACGGCTATAAATCGGCGCCTTACAACAAGGCGCAAGAGGCCATCATCAATGAGCTCATGGGTATTCGCTTCACTGCCAAAATGGTTGAGAAGTTTGCGGACACCCTAAGGGCACAGGTGGATGAGATTCGTCAAACCGAGCGCGCCATTCGTAATATTGCAGTCGATCGTGTGGGGCTCAGCCCCGACTGGTTTCTTAAGAATTTCCGTAGCAACGAGACCAACCTCGAGTTCTTTGCGAAAAAGGGTATGGCGGTCGCAGGAATGTCCTCTGACATTCTAGAGCGCAACCTTCCCGCTCTGAATGAGCTTCAGCAGAAGCTCATTGATATCCAAACCAAAGTGGTCTTGCCGCTTTCCGATCTACGCCACATCAATTCGCAAATGATCGCAGGCGAGAAGCGCGCCCGCGAGGCCAAGCGCGAAATGACCGAGGCCAACCTTCGACTGGTGATCTCCATCGCAAAGAAATACACCAACCGGGGACTGCAGTTTCTCGACCTTATTCAAGAGGGCAACATTGGCCTTATGAAGGCGGTCGACAAGTTCGAATATCGTCGTGGCTATAAGTTTTCCACCTACGCCACTTGGTGGATTCGTCAGGCCATTACCCGTTCCATTGCCGATCAGGCTCGCACCATTCGAATTCCGGTTCACATGATTGAAACCATCAATAAAATGAACCGTATCTCTCGTCAACTCCTTCAAGAATCAGGCCGTGAGCCCGATCCATCCGAGCTTGCTGTAAAGATGGAGATGCCGGAAGACAAGATTCGTAAGATTCTAAAAATTGCCAAAGAGCCTATCTCGATGGAGACCCCCATTGGTGATGACGACGATTCCCATCTTGGTGACTTCATTGAAGACCTGAACACCCTTCAGCCTCATGAGGCCGCTCTTCAAGACTCCATGCGCGATGTTGTTAAGGAAGTGCTTGACTCATTAACGCCTCGAGAAGCAAAGGTTCTGCGCATGCGCTTTGGTGTTGAGATGGCAACTGACCACACACTTGAGGAGGTTGGGAAACAGTTTGATGTCACTCGTGAGCGTATTCGCCAAATCGAGGCCAAGGCTCTGCGTAAACTGCGCCATCCCAGTCGAAGCGACAAACTTAAAAGTTTTCTCGATACGCTTTAATATTTTGCTTAATCGTCTAAGTGCTTTCTTGTCTGGGAGCGCTCACAGGTAGCCAGACGGCAAAGCTTAGCGTGGGGTCATCTGGGCTTGGGGGTGTATAAAGTACCCAGCCCCCTAGTCGCTCGCTAAGCTCGCGCACCAAGAAAAGTCCAAGCCCTGAACCGGTATCGCGCTGAGCAGAGGCATGCCGGTAGTATTTGTCAAAAACTCGGTCTGCATCAGGCAAAGAACCAGGGTTCGCTAGGTTGTTCACGACAATTCTGACCCCCTTGATTCCCTGTTGAACCTCGGGCGTAAGCCTTAACGTCACAGGACTTCCTGCAGGTGAATAGCGGTTTGCGTTATCTAAAAGATTAGAAAGCACGACCTTGACTAGGGTAGGGTCTGATCGCACGGCAACCGGAAAACGAGTGTCAAGCTTTGTGCGGCGTGCCATATCGCGTTCATCAATAAGCTCAATTGCAAGTCGATTAAGGTCCACAGACTCAAACTTTGAGGTGTGAAGATCAAGGTCTTCCACCATCTCAGCCTGACGGCATCGTTCAATAACATCGGACATACTTTTTACAGCCCGTCCGGCCGCTTCGCGAAGCTTGGTCTCTATGCCCGAGCCACCCAAGACTAGGCGAATGACTGACAAGGGTGTTTTTAGCTCATGCACCAGCATCGCCATAAACCGCCCCTGCTCTTGACGTCTCTCAGACAATATCCTGACCTCTTGCTCCATAAGGCTCATCTTGGCTCTTGCTTCAAGCCGAATAGACTCGTGCTGCTTTGCTCGGGTCATTAGCAAGCCAAGCAGCAAAAGACTCGTAAAAAGCCCGTGAATAAGAAAGGCATTGAGCGCAAGCTCTTGGCCCGCCCAGACCCCTAGAGCGGGAAGCGTGGCAACTTGGAGGGACACAGCAAATACGGTGTAAGTAAGAACAAGCTGAAATTTTGAAATGCTTGGTGCTTCCCCTTTTGGCTCCTTGTAGGCAGTTGTTGTTAGTGCACATAAAAGTGCGATTAAAGGAAAGACGTTTGCAACCACTGTGTTGGTAAAGAGTGCGGTCTGTGTCTGGCCAATGGCAAAGAGTAATAAACCAAGTGGAAAGACTGCGACTCCACTCCAGAGGAGTTTGTGCAAAAAAGGATGCGGTTTAAATTCTTCTAGCAGTCTGGCGTGAAACCAAGAGCCAGCCGAGACCACAAACAACACCGCAACGCTAAACCCACGGTCTGTCCAAGTGCCTATGCCAAACGCTGTGAATACGACCCCCATAAGACCTGTAAAGCCACTTACATAAGCCAAGTCCGCAACCTGCTTGACTAGAAATGTCGCGATGACTTTGTCAAAGCTTAGGTAAAGTTGTGCGAGGGCCCAGATGGCAAAAGTAAGGAGAAAGCCGATGTAGCCGCCAAGCAGGAGACCTTGGGCTTGTTCGAATGACGCAGCCTCAAACGATGTCTGAACGTCAATCAGAAGCAGGTGGCTACTCTGACTGCGGAGCCTAACAAAAAAGGTACTTGGCTCGGAAGACGCTGGAATATCGAAAACACCATTGAGTTTCAAAAGGTGTGGCGCCTCTGCGGGCAGGTTTTGGTCGCCAAGTTGAGCGACCAAGATCAGTGAAGGATCGGTGCCTGTGCCTTGCGCGGCGAGTTCCGAATCAAGCTTGTAAATTTCAACGGAGTCTAGAAATGCAGGCCGTGTTCGAAGGACGAGGGGCTCGCTGTGCGGGAGCAACTCTAGTATTACCCAGCAGGTGCCCTTGGTAAACCCTCGACTAAGAACACCCTCAAGAGGCTTCCACTCAGCCTTTGCGAGTTCGGACAGAGGGGCGCTTCCGTTTGGATCATAAAAAGTGGTGATTGCCTTGACATACGAGCTTTGCATTTGAGCGTCTGCTGCTTGGGCCAGTGCGGTAAGGCAATTCACCATCTGCAGCAAGCCAAAGGCCAGAAAAATACCCATAGCTCTAAGCGAAGCACGCCCAGTCGGGACGATCATCTTATATTTCCTTTTGCAAGCTATTACACTGGCATCTTAACTTCACTTTCATACTCTCTGATGTCGCTCACCCAGACCTCTTTAAATATTGTTCTCGTTGAGGACCATGACCTTCTTCGGACGGTGACAGAGTCGGTCCTTAAGGAGGCGGGTCATCAAGTTCTTGCCTTGACATGCGCGGAGGAGGTTGATGAGGCTTTGTCGTTCATGAACCCCGACTTGTACATTTTGGACCTCAACCTTCCTGGCGAGGATGGTCTTACCTTGTCCCGAAGAATTCGTAAGTCTCATCCACGGGTTGGAATTATCATGACTACGGCGCGCACCGACATTTCCGACCGCCTCGATGGCTATGAAAGCGGTGCCGATATATACCTGCCCAAGCCCACCGATCCTTCAGAACTTCTTGCGGCCGCAGTGGCGCTTGCGCGAAGGCTGCACCCTGAATTTTTTGTGGACTCTACTTCTTCCTTACAAAACATCCCTCGGGTGGACGACCCCAATGGTCACCCAGACACTCTTGCAGGTCATTCGTCGAAATTGTCCGCAAATTCGGCCGATTCATCCGGAGAAGATAGGCGGCTTGGGGATTCCGTGCTTTTGTTATCTACGCAGAGCATGCGACTCGTTGGGGTTCGTCAGCAGGTCTTGCTCACCTTTTCAGAGGTTCAACTTCTTAGCGGTTTTGCACGAACTGCTGGTGGGGTACTTGAACGCTGGCAGATTGCATCCATTTTGGATATTGATATGGATACAAATACGAGTGCAAGTCTTGAAATGCGGGTTGCACGCCTACGAAGAAAAATATACCAAGCGTGTGGGCACGAGGTACCCATTCGGGCTGTTCGAGGTCTTGGCTATAAGCTGTGTCTGACCATAACAGTGATCTAGCAAACCTTGGTGGTTATTGACTCTTTTTCTTCCTTCTGGGTATTAACTGAGCTCGACCGGTGCGAATCCACGCAACTCCTTGCTATTGAATTCATTCGACAGGGTCGTTACCGCCAGCCTTTTATTTTTTCTTGCCTTCAACAGAGCTCAGGCTTTGGTCAGAGGGGCAATAAATGGGTTCATTGTGGTGAAGCTTTGGCAATAAGCCTCGCCTGGGAGGCACAGGGCTTCGATGTGGCTCCTGACGATCGTTGGCCTTCTTGGGTAAGTCTCTGGGTATTGCAAGCTTTGAACTCGTATGACGGTCGCTTAATGGAGCAAGTAAGGCTCAAATGGCCGAATGATCTTGTGGCACGCAATAAGAAACTTGGTGGTGTATTGATTACTCAGATCGTTCACCAAGGACGAACCTTTCGAATTGCGGGGCTTGGCCTTAACCTGGTGTGGACCGAAAGTAAACCGCACGATTTGCCGGCGATAGACCTAAAAACCCTTATTGGGGAGCCTGTTGATAGGGTTCGGCTTTTCCACTGTATTAAGCAGTCGCTTGCAAAAGGCGTTGGCATGCCTCGCGATGAAAAGGCCTTGGATCTTGCGCTCGAAAGCCTTCGGGCGATTTGACCCTCAACCTCCAATTTAAATACACCCGCTACAATAAGGACTGCGTGGGCCGTTAGCTCAGTTGGTTAGAGCAGAGGACTCATAATCCTTTGGTCGTAGGTTCAAGTCCTACACGGCCTACCAATCTACAAAAGCCA
>Ga0181607_10003587_pt1 | contig 13450 bp, 7 predicted proteins | sample 041ome_9_FD_132420 | JGI IMG/M metagenome (GOLD analysis project Ga0181607, IMG submission 132420) | Coastal salt marsh microbial communities from the Groves Creek Marsh, Skidaway Island, Georgia - 041413US metaG (megahit assembly) | ecosystem: Environmental > Aquatic > Marine > Intertidal zone...
CTCAGCCCCACCAGTCTCTGCCAAAACCTTGGTAATCGCTGCGGTCAGTGAAGTCTTACCATGGTCAACGTGGCCAATCGTGCCAATGTTCACATGCGGCTTAGACCGGTCAAACTTTTGCTTAGACATCTATCTGATCTCCTGTTCTTTAAAATACTAGGTTAGGCCATTTTGGCGCGGACTTCATCAGCCACCGCCTGAGGCACTTGTTCATAATGGTCAAAAGTCATCGAATACTGTGCGCGACCTTGGCTCATTGACCGCAAAGTGTTGATATAGCCAAACATATTGGCAAGCGGCACCATCGCATCAATCGCCCGGGCATTACCGCGCTGCGTCATGCCACCAACGTTACCACGCCGGCTGTTCAGATCGCCGATGATATCGCCCATATATTCTTCTGGGGTGATAACCTCGACCTTCATCACTGGCTCAAGCAATTTCGGGCTTGCCTTGTTCATGGCTTCACGGAAAGCAGCGCGACCTGCAATCTCAAAGGCCAGAACCGACGAGTCAACATCATGGCTTGCACCATCAATAAGCTCAGCTTCAAAGTCAATCACTGGGAACCCAGCAATAGTGCCGGTTTCCTTTGCCATCACGATGCCCTTTTCAACGCCCGGGATGTATTCCTTAGGCACCGAACCACCAACAACCTTGTTGGTAAAGGCAAAATTGCCCTCGGCCAGCGGCGCAAACCGGATCTTAACCCGTGCAAACTGACCTGAACCACCAGACTGCTTCTTGTGGGTGTAGTCAATTTCAACTTCTTTGGTGATGGTTTCACGATATGCCACTTGCGGCGCACCGATGTTAGCTTCAACCTTAAATTCGCGGCGCAGACGATCAACCAAAATATCAAGATGCAATTCGCCCATACCACGCATGATGGTCTGTCCTGATTCAAAGTCGGTGCTAACCTGAAAAGATGGGTCTTCAGCAGCCAGACGCGCTAGCCCTGCACCCATTTTTTCCTGGTCATTTTTCGTCTTTGGCTCAATCGCAATCTCGATAACCGGATCTGGGAATGTCATTGTCTCAAGCACGACTGGCTTTGCTGGATCGCACAAGGTGTTCCCCGTGGTGCTATCCTTCATACCAGCAAGTGCAACGATGTCGCCTGCAAAGGCTTCTTCGATTTCTTCACGGTTGTTCGAATGCATCATCATCATCCGGCCAACGCGCTCGCGCTTGCCTTTTGTTGAATTGAGCAGGCTGTCGCCCTTTTTTAAAACACCAGAATAGATACGCACAAAGGTCAATGAACCAACAAATGGGTCATTCATGATTTTAAATGCAAGGCCAGAGAACGGCTCGGAGTCACTTGCACGGCGCTCAACGTTACGTGTTTCAGTCTCATCATCTGGCAAAAAGCCAGTATAAGCTGCAACATCCAATGGGCCAGGCAAGTAATCGATAACCGCGTTCAACATCGGCTGCACGCCTTTGTTCTTAAACGCTGACCCACACAGAACCGGAACGAAAGACATATTCAATGTGCCTTTCCGGATCAACCGCTGGATTGTCGCTACATCAGGCTCTTCACCGTCAAGGAACTTTTCCATGACATCGTCGTCCTGCTCAACAATCAGCTCGATCAACTCAGCGCGCATCTCAGCGGCTTTGCCGGCAAGTTCTGGACGGATATCACAAAGCCGCCAAGTCGCGCCAAGATCTTCTGAATCCCAAACCCATTCTTGCATGGTCACAAGATTGATAAGACCAGCAAACTCATTTTCAGACCCAATCGGGAGATGCACGGGCAAGGGCTGCGCACCGGTACGGTCCTTGATCATGTGAACACAATTGAAGAAATCGGCACCAATCTTGTCCATCTTATTGACAAAAACAATCCGCGGCACTTTGTAACGGTCCGCCTGACGCCATACGGTTTCGGTCTGTGGCTCCACACCGGCATTGGCATCAAGAACACATACCGCACCATCAAGCACAGCCAAAGACCGCTCAACCTCAATAGTGAAGTCAACGTGGCCTGGCGTATCAATGATGTTAAAACGGAACTTTGCGGCCTCAGGATCATTGCCATGCTCACCTGATGGATCTTTACCGTTTTCGGTGCGGTACCAAAAACAGGTTGTGGCAGCTGAGGTAATTGTAATACCGCGCTCTTGTTCTTGCTCCATCCAGTCCATGGTCGCGTTGCCGTCATGGACTTCACCGATCTTGTGAGACCGGCCTGTATAATACAAAACCCGTTCGGTAGCGGTTGTTTTACCAGCATCAATGTGGGCCATGATGCCAAAGTTACGGTACCGATCTAAAGAATATTCGCGTGCCATGTTCTACTCCAACTTTCCCAATTACCAGCGATAATGAGAGAAAGCGCGGTTTGCTTCAGCCATCTTATGTGTGTCTTCACGCTTTTTAACCGCGTTGCCACGGTTGTTAGCGGCATCCATCAACTCACCTGACAGGCGATCCATCATTGTGGTTTCGCCGCGCTTGCGCGAGCTGTCGATTAACCAGCGGATTGCCAAGGCCTGAGCGCGCTCAGAGCGCACTTCAAGATGCGGGCGAACATTTTCAAGCGCATCATGAAACACCTTAACCGGCTCATTGCCAGATTTCTGCTGGATGCGGTCAAACGCCCCATAGACAATCTTTTCAGCAACCGAGCGCTTGCCGTCAAACATCAGGCAAGACATAAACTTTGATACAACAGTGTCTTTAAACTTCGGATCTGGAAGAACCGGGCGTTTTTCTGCTCTATGACGACGTGACATATGTGCCTCTTCTTACTTAGGACGCTTAGCGCCATATTTAGAGCGCCGCTGGCGACGATCGCCAACGCCCTGGGTGTCTAAGGTGCCGCGAATGATATGGTAGCGAACACCCGGCAAATCCTTTACACGGCCGCCGCGAATCAATACCACAGAGTGTTCCTGCAGATTATGCCCCTCACCAGGGATATAGCTGGACACTTCAAACCCATTCGTCAGGCGTACACGTGCCACTTTACGAAGCGCCGAGTTCGGCTTTTTCGGGGTGGTTGTGTACACTCTGGTGCATACACCACGCTTTTGTGGGCATGCTTCCATTGCAGGAACTTTTGTACGTGCTACCGGACGCTTGCGCCCGTGACGGATCAGCTGGTTAATCGTTGGCATTACTGCCCCTTTTTTTCTCGACCAATACGCACTTAACGTGCAACAGGGCCATTTTGCTCGCCATTTGTGAGCAAAACACCCATCCCTCTCCACTAACGGAGCCTAATTTTCGTCACCTAATATGCTGACATAGCGTCTGGTCCGAGTTGAGCGTTTACGCTCCTGAACCACCACCTATATCTAAAAGGTTGCCGGATACTATTTTTTGCAGACCGAACGGTCAAGCGCTTTTTACGCCTCACCGCCCGTTATCGGCATTTTTTTTGTTTGACCGCTAGATTCGCCCACTTTAGCGGTCAAATGCTAGTCGTTAGCTTCTACTTCAACCGCACCAAACCCCGAATCCTGTACATCCAGCGCGGGAGCTTGGGCGGCACGGTGGGCAACAATAGCTTTATCGCGGTCTGCAGCAATGCGGCGCAACCGATTCATCACCGCGCCGGTGCCGGCGGGAATCAGCCGTCCAACGATGACATTCTCTTTCAAGCCATCAAGCGTGTCCTCTTTGCCGCTTACCGCTGCCTCGGTCAGGACTCTTGTGGTCTCTTGGAATGATGCCGCAGAGATAAAGCTGTTGGTCTGTAATGACGCTTTGGTGATACCAAGCAGAACCGGCTGAGCTACCGCCAGACGCAACCCTTCAGATTCAAGCGCTGCGTTGGCCTTGGCAAACTCTTCACGGTCAACCTGCTCGCCAACCAAGAAGGTGCTGTCAGCTGCATCGCTAACCTCTACCTTTTGCAGCATCTGGCGAACAATGACTTCGATATGCTTGTCATTGATCTTCACACCCTGCAACCGGTAAACGTCTTGGATTTCCTTGACCAGATAAGCCGCCAACGCCTCTACACCAAGAATGCTCAGGATATCATGCGGCACTGGGCTGCCATCAAGAAGCAGGTCGCCCTTACGCACAATATCACCTTCATTCACCGCCAACGGGCGGCCTTTTGGCAACAGATATTCAACGGCATCCAAATCACCATCCACAGGCACCACCCGAATGCGGCGTTTGGCTTTATAGTCATTGCCAAATTCAACCCGGCCTTCGGCTTCAGCGATCACCGCAAAATCTTTTGGACGGCGGGCTTCAAACAATTCGGCAACCCGGGGCAAACCACCGGTAATATCGCGTGTCTTTGATGATTCGCGCGGGATACGCGCTAACACATCACCGGCCTGCACTGTCGCACCATTATCAACCGAAAGAATTGAACCAGCCGACAGGAAGTAACGGGCCTCAAGACCGTTGGTCAAAGTCAACACCTCGCCCTTGGCATCACGCAGGGTAATGCGCGGACGCAGGTTACTGCCACCGGCGGCCTGTTTCCAATCGACAACCTGACGGCTGGAAATGCCAGTGGCGTCATCGGTGATTTCACGCACCGACACACCTTCCGTCAGATCGACATAATTGGCCACACCATTCAGCTCAGAGATGATCGGCATGGTGTACGGATCCCATTCAATCAGCACCTTGCCAGCCGCGACTTCCTCGCCTTCTGACACAAACAGCTTGCCGCCATAAGGCAACCGGTGACGGGCACGTTCACGGCCCTGCTCATCCATGATCAACAGCTCGGTGTTACGGCTCATGACAATCTCGTTACCGGTCTTGTCAGTCACCAAAGACGCATCTTCAAGTTTGATTTTGCCGCCGATGCTAGCTTCGATATTAGATTGCTCGGCACCACGCTGCGCCGCGCCACCAACGTGGAATGTACGCATTGTAAGCTGTGTGCCCGGCTCCCCAATAGACTGTGCAGCAATAACCCCCACAGCCTCGCCAATATTCACATCAGTGCCACGTGCCAAATCACGGCCATAGCAATTGGCGCAAATGCCGGTGTCGGCTTCGCATGACAAGGCTGACCGGATCTTTGCCTGATCGGCACCAGACGCCTCGATTATAGCGGCATGTTCTTCGGTGACCATTTGACCAGCCGCCACCAAAACATTGCCAGTTTTCATGTCGACCAAGTCTTCTGCCAATACCCGGCCAAGGATCCGGTCATAAAGCGGGTCAACAATATCACTGCCGTTCATTACCGGACGCACGGTTAGACCATTATTGGTGCCGCAATCGACGATCGTCACGATGCAATCTTGCGCCACATCGACCAGACGACGGGTAAGATAACCAGAGTTCGCAGTCTTCAATGCGGTGTCGGCAAGGCCCTTTCGCGCACCATGTGTTGAGTTAAAATATTCCAACACATTCAAACCTTCCTTAAAGGAAGATATGAATGGCGTTTCGATAATCTCGCCAGATGGCTCTGCCATCAGCCCGCGCATACCGGCAAGCTGTTTGATCTGCGCCGCAGAACCACGCGCCCCAGAATGGGCCATCATCCATACCGAGTTGATTGGCTCACCATCCTTGGCGGTGGAAATACCTTTCATCATCTCGTCGGCAACAAGGTCTGAACAACGTGACCAAACATCGACCACCTTGTTGTATTTTTCACCTTGTGTGATTAGGCCGTCCAAATATTGCTGTTCAAAGGTTTTAACCTCGGCTTCAGCCTCATTGACATATTTTTCTTTCAGTTCAGGTGTTGTCAAATCGGCAATGCCAAATGAAATGCCGGCGTCACAAGCCTGTCCAAACCCAAGCGCCATCAAGCGGTCACAGAAAATCACCGTGTCTTTCTGGCCGCAATGACGATACACGTGATCAATCACGTCGCTGACTTCCTTTTTCGTCATCAGCTTGTTGACCAGTTCGAATGAGCATGACGGGTTGTCAGGCAACAAATCTGCCAATTGTGCGCGGCCCGGGGTGGTCTCGATCACCTTGAGAATACGTGACCCATCAGTATCACGGGTTGGGACGCGCGCTTTGACTTTGGCATGCAGACTGACCGAGCCATTACCAAGTGCCAGCAAAATTTCCTGCACATTAGAGAAAATCATGCCTTCGCCTTTTTCATTGTCGCGTTCCATCGACATATAATAGAGGCCAAGAATGATATCCTGTGACGGCACAATGATGGGCTTGCCGTTAGCTGGGCTCAAAATGTTGTTTGTTGACATCATCAGAACACGCGCTTCGAGCTGGGCTTCCAACGACAGCGGCACATGCACCGCCATCTGGTCACCATCAAAGTCAGCGTTAAAGGCTGTACATACCAACGGATGCAGCTGAATGGCTTTACCTTCAACAAGCACCGGTTCAAATGCCTGAATGCCCAGACGGTGCAATGTTGGCGCCCGGTTCAACATGACCGGATGCTCGCGGATAACCTCTTCAAGAATATCCCACACTTCAGGACGTTCTTTTTCAACCATGCGCTTGGCCATTTTTACTGTGCTGGCAAGCGAATACAGTTCTAGCTTGGAATAGATAAACGGCTTGAACAATTCGAGTGCCATTTTCTTTGGCAGTCCGCATTGATGCAGTTTCAATTCCGGGCCAACAACGATCACTGATCGGCCAGAATAGTCAACACGCTTGCCAAGCAGGTTTTGCCGGAAACGGCCCTGCTTGCCCTTCAGCATATCTGAAAGCGACTTTAACGGGCGTTTATTGACACCGCTAATAACCCGGCCACGTCGACCATTATCAAACAACGCATCAACTGATTCCTGCAGCATGCGCTTTTCGTTACGCACGATAATGTCAGGCGCGCGCAGTTCAATGAGGCGCTTTAGACGGTTGTTCCGGTTAATCACCCGGCGATACAGGTCATTCAGGTCAGATGTCGCAAAGCGGCCACCATCAAGCGGCACCAGCGGGCGCAGTTCGGGTGGGATCACTGGCACCACATCCATAATCATCCATTCTGGACGACAGCCAGATTCGCGGAACGAATCAACCAGCTTTAAGCGCTTGACCAATTTTTTGCGCTTGGCTTCAGACCCGGTTTCGGCCAATTCGGTGCGGATTGTCACACGTTCGGCATCAAGGTCAATGTCGCCTAGAATTTTCTTAATCGCTTCAGCACCAATGCTGGCTTCAAAGGCGTCATCGCCAAATTCTTCTTGCGCATCGTAAAATTCTTCTTCGCTGAGCAACTGGCCTTTTGTCAGTGACGTCATGCCTGGCTCAATCACCACAAAATTTTCGAAATACAGCACTCTTTCTAGGTCTTTCAGGGTCATGTCGACCAACAGACCAATGCGGCTTGGCAATGATTTTAAGAACCAGATATGCGCAACCGGCGCCGCCAGTTCGATATGTCCCATGCGCTCGCGGCGCACTTTTGACAAGGTGACCTCAACACCACATTTTTCACAGATAATGCCGCGATACTTCATGCGCTTATATTTGCCGCACAGACATTCATAATCGCGGACTGGGCCGAAAATCCGGGCACAGAACAGGCCGTCTTTTTCAGGCTTAAATGTCCGATAATTGATGGTTTCTGGCTTTTTGATCTCGCCAAATGACCACGACCGGATACGTTCTGGTGCAGCAATCGAAATCCTGATCTTGTCAAAGCTCTGTGGGCCTTGTGACTGGCCGAAAGGATTCATCAAATCGTTCATCTATTTATCTCCCCAACATCTGTTGGTGTCGTGTGAGTCGTATTAATGTGAAACAAATCTGTCAGGCCGACGGTGCCGCACCTGACAGGTATCATTGATTTAATATTCAGCCTCATGAAGATCGACATTCAGGCCAAGTGAGCGCAGCTCTTTGACAAGAACGTTGAATGATTCAGGAATGCCAGACTCAAAATCATCATCGCCGCGCACGATTGACTCATAAACCTTGGTACGGCCCGAGACATCGTCCGATTTGACGGTAAGCATTTCCTGCAATGTATAGGCAGCGCCATAAGCTTCGAGCGCCCACACTTCCATCTCACCAAAACGCTGACCACCAAATTGCGCTTTACCGCCAAGTGGCTGCTGGGTAACCAGCGAGTACGGACCAATTGACCGCGCATGGATTTTGTCGTCAACCAAATGGTGCAGTTTCAGCATGTAGATATAGCCAACCGTTACCGGCCGGTCGAACACTTCACCGGTGCGGCCATCTGTTAGCCATTCCTGACCGGTTTTGCTGAGACCAGCTTTTTCCAGCAAGGCCAGAACATCAGCTTCACGCGCGCCATCAAATACCGGTGTTCCCATCGGCACACCACGCGATAGGATGCTGGCCTGCTCGATGATTTGGTCGTCATCCATCACCGCGAGTTCGCCGTCAAATTGTTCTTGGCTATATATTTCGCCAAGCAATTTGCGCAATGGCTTGGTGTCGACTTTGGCACGGGCCGCCTCAGCAGCCGCGCCAACTTGCGCGCCAAGACCGCGTGCGGCCCACCCCAGATGGGTTTCAAGGATCTGCCCCACATTCATTCGCGATGGCACCCCGAGCGGGTTCAGCACGATGTCGACCGGCGTACCGTCTTCAAGATACGGCATATCTTCCATCGGCACGATGCGAGAAATCACCCCTTTGTTACCATGACGGCCAGCCATTTTATCACCTGGCTGGAGCTTGCGTTTCACCGCCACAAAGACTTTGACCATCTTCATAACGCCTGGCAGCAATTCATCGCCGCCCTGCAACTTATCAACCTTGTCATTAAAGCGGGCCTGCAATGCCGCAACAGCGCTTTCAAAGTCGGCGATTTGCGCTTCAACAAGTTTCTGCACATCATCGTCTTTAACAGCGATTTGCTGCCATTGTGACTTTGGCAATTCATCGAGCATTACTGTGTCAATTTTGGTGCCAGCTTTAATGCCCTTTGGCCCAGTAGCAATGGTTTGCCCGGCAAACAACTCTGCCATACGGCCATAAAACCCGCGTTCCAAAATAGCCCGTTCGTCATTACGGTCTTTGCCAAGCCGGTCGATTTCCGCGCGGTCAATAGCCAAGGCACGTTCGTCCTTTTCAACGCCGCGGCGCGAGAACACCCGCACCTCAACGATGGTGCCGGACCCACCCGGTGGTAATTTCAGCGAGGTGTCACGGACATCAGATGCCTTTTCGCCAAAGATCGCACGCAACAGCTTTTCTTCGGGGGTCATTGGTGATTCGCCCTTTGGCGTCACCTTGCCAACCAAAATATCGCCTGGCCCAACTTCGGCCCCAACATAAACAATGCCGGCCTCATCAAGGTTTTTCAGAGCTTCTTCACCCACACTTGGAATATCGCGGGTAATTTCTTCCTGACCACGTTTGGTATCCCGCGCCATGATCTCATATTCTTCGATATGAATTGAGGTGAACACATCGTCACGAACAATGCGCTCAGAGATCAGGATAGAATCCTCAAAGTTATAGCCGTTCCATGGCATAAAGGCGACAAGCACATTACGGCCAAGTGCCAACTCCCCATCTTCAGTTGATGGACCATCAGCAATGATGTCGCCACGGCGCACGGTGTCTCCCACCTTAACCAATGGCCGCTGATTAACCGTTGTATTTTGGTTTGACCGCTGGAATTTAAGCAGGCTGTAAATATCAACTGGTGATACATTTTCATCAGTTTCTTCACTTGCCCGCACAACGATACGGGTAGCGTCCACCTGATCAATAACACCGGCCCGGCGCGCCACAATGGTCACACCAGAATCGCGCGCAACACGCGCTTCCATACCGGTGCCAACAATCGGCGCTTCGGCACGCAGCAATGGCACCGCCTGACGCTGCATGTTTGACCCCATCAATGCCCGGTTCGCATCATCATTTTCCAAAAATGGAATAAGCGCTGCGGCTACCGAAACCAGCTGTTTTGGCGACACATCCATTAATTCAATATCAGTTGGCCGCGCCAAACCAATATCACCGGCCCGGCGTACCGGGATAAGTTCACCAATAAATTTATTGTTTTTATCCAGTTCCGCATTGGCCTGGGCAATTGTATAGCGGCCCTCTTCCATTGCCGAAATATAACGCACCTCGTTGGTGACTTTGCCGTCAACAACTTTCCGGTAAGGTGTTTCAATAAAGCCATAACGGTTGATCTTGGCGTGTGTTGCCAGTGAATTGATCAAGCCAATATTTGGCCCTTCCGGTGTCTCAATAGGACAGATACGACCATAGTGCGTTGGGTGAACGTCACGGACCTCAAACCCAGCCCGTTCCCGCGTCAAACCGCCCGGTCCAAGTGCCGAGACCCGGCGTTTGTGGGTGATTTCTGACAGCGGATTGGTCTGGTCCATAAATTGTGACAATTGAGATGAACCAAAGAATTCACGCACCGCAGCCGCCGCTGGTTTTGCGTTAATCAAATCTGCCGGCATCACAGTATCAATTTCAACCGAGCCCATACGCTCACGAATGGCGCGTTCCATCCGCAGCAACCCGATACGGTATTGATTTTCCATCAACTCCCCAACCGAGCGCACCCGACGGTTGCCAAGATGGTCAATATCGTCAATTTCGCCATGCCCGTCTTTGAGGCCAACAAGCACTTTCAAAACTGCCATCACATCGGCTTTGCGTAGCACCCGCAAATTATCATCGGTTTCAAGTTCGAGACGCGAGTTCATCTTCACCCGGCCAACCGACGACAGATCATAGCGGTCGCTGTTAAAGAATAGGCTTTGGAACAACGCGTGCGAGCTTTCCAATGTTGGCGGCTCACCAGGGCGCATGACCCGATAAATATCAACCAGCGCATCTTCACGCGAATTGTTACGATCAGCCGCCAGCGTATTGCGCAGATACGGGCCATAGCTGACATTATCAATGAACAGGATATTCAAATCCTTCACACCATTTTCGGCTAGCTTGGCGAGCATATCCTCGCTCAGCTCATCACCGGCTTCGGCATAAACCTCGCCAGTTGACATATTTACGACATCCTCAGCGACAAAACGCCCAAGCAAATCATTATCTGTCACAAAAATCGACTTCACGCCAGATTCGGCAAGCTTTTTGAGCGAGCGTGGGGTCATCTTAGTGCCGGCCGTCGCAATCACTTCTTTGGTTTTTGCATCAACCAGATCACGGATAAGCTTGCTACCCTTTAGGGCGTCAACGTCAAAATCATACTGCCAGCCATCACCTTTGCGGCTGTAGGACACGGTCTGATAAAAATACCCCAAAATTTCTTCACGGCTCATACCGTTAATTTTGGCAGGATCAACATCGACGCCATCCGCCGCACATTTATCCAAATAGGCTTCTGATTCCAGATCCGGCAAGGCCATCATAAAGGTCGTTGCTGGCAACTTACGCTTGCGGTCAATCCGCACGTTCAGAATATCTTTTGCATCAAATTCGAAATCGAGCCACGACCCACGGTAAGGGATCACCCGCGCGGCAAACAGAAATTTGCCAGATGCATGGGTCTTACCACGATCATGGTCAAAAAACACGCCCGGCGAACGGTGCATCTGTGAGACGATCACTCGTTCTGTGCCATTGACGATAAAGGTACCGTTTGATGTCATCAGAGGCATGTCGCCCATATACACATCTTGTTCCTTGATATCACGGATAGAGCGTGAGCCGGTGTCTTCATTTTCTTCCCAGACAACAAGCCGCAACGTGACCCGCAACGGTGACGCATACGTCAAACCGCGCTGTTGGCATTCTTCGACATCATATTTTGGTGTTTCAAGATCATAAGACACGAACTCTAAAACCGAACGCCCGGCAAAATCGCCAATTGGAAACACTGACTTGAAGGTTTCCTGCAGACCATGATCTGTGCGCTCATGCGGTAGCACACCTATTTGCAAAAAGGTGTCATAGCTTGAACGCTGCACGTCAATTAGGTTCGGCATTGGGGTCACTTCTTCAAGCTGCCCAAATGTGCGACGTACCCGTTTGCGACTGTCAAGAGTGCTTACATGCGATGCCATTAGAAGATCCCTCATCAAATTCAGTGTTGCGCATCTATTGGCCAGATGCAGACACGGTAACTTGTGTCGGCGTGGTTATTGCCGACAATTAAACGACTGCGCACCGGACAGCCAAAACCGCCCGGTGCTACAATTTTTAGATCGCTTTCAAATCAAGCTGAACTGTCAAGTTACTTAACTTCAACAGTTGCGCCAGCTTCTTCCAGCTTTGCTTTAATCTGCTCGGCTTCGTCCTTAGACACGCCTTCTTTGACGGCCTTTGGTGCACCTTCAACAAGATCCTTGGCTTCTTTGAGGCCAAGACCTGTGATGCTCCGTACTTCCTTAATGACGTTGATCTTTGATGCGCCAGCGCTGGCCAGAATCACATCAAATTCTGACTTTTCTTCAGCCGCACCGCCGGCGTCACCGCCACCGGCTGGCATAGCCATCGCCATTGGAGCAGCGGCAGCTGAAACGCCCCACTTTTCCTCAAGCAAAGTTGCCAGTTCTGCTGCTTCAAGAACAGTCAAGTTAGAAAGGTCTTCTGCGATTTTTTCGATATCAGCCATTATATAGTCTCCATTAAAAGGCTTGAACTTCTGATCGGGGTTTTATGACCCCTGCTGCAATTGGTCTTCGCGGGCCTTGATAACACGTGCGATCTTGCCGGCCGGAGCCTGCACGACCCGTGCAATCTTGGCTGCCGGCGCTTGTACAAGCCCGACAATTCTGCCACGCAATTCGTCAAGAGAAGGCATTTTCGCCAATGCTTCAACGCCAGCCTTGTCGAGAATTTTCCCGTCCATGCTGCCGCCGATGATGGTGATTTTTGGATTTCCCTTGGCGTAATCTACGAGGGTCTTGGCAGCCGCTACCGGGTCTTGCGACGTGCCAACAACAGTTGGTCCGGTAAAGATACTGTCAAGATCTTCGTAACGCGTGCCTTTAAGCGCTAGCTTGGCAATCCTATTCTTGGTTACCTTAAAGCCAGCACCGGCATCCCGCATCTTTTGACGCAGGTCACCGCTTTCCGCAACGGTCATACCGACCTGATGCGCCACAACAACAGTTGATGACGCATTAAAGGTCGATTGCAGCGTTTCGATCAGTTCGGCTTTTTCTGTTCTGTTCACCGATCGTCTCCGCTCTGGTTAGGGTGTGTGCGGCACTTGCCAACACTACCCCAGTTGCAAAATAGACTAACGCATAAAACCGTTAGTCCGCTGGCCTGCCCATAAGAAGTTCAAGCAGAAATTCTGCTTTTGCTCCCCGTCTATTACAGGATATTACACATGGCTTGTGGCCAGATACCCGTAGTCTTGGACAGGTGCGGGGTCGTTGCTTTGTACAACCACCCCTGTTCTTCAGCCGATCTTCTGGCTGAAAAATTCAGTGACGTTAACGCCGTTAGTTACGCGACGTCTTCGACAAATACCCCGGCGCTCATGGTAGAGCTAAGGGTGATTTTTTTGATATATTGGCCTTTGGCACCGGTTGGCCGTGCCTTGCGGACAGCATCAATAAAGGCCGTCGCATTTTCAACGATTTTGCCTTCGTCAAAGCTGGCTTTA